>Ga0210406_10000392_pt1 | contig 60400 bp, 47 predicted proteins | sample IncBWC30MmetaG_FD_155454 | JGI IMG/M metagenome (GOLD analysis project Ga0210406, IMG submission 155454) | Forest soil microbial communities from Barre Woods Harvard Forest LTER site, Petersham, Massachusetts, United States - Inc-BW-C-30-M | ecosystem: Environmental > Terrestrial > Soil >...
GCGACACGGCGATGGACGGTTTATCTTCCCAGTAGACGAAGCGGTACATCACCAGACCGCCCTGGGCCTGCAGGGAGTAATAGAAATTGGTGTCCAACTGGGGAACACAAGCCACGGGATAAGCGCACGCGCTGGTATAAGGGGCAACAGCAATCAGTTGTGAGTTTCCCTCGCCGGTGAAGGTCGCGCCCTGCGACCAGTCATTCTGGTTGTTGATGTGCATCGAATACAGAGACAAGTGGGAATTGTCCACGGCATTGACGCCGCCGATGAAGAACTCATCCTCACCGGCCGGCGGAGGTGTAGGCGAATCGACATCGGCGGGCAACAGGTTGGAGTTGTCGCCGTCGTTGGGGAGTTGGATGCAGATTTGCTCAGTCGAGCTGTCGCCGACCAGCATCTTGCCGCGGTTGTAAGCGCAAACTTCCGAGTGCCAATTGGAGTCCGGCACCAACATGGTGACAAAATAGCCGGTGGGCCAGACTCCCCAGTGCGAATAGTGAGCGAACTCGTTGCCCAGCGAGAACTCATACAAGTAATAGCTGCCCATCGCGTCAGGGCTAGTGGAGACGGCAATGCAGGCGTAATTGGGGTTTAGGTAATAGGTGTTCTGGTTCATCAGCCAGCGGTGGGCAACCGCATCCCATTGGACGGTGGGGTCGCCGTCATTGGCGCTGCCACAGTCCGGGTTTCCCGACCACAAAGTGTTGCCCGGCACTGCCAGCGTGAGCGGCAAACCTGTGGCCTTGTCGAACACTGCGTAGTCAACGTTCACCCATTCCACAATCTGCGTGTCCCCCACCGCTATGTTGGTATCGGGAGGATCAACTGGCACGAAGAACCCGGGAAAGCCGTTGCCGATACCGGGAACGTTAAGGCCCAGCGAGTAGTTCGCAGTCGCACCTGCGGCGCTCTGCTCTACCGGATCGACTGCTCTTCCGAAATCATTCGCCGGAATACCCTGGCTGTAAGGCTCATCTTCACGAATGCCATGGCCGACGGGCTGCGGCAGCTTGACCAGTTCCCGCAAAGGCAGCGAGATACCGAATGAAACCGCGCGCCGAATCGTCGACTTCGGGGAGGGGTTGCCCTGCGCCGGTGAGGGGGCGCACAGGGCCAGCACGCCGATTGCGAGCAGGCACGACCACAAGATTTCTTTTTTCATGTTTTAGTTCCGAACCCGGAATTATATACGCCTTCAAGGAATCCAGCGCGTCTGGCCAGCGTCTGGTGGTGGCTCAAATTGAGCCGTTACTCAAGTCTCAGAATTCGCTGCTTTGGTCCACTTTTTTCAATGGCTTGCACGAATCCTCAAGATTTGTCCGAACAGCAGGAATAGAAGGTGACACAAATTTGACAAATTCCTGATCGCCGTGTGGGCCAGCAACGGCATCCTTGGTCGGTCAATGGCGGATGTTCGCCGACCTTAGGAGGTCCGTATGCCAGCAAATACTTTGAACAGGCCCGGTCGCGGTGCGCGGCTGGCCACTCTAATTCTGACGGTGATCGTGGCTGGGACCCTTGCCCATGCCCACAGCATCAGCGTCCTTGCGTCCACAGTTCCCAGTAACGGCGATGTGAACCCGTATGGAGTTGCGGTTGTGCCAACCACAATGGGATCGCTGGTGCAGGGAAACATTCTGGTTAGCAATTTCAACAACAGCAGCAATCTGCAAGGGACAGGAACCACGATCGTGGAAATTTCGCCCAGCGGCAGCTTCAGTTTGTTTGCGCAAATTGATCCCAACCATTTGCCCGGATCGTGCCCTGGTGGGATTGGTTTAACGACTGCATTGGTCGCACTGAAGACGGGCTGGGTGATCGTAGGCAGTCTACCGACCACAGATGGCACGGCCGCAACTGCCCAGGCCGGCTGCCTTCTGGTCTTGGACAGTTCAGGGAACGTGGTAGAGACGTTCTTCGGTTCCTTGATCAACGGGCCGTGGGACATGACGGCAGCCGATGGTGGCAACCATGTCAGCCTTTTTGTCACCAATGTGCTCAACGGCACCGTCGCCGGCGGGGGCAAGGTGGTCAACCAGGGAACGGTCCTGCGGCTGAACCTGTTCATGGCCAAAGGAACTATACCCAGTCTGCAGTCCATGACTATCATTGGTTCCGGATTCGCCGAGCGAACTGACCCGGCGGCGTTGGTGATCGGGCCGACGGGTGTAGGACTCAGCAGCGATGACGGTCTTGACGGGGAAGATGGCCATCAGGTTCTCTACGTAGCCGACAGCCTAAATAATCGCATTGCTGCCATCTCGAATCCGCTTACGCGGAGTTCATCCGGGGGGACGGGAACAACCGTCACCAAAGGTGGAAGCCTCAATGATCCGCTCGGCCTTATTGTCGCCAATGGCGACATCATCACTGTGAACGGGAATGATGGTTTTGCGGTGGGAACGACTCCAGACGGCCATCAAGCCGCAAAAGTGTTATTGGACAGCAGCGGCAACCCGCCAGGAGCAGGCGCTCTGTTTGGACTGGCGGCAGTCGGGCAGAAGCTCTATTTCGTGGATGATGCTGAGAACGACTTGAAACTTTTCCAGTGAACTCTACTTGTGAGGGGAGGCTCGCGCAGCCCCTGTCAGCTCGAGCCTCCCTCAAATCCGTTGAGTGAACCGTGACGGGTATCAGCTATAGGCATTGCCAGCAAGGTACTTGTGCCAATGTTCTGCCGAAGACCTGGTGCCGAAGCGTCGTGACAAAAAGGCAGGATCATTCAGCTCTTCATTTCATTTCCATGTAACAAACACACCTATCGAAGCGCACAGCATTACCGCCGTCGCAAGCCAACCCACCACTCTGAGATATCGCGGTATGACCAGCGGCCCCATGACCCTTCCGGTGGAGGCCATAAACATGATCACCGCCATCAAGGGGGCCGCGACGAGACCGTTGAGAATCGCCGCCCAGAAAAGCGCCTTGACCGGATCTATGTGCATGAAGTTCAGCGACAGGCCGATTAAGGTTGCTACTGTAATGGCCGTGTAGAATCGGGTCGCTTGTCGGGGTTTACGCTCAAGGCTAGTTCTCCAGCGGCACGCTTCCCCAATTCCATAGCAGACCGATGCCGCTAAGACCGGAACCGCCAGCAGACCGGTGCCTACGATGCCGCATACAAACAGGAGGAAGGCGAAGCGTCCGGCCAGCGGCTCTAGCGCCTTGGCGGCTTGTGCTGAAGTCGAAATTTCAGTGATCCCGCTGGCATGCAACGTCGCGGCAGCTGTCAGAATGATGAAAAACGCCACGATGTTTGAGAAGGCCATGCCGACATAAGTATCGATACGGATGCGGTCCAGTTGCTTCGGAGCCTGCAAAGGCGCCGCTTTCAGCGGCTTCTCCCCTGCATTTTGTGTCACTTCTTCGGCTTCCTGCGAAGCCTGCCAGAAGAAGAGGTAGGGGCTGATTGTTGTTCCAAGAACCGCAACCAGAGCGGTTAAGTAATCCTTGGTCAGCTCGATGTGCGGTAAGAGTGTCGAGTGAACGACGGCGGCCCAATGCACGTGGGCAAAGAAGACCACACCCACATACGCGAACAGGGAAAGGGTGAGCCACTTCAAATATTTCGCATAGGCCGAATATGGTACCAGCAGAACTCCGGCGAGCGAACCAATGCCGAACATCACAATATAGAGGCCGCTCTTTCCAGGCAGAACCAGCTGGGCGGCAGAACCCATTGCCCCGATATCGGCTCCGAGATTGAACACATTCGCAACCGCGACCACGAAGAGGACGCCGTAGAGGAGCGGCCTGGGATAATTTTTGCGCAGATTTGCTGCGATGCCTACCCCGGTGACTCTGCCAATTCGGGCGCTGATCTCCTGAATGGCAGCCATCAGCGGATATGTCAATAGCATCGTCCAGAGCAGGGCGTATCCGAACTGCGCTCCCACTTGAGAATAGGTTCCGATTCCGCTGGGATCGTCGTCGGAGGCGCCAGTTATGAGCCCTGGGCCGAGCTTTGAAAAAAATACTTTGAGGATTCCTTCGGGAGCGCGATTGCTTTCCACTTGCCGGGAAAGAGCGGGTTTCGACTTGGCGGCCGGCGTTCCCATTGGCATGCGCTCAGAACAACTATCCAGTCGTCAATGTCGCGGAATTGTCCAGTGAGCCTGTTCCTATTAACGTGCATGCCCTTCAGGTCGACTGCATGACTTTGATCTTGTCGATTATCTTCCGATCGCCCGCCGCCAATTATACCTCGCGCCTTGGGCACGGCACCATTGCGGTTCCACTGGATTGCCTCCCACCTTTCCGCAAAGAACGCGTAAGGATGGGGGCTCAGCCTACGTCATTTTTCTTCCCGCATCAGAGGAGTGAAAGTGATGCCGACCAGCAATCCTTCGGGTGAGAGCAAACGAGTGACAGTTTGGCCCCAAGGCTCTTTCTTGTTCTTGACAAGAATTCGATATCCCTGCGATTCAAGAGCTGCCGTTGCGCTTTCCACACTCTGAACATCGAACTCCAGCCATGCTTGTGGGACAGGAATGTCTTCTGGCCACGAGTCACTACCAAAACAAGAATCCGCCGCTTGGGAAAGAGGCCACAAGGCGAAAGTTTTTGCGCCCTGAAGGGCTTCGGTATGAAGATACCCACCACTCTCCTCTTTGAAAGCAATGCCGAGAGCTTCGCCGTAGAGCTTGCGACTTGTGGTCATCTCGCGAACAATTGGACCAAAACCGGCGACGAATTGAACCTCGATCTTTCCCGCAATTTTCATGGTTTGTGCCCTTCCGGTTGTGCGGTTAATGGTGATCGTCTGTTCATCTTGGACATTTGTCAATGGTCTCGAACTGGCGCGGTGGGCCGTGTATAGCTGCAGAACCTCCGGTGTTTTTCTTCGGCCCGAAAAAGCCCGAACGCTGTAAGAGCCCCAGGGTCCGAGATCTCGGGGGTGGGGTCTGATACGAGCGGATGAAGCTTCACACTGAAGCCCACTCCGGGCTCTCGGGCTCGATTCGGGCTGGGCTGGACTGGACGCCTCCTTCTTCGCCCGTTGCCGGGAGACGTCCGTTCCTGCCGTTAAGCGTTTTCTCAACTACACACGCGGGGGCCGTGGCTGAGGGTTTGTGTTTCCTGAGGGATTTGACGCAGGCGGCTGGTTACCAGTTGGACTGGATTGCGTCCCAGTAGTTGCGCCTGGGTTGCTCGAAGGCGAACCTGGATTCTGGGCCCCCGGATTCTGGTCCGGTGCGCCGGTGGTGCTCGGGGAAGGCGTAGCGGCCGTGCCTGTCGAAGAGCCGGTATCGGGTGTCGCCGGGGTGGCCGAGTTTTCGGCGTCGGGGGTTTGGGGTGCTGTATTCTGCGGAGTCGGAGCCCCGGGGGCCGGCGCCGCGGTATGCGGGGTCGGCGCTGCGGTATGTGGTGTTGGCGCTGCGGTATGCGGCGTCGGCATCGCACTCCTCGGAACCTGGTTCTGCGTTGGGCCCGGAGATGGGCTGGGCGAGCCCGTGTTCTGGGCCACGACATAGCTTGCTGCGAAAAGCAAAAGCGTGCCTAGCAAAAGTGTTTTCCGTTTCATCAATCATCCTCCTTGTCTTTCTTACTTCGCCTGGCTCCCACGCTTCACACCGGACAGCCGAGCGCCAACTGGGCTTCGACGTTCGTATCTTCAACAAGAATGCTGTGCGTAGGCCAAGCAAGAGAAAGGTATATTGCAAGCTTCTTGCCACAACTACATGTGGATGGCAGGGAAACAGATACCAGCGGCAAGCGTCACCAACAAGAAATTTCTTCCCGGCGACTTGCGAGATCTTACATCTTGCATCTCGTCCCCCCATCGGGAAGGCCCTACAGCATCGGGAGTACCGTAACGGATAAGACGCCAGGCGTTCTTTAATCTCTCCAGCAATCTCTCCAGCCGAAGCGCCCGCATCGATTCGGCCACTACGGTTCCGGCGACCCTTACACGCACTGTATCCTCAACGGGAGAAATCGTGATGGGATGATCAGGCCCAGGAATTCTGATCTCTTTACCCTGTTCGTTGTGGTATCCATTGCGCTCCTCGCCGTATTAGTTAAAGCTTCGAGCCGCCATCTACGGGGATGCTGGCTCCTGTGATCCAGCGGGCCTTGTCCGAGGCCAAGAACGCGACTACATCTGCCACATCCTCAGGCTTGCCGATTCGCTTTAGGGCTTGCATTCCCAGAGCCGCCTCGCGGCCCGCTTCAGTCTTCGTAAAAGAAGACATATCCGTATCGATCACCCCGGGTGCGACCGCGTTGACACGAATACCTTGGGACCCAAGAATGGCAGCCCAGTTCTTGACCAGAGTCTCTAGTGCTCCTTTGGTCGAGGAGTAGGCAAGCAGCGACGGGTTATCCACGCCCGGCTTGCCAACTACGGCCCGGGCCCCAAGCGAGGAGATCACGACGATGTTCGAGCCGTCACCTAGAATGGGCAGCAACTGCTGCACGAGGAAGAACGGGCTTCGAACGTTTGTTGCAAAGAGGTTGTCAAAATCCCCTACCGTGTAATCTGCGAGGCGTACCGCCTTGCTGATTCCGGCATTGAGCACAAGCACATCCAATCGATCACCGACGATGGAGCGCACCTGTTTGGCTAGCAGCGTCGCGCCGTTCGGAGTTCCTAGGTCCGCCGAGATTGCATTTGCGAGCCCGCCTTCCTTCTTGATCTCGGAGACGAGAGATTCCGCCTCCCGCTCGGAGCGACCGTAGTGAACCAGGACGTGCGCACCGGCCCTGGCAAGCGCCGCTGCCGTGGCGCGGCCAATTCCTCTTGATGCGCCCGTCACCAGCGCCGTTTTGTTGTGCTGAGTCATACTCACCTCCAACCGCCGTTATTCATGAGGCATCCGGATTCCGAGCTGGAATCACCCCGCGAGCATCCCCTCCATCCATCGTGGTGACGCTAAGTCTAAGCGGCGCGAGCCTTCCCGTGATATGCAGGCGCAAAGACGTCCTGCACAAATTTTTCGAACGAAGTCGGTGTAGTGTTCTCCCGCGAACGGGGCTCCTGCGCAGCGAGGACACCTGCGTTGATCGCCTTGAACATCTCGATGTACACCGCGGCTTTCTTCGCCGACATGCCCATTTGCTCTAATACCTGCTGAACCTGATCGTAAGGAAACTGCACGTAACGCAGATCCGGTTTGCCAATGCCGCGCGCAATGATCGCGGTGGCTTCCGCCATCGACAGGTCGCGCTCGCCAAGTAGTTCGCGAGTCTGTTTGCCGGAAAAATCCAGATCCAGGAGGCGCTGCGCGGCGTAGTTGCCGGCATCACGCGTCGCGGTCATGGGTAGCTTCAGGTCGGGCAGCAGTGCATGTCCAAAGATTCCCATTTCCTGAATCATGCCGATCGCCGCCAGATTGTTCTCCATGAAGTACGCGGCGCGCAAGTGCAGAATATTCAAACCGCCGATCGCATTGAGTTTCTGCTCCGCTGAATGCAGCCCCGTGACTGGCCCGGTACCTTCCGGGACGTGAGCGCCGTAGCTGCTCAAATACACCGCGTAAGGCAGGCCAGACTCCCTGACGGCCTTTGCTATCGCATCGCTCTCCAGCTCTTGGTCCTCCCGGGAGGTGATCGGCGGCAACAACAGGTATGCTGCACGCGCGCCGCTGAAGGCTTTGGTGAGCGCAGCCGCGTCGGTCATATCGCCTGTGAACGCTTCCGCGCCTTGGCCCACAAAACGCTGCAATCGACCTGCGTCGCGCCCCACGACGCGCACTTTCTTACCCTTCGATAGCAAGGAATCGGCGATGATCGAGCCGGTGTTCCCGCTCGCGCCCAAAATTACATACATGGCATCCGTTGAAACTGCGACCTTGTCTTTAAGGCTGTTCACAGTCGTTTCTCCTTTTCTAAAGTTCGCCGGTCGGCTCCGTTTGCAGCCTCGCCTGGCCGTGTTTTTATGTTGTTTTTGATAGGACACATAGATACACAAACAATCACTGGCACGCTCGACGGATTTCCCCAACCACGTCGGCGAGGGTGATTCGATCGAGAGCATTCTCGAAGCTGTTCTGCGTTTTCTTCAGGACCGAGGACATACACCCCTTAATGTTGCGGCTAATCGGACATCTCTTCTCTACCGGATAGTTATGAATGGCGAATGCCGGTGGTGCCGAGCTGGCCCGATAAATGTCCAAAAGAGTTACTTGTTTAGGGGAACGCGTGAGTGTGCTCGCGCCGTTCTTACCACGCGTTGTGGAAATCAGGCCAGCCTTGGAGAGCTTCGACAGCGATTTCCTCACGAAGCTGGGGTCTGCATTCACGCTTTCAGCGAGGGTTGCCGAAGAAATTTCCTCCCCGTAAGAAAATCCAAGCGCTGCCATAATGTGTGCTGCAACCGTGAATTGAACGCTCGTCGCGGGCATCGAACCACCTCGGCGATATATGTGATGGTTAACTGCACAATTTGGATGCAAGCTTTTTAGTCAATCACCCCGCAAGCATCCCTCCATCCACCGCCAGAGATGCACCCACGATGTAGGAAGCCTTGTCAGACGCAATGAACACAATGGCATTTGCAATCTCTTCGGGCATTCCCATGCGCTTGGTAGGAACGTGTGCCTCAAGGAAGTTTGATTTGTTTTCCTGCGTCTGCGCAAAGCGGTTGAACATCGCGGTTTCCGTCGGACCAGGGCCAACGATGTTGACGCGAACGCCAGTGCCGGCGAGCTCGATGGCCGCAGATTTCGTGATCCCTTCCACGGCGTGCTTGCTGCCGACATACACTGCCGCGGTCGGGCCGCCGATCTTGCCGTATGAAGACGAGATGTTGACGATGCTGCCTTTGCCCTGCCGAAGCATGGCCCGAATTTCGTACTTCATGCTCAGAAGCACACCCAGCACATTGGTGTCGAAAATAGCCTGATAGCTCTCGGGGGTTACGTCGGCCGCCGAACCGGGAGTGCCGACGGTGCCGGCGTTATTGACGGCAATATCGAGGCGACCGAAACGAGTGATGATCTTCTCGACGAGGCTCCTGACTTCGTTTTCATTGCGCACGTCGGTGAGCACAAATTCGGCCTCAGCGCCGAGGTTGCGCAATTCAGTGGCTAGCTTCTGACCTTCATCTTCGTGTCGACCAGAAACAACGACTCGGGCGCCTTCACGCGCAAAGGCCACGGCCGTGGCGCGACCGATGCCGGTCAGTGCGCCAGTGATTAAAACAACCGGTGAACTCATAGACTGCCTCCTGATCTGGTACCCATGCAGGTCAGGCATGACTTCCGCCCAACCATCGTTTCTCGGTCAGGTTCAGATCACCTTGTTAGATCGTAAAGGGAGCGATTGGTAGCGCGGTTGAAGCATACTTTGTTAAGCTGGGAGCAATGCTTTCCAGGCATGGGAGTGGAAATGGAGTTAAGGCATCTTCGCTACTTCGTCGCAGTTGCCGACGCGGGAAACGTGACAGTGGCAGCACAGCTGCTGCACACGTCGCAGCCTTCGTTGAGCCGGCAGATTCGAGATCTTGAGGACGAAGTGGGCACTCCACTCCTGACGAGAAGAGCTCGCGGTATAGAACTGACACCGGCAGGTCGCGCCTTTCTCGATCATGCCCGCTCAGTGCTGTCGCAGGTTGAAGCGGCGACCGAAGCAGCGCGCCGCGCCGCTCATCCCGCCAAGCCATGCTTCGCCATGGGTTTTCTGACGGGCCACGAATTGACGTGGATGCCCGAAGCCTTGCAGATCTTGCACCAAGAACTCCCTAACATAGACGTGATGATATCGAGTCAATACTCACCTCTGCTTGCGGAAGGCCTTTCGAAAGGGAAAATCGATGCGGCCTTTCTACGGCGGGAACAAGGAGCGCCAGACTTGGCGTTTCGCCTCCTCGTCAAGGAACCCTTGATGGTGGTGTTGCCCAGTAATCATCGCCTCGCCCGGCTTAAAGCAGTTAGTCCTAGAGATCTAGCAGGCGAAACATTCGTGACGGTGTCGAACACAGCTCCCGTACTGCGTGTGGTCATCGACAATTACCTGAGGCGCTCCGGAATCAAAATCATCCCGGCTCACGAGGCAGATCATCTCGCCATGGGGGTGTCCTTAATCGCGTCGACCCGTGGCGTGGGGCTGCTACCTGCTTACGCACAGAACTTTCTCCCTTCGTCTGTAACGAACCGCCCTTTGAAGGGAGATGTGCCAACTGTCGATCTGGTCCTCGGCTACAAGAAATCGAACGAGTCTCCCATCCTAAAGCTCCTACTTTCGAGATTGGATGAATTGGTCGAACGTGTCTCGAGAAAAAATCCGCTAAAACTCTGAATGCATTTCAGCCTGATCCGTGGACTCTCGGTTCGATTGCTCCCGTCTGGCCGATCATTTGCCATCTTTGGCAAAGAACGGCGAAAGGGCACGCGCTTCCCGCAAACAAACCATTGGACTAGCAACCTGGGGATTCCTTACGTACAGGCTTTCCCCGAGGCGCCGCTACAACCTCTTTGCAACTACTTGACGATGGGGTAGTTGTGGCTGTGCAGATCTGGGTTCTTCGCGGCAACGAAAATGCTGTATTTATCGTTTCGCCGCTTCGCTGGGTGGAGGTGAATCATGGCGCAAGATGGCACAAAGCAATACCATGCCTGGGTAGAACTCGCTGGAAAGGCGAGTAAGGAAAGCGACCCGGAAAAGCTCATGCGGCTTATTGAGGCGCTGTGCCGCGCACTGAACGAACAGGAAAAAGGTTCGCCTGGCGCCCGGGCGAGGGCAAACAGCTCGGCCGATTCGTAACTCCATCGGCGCGGGCGGGCCGTCAGGCTGCTTGTGTCTGGCGACTTTCCCCTTTGTCAGTTTGTGGTTGCGCACTGGTCCGCGACTTCCCCTCCAGCAGTTCGTTAAGCTCATGGACGAGGGCAGTAAACCGTGTCTGCTCTTTCTCGGTTTCAATTTCCGCAACCAACTCTACTATTCGCTGTTGTCGGTCATCGTTAACGGGCATGACTCTTTCTCCGTAGGTCGGAGTTCGGGCCATTCCCCTCGCCAGGGCAAGCTGCTGCCTCGCCAGTTTGCGCAGTTGTTCAGAATGTTCATGCAAGGCCAACCGGAGTTCCGCGAGGACATCTGCAAAGTTGCTGGTATTCGCTGCTGTGGCCAGAGCGCAGAGTTCGCGGATGCGGTCTTCAAGACGACGAGATGGCACGAGATGGAATGTGCAACAGGCAAGTCGAGAATTCAATACAGCGTACATGGTAGACAGCATGGGGATTACCCCCATGTCCGACCACGAGTCAGCACGCTGAAGGGAAGCAGCCGATTTCCCGAGTTGCAACCGATCTCCAAAAGTGAAAAGACGAGCTTGGGCGAGGCCATCGCATGGAATAGGGTTGGCTCCGCTGTCTTTCGCGGTGTGAATGAAATGATTAGAGCGGCATTAGGACCGACGAAGTCGCCGCTGATTTCCAAGGCGAAATCGCATTGGCCCCCGACTTGCTTGCTGCCACGAGGGCACATCACCGTCAGGGCGTAGGGTGATTGTGCCAGTCTCTGCCAGGAGTGCTGTTTGCAGCAATCCCAATTCATTCATCCCACGTACGCTGAGAGCTTTCGCTGCATCGGTTCTGCCTGTGAGGATACCTGCTGCAAAGGCTGGACCGTGGTTGTCGACCGGGAGGCCAATGAAAAATATCAGAGGCTTCCAGCAAGTCCACTGCGCACCTTGATTAGCGCCAACGTTGTGTTTACGCCGAAGAGTCCAGACGGGGGCGAGCCGGCCAGATTTGCCACGATGCGAATGAGCGACTCCAACCAGTGCCCACTGCTTTCCGAAAATGGCCTCTGCCGCATCCAGACGGAGTACGGCGAGCAGCTTCTTCCTTCCACCTGCGCCACCTATCCGCGCGTCGTGCACTCGATCGACACGGTCGAGGAGAAAGCGCTTGCCCTGTCTTGCCCGGAGGCAGCGCGACTGGTGCTTCTCAATCCAGACTTGCTCAACGCCAGTCATAGGACGATCAAAGAGCCGCCTAAGAATCAACTCGAGGAGGGAGATGCCCTCAAGGGCACCCGTTCACTGCAGCGGTGGTTCTTGCCCATCCGGGAATCCGTACTTGCGTTAGTCCGCAATCGCGTCTACCCGCTTTGGCAGCGAGTGTTTCTGATCGGGATCCTCTGCCGACAACTGGATATGATCGCCACTGAGGCGGAAACATCCATTCCCGCGTTTCTGCGAGACTTTGAAGCCACGGTTACTTCCGGCACTCTGCTGACGGCGATGGACGCCATCCCTGTGAATCCAGGCCGGCAGCTGGATGTTGTACTGAAGCTGGCCGGGATGTTGCTGCAACAATCAAATGTTTCTCCCCGCTTCGCCGAGTGCATTCGGGCTTTTACCGCGGGTATTGGCAACGGCCCCGGAGCGACGTTTGAGAGCCTGACTGAGCATTACATCCTGGCGCATGAGAGATTCTACGCACCGTTCTTCGAGCGCCATCCGCACATCCTCGAAAACTACCTGATCAACACCATTTTTCGTTGTCAATTTCCCTTCGGGCGCGAAGGAATGCGGCCTGACGCGACGCCCTCGATGACCCGCGAATATGTCCAACTCACGGCCCAGTTTGCTTTGATGAAGGGGCTGCTGATCGGAGTGGCTGGGTTTCATGGCGAGATGTTTTCGACGGGACACGTGGTCCACACGGTCCACACCGCCTCCAAGCATTTCGAGCATCACTCTGAGTTCCTCAGCCAGGCACATGCCTTGCTGGTGGAAAGCCAAATGGACGGCCCCGGGGGGTCAGCGATCCTGCTCCGGAACGCCGTCCCCGCCCCAAACGGAAACACGTGAAGGAAAACGCCAGGCTCCAGGCGAAATTGGAGTAATGGACCGGGATCACTCCGGCCATGCAGGAAACCACGCTCGCGTTGAAGGCCGCAGTGCGCACACTTGTCCTATCTTCTATATTCTCTGATCCAGCGCATTCGCCGCGACTTCCGGGAGGGTGCGGATTGGATTGCCGCTCTAACTGCCACAATTTCAGGTCACAAATGCGGGAGCTTTTTGCCCCTGGTTCTTAAGATTAGGAGCAAGCGGGTGGACGAGACGGACATTTGTTGCTGAATCCTCGGCGGTGCGGTTAGCATCTGTAAACGGCAACTAAGGACTACAGGATGCTCAACCTGACAAAACTCGCACTGATTCCGTTGGTTTTCGCGGTTCTGATGAGTTCGGGGTGCAGCGATACCCAGGCAAAACAGCCCGCTGCCCAACCGCTACCGGTCAAGACGGAGACCATCAGTTTGGCGCCAGTGCCGCGGGTGGACGAATATGTGGCGACGATCAAGTCGCGGCGCTCGGCCAGCATACAACCGCAAGTGGATGGCTCGCTGACCCGGATTCTGGTGAAATCGGGCGATCACGTGCGCGCGGGACAGGTGTTGATGACCATCGATCCGCTCAAGCAACAGGCAACCGTGGATCAGCAGCGCAGCACCGAGGCGCAGAAGAAAGCCACGTATGATTACAACCGGATTGAGGTCGAGCGGCAACGCAAGCTCTACGAGGGTGGAGTGAGCAGCAAGCAGGACTATGAACTGGCAGTACAGGCGTTTGAGAACTCGAAGGCAGATTGGGAAGCCTCGACCGCGGGGCTGATCACACAGCAGCGGGAACTTGCCTACTACAACCTGACTGCGCCGTTTGATGGAGTGGTGGGGGATATTCCGGTCCACATCGGCGACTACGTGTCGCAGCAGACATTGTTGACCACCATCGATGAAAACGCAGACTTGGAAGCCTACATCTATATTCCGACTGAACAGGCAGCGAATATCCACCTGGGTTTGCCGGTTCACATTGTGACCAGCGGCGGAGATTTGATCGAAAGCACCAAGATCGATTTTGTATCGCAGCAAGTGGATAACGGAATCCAGGGCATCCTGGTAAAGGCGCCGATCCACGCTTCGCTGGACAAGTTCCGCACCGCCCAATTGGTAAAGGCGCGGGTGGTGTGGAGCACTGCGCCGGCACCCACGGTCCCGGTGCTGGCGGTGACGCGGATTGGGGGCCAGTCTTTTGTTTACGTTGTAGCCCAGGGAGACGGCGGCACCGTCGCCAAGCAGCGCGCGGTGACTCTGGGGGATACGGTTGGGAACGACTATGCCGTTAACGACGGCTTGAAACCTGGAGACAAAGTCATCACCTCCGGGATCCAGTTCCTGATCGACGGCACGCCGGTACAACCGATCAGCTAGCCAGCCGATTTCCGTAGCCAACTCAGGACCCTGGCAGTCACGGCCAGAAGGGGAGTGCAGGTTTGGTTGATTTTTTCATTAAGCGGCCGATTTTTGCGACGGTGTGCGCTCTGCTGATTATTCTTGCGGGCGCAGTCTGCATTCCCACCCTGCCAATCTCGCTATATCCGAACCTGGCCCCGCCGCAGGTGACCGTCAGTAGCAATTACGTGGGCGCGAACGCACAGGTAGTAGAGTCCGCGGTCACCATTCCTCTTGAACAGCAGATCAATGGCGTCGAAGGCATGCATTACATCACCTCGACGAGTTCGAACGATGGCACCAGCAACATCAATGTAACGTTTCGCACCGGCTACGACCTGAACATTGCTGCGGTCGATGTGCAGAACCGGGTGGCAACGGCACAAGGCCGTCTGCCGCAGGAAATCAAGAATACCGGCGTCACCATCACCAAGGCGAACCCCAACTTCGTTTTTGCGGCCGGATTCTACTCGCCTGACGGCAGCCTTTCGAACCAATACATTTCCAACTACCTGGATGTCTACGTCAAGGACGCGCTGAAACGGATTCCTGGTGTCGGCGATGTCGTTATCTTCGGCGAGCGCAAGTATGCAATGCGGATCTGGCTGGATCCGACCAAGCTGGCGGCGCGCCAGTTGACGGCAGCCGACGTAGTATCGGCGCTTCAGGAGCAAAACGTGGAAATACCCGCCGGGCAGTTGGGGCGTCCACCGGCGGATCCGAAGCAGAGTTTTCAGGTAACGCTGCGGGTGGTGGGACGGCTGTCGGAACCCAAGGAGTTCGAGAACATCATTCTCAAGAACACGCGCAGCGGGATTGTCCAGGTGAAAGACGTTGGGCGGGCGGAAGTCGGCGCGGAGAACTACGATACGAACCTGTTGTACAGCGGGCACCAGGCGATCGGGATCGGAGTACAGCAACTTTCGAATGCCAACGCCCTGGCAGTGGATAAGGCCGCCAAGGCGCAACTGGTGGAGTTGGCCAAATCGTTTCCGCCAGGAATCAAGTATGTGATCGCGTTCGATACGACGACAGTAGTGGGAGATTCGGTCAAGGAAGTGGTCACTACGCTGGAAGAAGCGATTCTCATCGTTATCATCGTGATCTTCCTGTTCCTGCTGGACTGGCGCGCCACGGTCATTCCGGCAGTCACGATCCCGGTTTCTTTGATTGGAACGTTTGCGTTTATCAAGATCTTCGATTTTTCGGTTAATTCGCTGACGCTTTTCGGCATTACCTTGGCCACCGGATTGGTGGTGGATGACGCGATTGTGGTGATTGAAAACGTGCAGCGGCACATTAACCAGGGAGAGAGCGATACCCATGCAGCGACTTCGGCGGCCATGGCAGAGGTGGCGAGCGCAGTGGTGGCGACCTCGCTGGTGCTGATTTCGGTTTTCGTGCCGGTGTCGTTCTTTCCGGGCACGACTGGAATTCTCTACCGGCAATTCTCCCTGACCATCGCGTTTTCGATTGCGATCTCGTTGTTCAATGCGTTGACCTTGTCGCCTGCGCTGGCGGCGATTTTGTTGCGGGGCGAGGAGCACAAGTATTCGGTGTTCGACTGGACGCACATAAAGTTGCTTTCGCAGGGGTACCGCAAGTTTGCGCATGGGGTGGACGCGGCCATCCATGGCCTGGGAACCGGCTATGGCAAGGCGATTTGCAGGGTGCTGAATTATCGCTACGCGATGATCGTGTTATTTCTAGCCGGGCTGGGCGCGACGGCGTACATGTATAACCACGTGCCTACGGGATTCGTGCCGCAGGAGGACCAGAACTACTTCATTGTGGTGGTGCAGGCCCCGCAAGGGGCGTCGCTTTCCTACACGACGGACATCGCATCACAGGCAGAAAAAATTCTGCTGGCAGATCCTGATGTGTTCGGGACGTTTTCTGTGCCCGGTTTTTCGCTGTCGGGCGGGAGTTCTTCGAACTATGGGCTGGTGTTCGCACCGTTGAAGCCGATCGATGACCGCAAGGGCAAGGGCCACGCGGCCAGCGACATTGTGGCGCGGGTCTCACCCAAGCTTTTCGGAATTCCAGGAGCGATCGTGGTAGCGTTCGAGCCGCCAGCCATCAGCGGGATTGGGAGCTTTGGCGGCTTTCAATTCGAACTGCAGGATCTGGGGCGAAACACGCTACAAGATATCGACACCGTCGGGCACAAGATTGTTGGCGGCAGCCGCCAGCGCAAGGACCTGACGGGACTATTCACCAGCTTTACGGCGAATGATCCGCAGCAACTGGTACAGATCGATCGCGAGAAGGCGAAGGCCATCGGAGTGCCGATCAACCAGGTCACGCAGGCTCTGGGTGTGTATATGGGGTCGCAGTATGTAAATGACTTTGACTTCAACAATCGTTCCTACCGTGTGTATGTGCAGGCTGACCAGCCGTACCGTATGAATGCGCGCGATCTGCGGAATTACTACGTGCGTTCCGACTCCAGTAGCCTGGTGCCACTGGGAAATCTTGTCAGTCTGAAGGAAACGTCCGGGCCGCAGGTCATCAATCACTACAATTTGTTCCGGTCGGCGGAGATCGACGGCGCGGCTTCGCCGGGATACAGCTCCAGCCAGGGCTTGACGGCGATGGAAGGGTTAGCCAGGCAGAACATGCTGCAAGGCATGACATTCCAGTGGACCGGTCTGGCGCTCGAAGAAGTGGAAGCCGGGGGCAAGGCGATCATCATTTTTGCGCTGGGCATTCTGGTTGTCTATCTGACGCTGTCGGCGCAATATGAGAGTTTCGCGCTACCGTTCATTATTCTGCTGGCGGTTCCGATGGCGGTGCTGGGCGCGCTGCTGTTCATCCAGATGCGCGGGTTAGTGAACGATGTGTACGTGCAAATCGGCCTGGTGATGCTGATTGGACTTTCGGCGAAGAACTCGATTCTGATTGTCGAGTTTGCAGAGCAGTTGCTGGCCCAGGGCCGCACGATTGTCAACGCGGCGATTGAAGCGGCCGAATTGCGATTGCGGCCGATCCTGATGACATCGTTTGCGTTCCTGTTCGGCGTGCTGCCACTCTACTTCGCAACCGGCGCCGGCAAACTGGGACGGCACTCGGTGGGGACGGCGATTGTGGGCGGGATGCTGTTCTCCACCGTACTCAATCTGTTTTTCATTCCAGTGTTGTACGTGATTATGAAGACGCTGCTGACCTCGTTCTCAGCCAAGAAAACAGAACACTCGGCAGAGCCGGTGAGCGTCCGGTAGAGTCGCTTCGCCGATTCGGCTGAAAAACCCACACCTGGCCGGGCATCGGCGTTAGCATGATCTCCTGCGTCTCGCATACGGTCCGAGCCATTGACAGACACGGCTGACAAAAACTTGAAGGCGCCGGGCGCATTGAGTCTCTTGCGACCGCTACGCGCGCCCATCTTCCGCAATCTGTTGATCGCAGATGTGGTTTCAGATATTGGAACGTTCATGCAGAGCGTGGGAGCTGCATGGTTGATGGTCTCGCTGGGCGCGGGGCCGGTTTACGTCGCGCTCACGCAAACGGCTTCTTCGCTGCCGTACTTTCTGCTCGCCCTGCCCGCGGGTTCCGCCGGTGATATTGTCGACCGCCGCAAGCTGGTTCTGTTCACCGAATCGTGGATGGTGGGCGCGACAACACTTCTCGCGGTGCTAACTATCGCTGGAGTCATGACGCCTTGGCTGCTGCTGGTGCTGACCTTTGCGATTTCGGCTGGAGATGCGTTTGAGACTCCGACTTGGCGGGCAATTCTGCCTGAGTTGGTAGCCAAGAACGACCTTGAGGCCGCGTCGGCGCTGAATGGAATTGAATTCAATCTCGCCCGGGCGGTAGGGCCGGCACTGGCTGGCGCGGTCATTGCTGCGGCTGGTGTTGGGGCGGCTTTTGTGGCCAATGTGTTGTCGTTTTTCGGGGTTATTCTGGTGGTTGCGCGATGGAAAAGGCCGGTTCGCAAGCGGACCGCGCCGCCGGAAACGTTGGCTGGAGCCACGGTCGCCGCCCTTCGCTATGTCCGGCACTCGCCGGCAGTGCTCGCGGTGGTGTCACGAACGGGCATCGTCATGTTCTTTTCAAGCGCCATCTTTGCTTTATTACCTACGATCTCCCGCAGCGTGAACCCAAGCGCGGTGGGTTATGGCCTGTTGCTCGGATGCTTTGGGGTTGGCGCTGTGGTTGGAGCTCTGTTGTTGCAAACGGCGCGCACGAGATGGTCAACGGAAGCGGTGGTCTCGGCCGGCGTTGTGATCCTGGGCCTGACGACAGTCGCAGTTGGCGGTTTACACAGGATAAGCACGCTGGCGCCCGTGATGCTGATAGGAGGAGCGGCCTGGGTCACGTTCATTTCTCTTATCAGCGCGCTGGTCCAGAACCTGGCACCGGACTGGGTAAGAGCCCGAGTGCTGTCGATTTTCGTACTGGTGTATATGGGCAGCTTCGCTTTGGGGAGCGCGGCCTGGGGCGCGGTCGCGCAGAGCGCGGGGGTCCGCACTGCGCTTGTTTATGCGGGACTCGGGACAATCGGTACAGCAGGGCTGGCGCTGGTGGCGAGGCTTCCAGATTCGACGGCGGACCTGAGCCCGTGGAACCACTGGCGGATGCCGGTGGTTGTGAAGGAGGTTGGGTCTGAGCTGCAACGGGGACCGGTGCTGGTCACGGTTGAATACGTCGTATTGCACGAAAAGATGGCAGAGTTCGTGGAAGCGATCCATGAATATGGCCGCATACGGCTTCGCGATGGAGCATACCGGTGGGGAGTGTACCGTGATACTGAGGCGGCGGATCGCTACGTCGAGATGTTCCTGGTGCATTCGTGGGCGGAACATCTGCGGCAGCATGAACGGCAGACAAAGGCGGACCGCGAGATAGAAGAACGCTTGCGCGGCTATGTAACCAAGGAGCCGGAGGTGCATCATTTGATCTATGCGTCGTAGGGGGAAGCATGGATGCGGGCCGGGTCAAGAATCCGGAGGGGCAACCGTTCTTGACCTCCCGCCCCGCCGGGAGGATAATCCTTTTGCGCAGCGGTTCGCAGTTTCTTCCTCGCAGCCGAACAGGGGCTGGTTGTTCTTCGCGTGAATAAGCCGCGATTTTCGAATTTCGCTCACAGAGGTCTCCCGATGACCAAACCTAAAGGGTTGTTTATGCGACGGGTCTCGACTCGAACCGTCCTTGCGGTTTTCATTTGCGCGACAGCAATCTCCGTGGCCAAAGGGCAAGAGCATACGGCTAGGGATTTAGGTACGCTGCCCAGAGACACCGCAGCCGATAGGGAGAAGGTATTGTATGCCTTCAACGGAGGAAAGGATGGTTTCTCGCCGTTTGCCACGCTGATCTTCGACGCTGGAGCGAACTTGTACGGTACGACGTACAGCGGTGGAAATTATCAATGTGACCCCAACTTTGGCTGCGGTACAGTCTTCGAGTTGCAGCGGGGAGCGCAGGGTGAGTGGAGTAAGACGGTGCTTCATATCTTTAGTGGCAAGGACGGCGCTTACCCCAACGGCCTGATCTTCGATGCAGCCGGGAATCTTTATGGCACAACGCTTGGAGGCGGCGGTGCCAATGGCTACGGCACTGCTTTCAAGCTGGCGCCGGGTCTAAACGGCAGGTGGACCGAGACGGTTTTGCATATCTTCAACAGCCAGAATGGGGGGCTGCCCAATGGCAGCCTGATCTTGGACATGGCAGGTGATTTATACGGCACGACTCAGACGGGCGGAACCTATGGTTACGGCACGGTCTTTAAGCTTGCACCCGGCGTGAATGGCAAGTGGACTGAGACCGTGCTGCACTCCTTTGACGGCAAGGACGGGAACCAGCCCGCTTCCGCCCTGATCTTCGATTCGTTGGGGAATTTGTACGGTACGACCGAAGCAGGCGGCAACCGCAGTTACTTTTTCGGTTATGGTGGCGGTACTGTCTTCAAGCTTGCACCTGGTACCGATGGTAAGTGGACCTACAGTCTGCTATTTTCGTTTAGTTTGAACGACGGAGAGCACCCGGCGTCCAGCCTGGTCCTCGATACGGCAGGGAATCTGTATGGCACGACAGTTAGGGGCGGCGATCTCAGTAGCTTCCTCTGTTTGGATTATGGGTGTGGTACGGTCTTCAGGCTGGTTCCAGGAGAGAACGGCAGTTGGACCGAGGAGGTACTGCACAAATTTAACGGCGTGGACGGGTTTGCCCCCTACGCGGCTGTGATCTTCGATGCGGCAGGGAATCTGTACGGCACCACTTGGGATGGCGGCAACGTCTTCGAGCTCACACCCGGGACCAACGGAGAATGGACCGAGACTGTACTTCATACCTTCAACGGCTCCGATGGGTTGTCTCCTCAAGCTGGCCTGGTCTTCGACGCATCGGGAAACTTGTACGGTGCGACGGATTACGGTGGCAAGGTCAACAGCTGTTATAGCCAGTATGGCGACGGCTGTGGTGTGGTGTTCGAAATCCTCCGATAACTCAAGCCGGGATGGGTCGCCCCTCATACCCACGCCAATTGGCACAGTGTCCGTAACTGTTGTAAACGGGCGTTTACCGTCACTACCCCACTCGCGGTCCCGATTGCGGTGAGCAGTCCCCGATGCTAGACTGCGCGAATGGCTAAGAAAACCAAGAAGCGTCCTGCGAAGGCGAAGAGATCGGCCGGGAAGAAGTTAACCAAGAAGGTTAAGCGTCCCAAGAAGGCGGCGAAGAGGAAGCCTGCTCCGAAAAAGAAGGCAACAAAAAAGAAAGCCGCCAAGAAACCTGCCCAGAACAGGCGCGGGCGAGCGGCTGCGGAGTTCTCAATAAACAGACCAGATTTGCGTTCAGGCGGGCAATCGGGAGATTTGCAGGGATTATCCAACGTAGAAAGCGCGGATTCGGAGAGTGTGGACGAGTTGCTGGAGGAGGGGAACGCATTCGAGGCCGACGTCTTGACGGGAGTGGAACGTGCCGGAGATCGAGGCGAAAGAGAAGTCCATACGCAGGAAGTGCCTGAGGATGACGTGCCCGGCGAATATCTAGATGAAGACTAGGGAGTGGCAGGGTCCGTAAACTCTTTCCACATCACGCAGGTTGCTGGTAGAGGCCGATCACGTTGCCGCCGGGGTCGCGGAACCTGGCAGTGGTTTCCGGGGCGTCGGCTCCAATGGGTTGCACGATCTCGCCGCCGTTGGCGACGACGGCATCTACCGAGGCGGCCACGCTGTCGACCATGATGTAGAACAGCAGGCCGGGCATCGCGCCCGGCGGGCGCCCCAGGACCCAAGCACCGCTGACCTGACCAGTAGTGTCATCAAAAGCGGTGCTGCCATCGCCGCGCTTCCGTATGTTCCAACCGAAAACCCGTTGATAGAAGTCCGCCGAGCGCGCAATGTCGGTCGCGGGCATTTCGATGTAGCAAATCTTGCCGTTCACAAGTGTGGGAGGCATGAGTAAGCTCCTCGAGGCGTCGTTATTCTAACAAAAACCTGGAGGGCAGATTGGCTGGCTCGGAAAGAAAGCATTAGGAGCCGCGGTCATCGAAATGCCTAAAATTCAGGAGCGGCGCATCGCGAGTGTGGCGGCGGGGCGCGGAGCCGGAATCTGGGCCAGGGATGTCACCATTTCGCGGGTTACGCGGGCGGCTAGTTTGCGATCGGCAAACTTTCGGGTTTCCGCGGCGAAGCGTACGCGGGCACGGATCTGATGCCGCGAAAGCAAACGCAGCAAGTGCGGGAAGAAAGACATGGCGCCCCAATAGCAAATATCGTGGGCGGCTGATCCGTCGGCCACATCATAGCTGATGTGGGCGGAGACTACGGAGGCGCCGGCCTTGGTGGCGGCGTCGAACAGGGCAGGACGAAACGGGAGCACCTTGCTGCCGTCGGAACTCGTACCCTCGGGAAACAACACCACGACCGCGTCCTGCGAGAGAGCCTGGGACATCTCCTGATTGGCGGTATGGGCGGCGGAGGTGCGGGATCGATCCACGAACACGGTGCCTGAGAGTTTCGCCATCAAGCCAAAAAGCGGCCAGGAGCGGACTTCCTGCTTGGAGACAAAGACGCAAGGGTGCAAGGCGCTGAGAACCAGAATGTCGAGGTAGCCGAGATGATTGGCAACCAGGAGACCACGGGAAGGGAATTCGCCGTCGGGCTGAAGCTCAATTCCCAGTCGATGCAGTGCTTTCGCACACCAGCGGTGCAGCCACTGGGCACGTGCAAGAGTTGAAAGCGGGCGGCGCAAGCGCAAGATGAGGAAGTGTCCGCAAGCCTGTAGCGCCGTGGAAACCAGAACGATCAGCCGGAAGGTGGTGCGCAGACGTTGAGTGGGCTGGTGGTTGGCGTCCATGTGCAACGTTGTTAGTCTCGGAGTACTGGAGACTGTATCACACCTTGCAGGTCCAAAGTCTTGACCGCAAAGGATGTGAAGTTTTTCGCAAACATCGGGAAGAAAATCCTTGTCGTGGGTCTCGCATTCCGTTGGCGGTATTATCAGATAGATATGGCCACGGAAAGGTCGCAAGCAGAGTCACTGGTCGGAGGCACAAACGACCCGGATCTCAGGCGTTATCTGAGGCGGGAGCCTGCGACCCTCGCGCTGCTTTTGATACTGGCAGTGGCCTTCTTCCTGGCAGTAAGCGCGTTGTCGCGCGTCTATCATGCGCAACAAGACGCTCTCGGGAGCCGGTGGTTTACGCGTGGCGCAGCTGACCTCAAACAGCAGCACTTTGAGCGTGCGGTGAGCGAGTTCCGTACGGCGCTGCTGTACTCACGCGACAATTACAGCTACCAGCTCAATTTGGCGGAGGCGCTGATCGGTCTGAAGAGAGCCGATGAAGCTTACGCATACTTGATCAATCTGTGGGAACGGGAGCCGGAAAATGGACGCGTCAACCTGGAACTGGCGCGCATCGCCGCGCTGAACAAACAAACCGACCCGGCACTTCGTTACTACCACGATGCGATCTACGCCATCTGGCCCGGCGATCAAGAAACAGAACGCCGGGAGGCCCGACTGGAACTGATCGAATTCCTGCTGAACATTAACGACAAAGCACAAGCGCAGTCAGAGTTGATTGCGCTGGCGGCAAGTCTGGACGGTGAAGCGGCGCAACACACCCGCGCAGGCGATCTCTTCCTACAGGCGCAGGACTATGAGCATGCCCTCGCCGAGTACCACCTGAGTCTGAAGTCAGAACCCCAGAACCCGACGGCATTCGCAGGAGCAGGCTGGGCTGCTTTCGAACTGGGTCGCTACCCACTGGCGCAGCGCTACCTGCAAGCTGCGGTGGCCGCTGACCCCACTGATACGCAGAGTGCTGCTCGTCTGAAAACCGCTGAACTGGTATTGCATATGGATCCGTTCCAGCGACGAATTTCTGTATCGGAGCGCCATCGGATTGTGATCGAAGCATTCATGGCCGCAGGCGAGCGGCTGAAGACTTGCCCGGCGGCGGGGGCAGTCTCGCCGGCAAGCGGGCAGCCGAGTCTTAGCGAAACGTGGGAAACGATGAAGCGGCAAGTCACCGAGGAGGGTCTGCGACGAAACCCCGATTCGGTAGAGTCCGCCATGGAGTTGGTGTTCACCGTCGAACGCAAGGCCAGCGTCGCTTGTGGACCTCCAACCGGAACGGACATGGCGCTGTTGCTGATCGCGAAACTGCACGAAGGGAACTAGCTTGGAGAACGCGCTGAACTCACAAACTGATTTAGCACCCGCGAAGGCCTCGTTACCGGAACGGTCTCCGCGAGGTCTATTGCGGGCGGTCTTCCGGGAAGAAACTTTCTTTCTCATCCTGTCGGTGTTCATCGGAATTTTCTCAGGATTGGCAGTGGTCTGCTTCCGATTCGCGATAGATTGGTGCCGTATCTATCTGTTGGGATCGGGAGCTACGCCATCGACAACGCGGTTACTCCTGACCCCCAGCCTTGCCGGACTGGTTATTGCGGTGCTGGTCATTCATTTGTTTCCAGGAGCGCGTGGGAGCGGAGTCAATCAGACGAAGGCGGCGTTGTACATCTTTAACGGTTACATCCCGCTGAGAACTGCCGTCGGCAAGTTCATCACGGCGGCTCTGGCGATTGGTTCAGGACATTCGCTGGGCCCTGAGGATCCGTCTCTGCAAATTGGCGCCAGCCTGGCTTCAGCGATGGGCAGGTGGATGCGATTATCGCGAGATCGTATGCGGATATTGGCTCCGGTAGGGGCGGCAGCCGGTTTGGCAGCGGCGTTCAATGCGCCGATTTCAGCCGTCTTGTTTGTGATCGAGGAGGTCATCGGGCGTTGGACGGCAGGAATACTGGGTTCGGTAGTTCTTTCGGCGGTATCGAGCGTGGTGGTAATGCGGTGGTTTCTGGGATCGGAGTCTCTCTTCCGGATTCCCACGGTGCAAATGGAACGGCCGTCAGAGCTGATTGCGTATTCGATCCTGGGGGTAGTGGGTGGGCTGGCTTCTGCGGCGTTCTCGACCGGCATTGCGACTCTACGCCCGCGCTGCAAAGCGCTGCCGAGGTGGACGCAATATTTTCAGCCTGCGCTGGCGGGTCTTCTAATCGGCCTTATCGCCGTACTGGGCGCGCCCCAGGTAATGGGAGCGGGATACGAGTACATCGACGAGGCGATCCACGGTCAATTCACCTGGCAAATGCTGGCCATGCTGGCGGTCTTGAAGATCGTCGCGACTCTGCTTTCGTTCGTCAGCGGAACTCCAGGAGGGATGTTTGCTCCAACATTGTTTATTGGGGCCATGCTGGGAGCGGCGGTGGGCGGGGCCGAGCACGTAGTTTTGCCGCATCTGACGGGGTCCCCGGGCACCTACGCCCTGGTTGGCATGGGGGTTCTGTTTGCCGGGTTTCTGCGCGCTCCGATGACGTCGGTATTCATGGTCCTGGAAGTAAGCGGAAACTATTCGATCATTCTGCCCGTGCTTGTGGCTAACACGTTTGCGTATCTGATTTCACGTGGACTATGCCCGGTAGCAATTTTTGATGTGCTCACGCGACAAGACGGTTTGGACTTGCCCTCCATGGAGGAACAAAGAGAAGAAGGCATCCTGAGGGTGGAGGATGCGATGAGGCCGATGACGGATCCTGTGCTGGAGGGTGATGACACGATTGCTGCTGCGGTTCCCCGCGCGGGCGAATCTTCGTCCGACATTTTGCTGATCCGCCTCAGCCCCACGGGTTGGAGCGGCGCCCGCAAGGAAGAGCTCCGGCGCATGGCCGCTGAGGGCAAAGGCGAGCTTAGCCTGAATTCGATTTTTACAACGAAACAGATTCCGTATTTGCATCCGGATCTTCCTCTTGATACAGCCCTGCGGTATGTGGATCGCTTCCCGCTGGTGCCGGTGGTGAGCCGCCCTGATTTTCGGAAGCTGGAAGGAGTGATATCACAGCAGGATGTACTGAGGAGGTACCGGGATTTTGGAGAAGGATGAAATGGCCGCATACTAGCGGCGAGGGAAAGAACGTGAATTTGGTCACGACACCACTGGCATGTGTAAACGAGTACGTTTTCCCCAGGCCGCTCTTCATTCGGTTGGCGGCATTGCTGTCGGTGTTCGGCATGGCGACGGGTTTGTTTGCGCAGGACAAGAATCCGTTCGCGGGCAATGCCGAGGCGGCGAAGTTAGGTGAATTTCAGTTTCGCATCAACTGCGCGTTCTGCCACGGGTTGGGAGCGCGAGGCGGCGGGCGCGGGCCGGATCTGACGCGGGCACACAAACGCCACGGAAATTCTGACGCGGAGTTGTTTACGACCATCAATCAGGGCGTGCCGGGAACAGCGATGCCGCCGAACGGGACGACGGGTCAAGGCGTGGGAATGACGGAAGAGGAAGTGTGGCAGGTTATCACTTATATACGGAGTGTGCAGTTGAAGGCGCCGGCACAACCCACGGGCGACGCAACGCATGGCAAGCAGCTTTTTTATGGCGATGCTAACTGTTCCGGGTGCCACATGGTGGAAGGGAAGGGTGGGCGATTGGGGCCGGATCTGACGGGGGTGGGCATGGCGAGGGCAAGGGATGCCATTGTGGACTCGGTGCGGAATCCAAGTCGTAGGCTTGCGCCTGGCTTGTTGGAAGCGACGAAGGAGTTTCCGCAGGAGTACGAAACGGTGACGGTGGTAACGGCAAAGGGACAAGAGATCAAAGGCGTCACCATGAACGAGGACAACTTCAGTTTGCAAGTGATGGACGCGAGCGAGCAGATACACCTATTCGAGAAAGACAAGCTGCGGTCGGTCAGGAAAAGCCGGACCTCGATGATGCCGATTTATGGTCCAGCGCTGCTGAGCGACCAGGACTTGCAGGACATCGTTGCCTATCTGCAAAGCGTGGGCGGGAAGTGAGAGCGGCCATGAAGAAAATGGTGCAGGCCTGGCTGGTGGCAGCTGCGGCTGGTTTTCTTGCATCGAGTGCGCCGGGGCAAGTGAGTTCAGCACGCTTGCTGAACTCGGCGAAAGAGCCGCAGAACTGGCTGACGTATTCCGGGGACTATGCCGGACATCGCTTCAGTGCGCTCGACCAGATCAATAAAGGCAACGTCACTTCGCTGGTGGCGAAATGGGTGTATCAGACAGGGGCGACAGGGAAATTTGAAACCACGCCGCTGGTGGTGGACGGGATTCTTTATGGCACCGCGCCAGATAACCGGGCGTTTGCTCTCGATGCCCGCAGCGGGCGGCCCATCTGGCTATACCAGCGGCAACTGCCTGCCGACATAAGACCGTGTTGCGGCCGAGTGAACCGCGGCGTCGCCATTCTTGAAAACAAGCTGTACATGGGCACGCTGGATGCGCATGTGATTGCGCTGGATGCCAAAACCGGGAGCGTGGTATGGGACGTGGCGGCAGTCGATTACAAGCTGGGCTACAGCTTTACCCTGGCGCCGCTGGTGGTGAAGAACCTGGTGGTGCTGGGTGTGTCCGGTGGCGAGTACGGAGTCCGTGGATTCATTGATGCTTACGACGCTGAAACTGGAGCGCGCAAGTGGAGGTTCTATACCGTCCCCGGTCCCGGTGAAGCGGGGCATGAGACTTGGGAAGGCGACTCGTGGAAGATTGGCGGAGCGCCGGCGTGGATAACAGGCACATACGACGCGGCCAAGAACGAACTGTTGTGGCCGACGGGCAATCCTTCGCCGTCAAACCGGGGGGAAGGGCGCGCAGGGGACAATCTCTACAGCAATTCGCTGCTGGCTCTCGACGCCGACACGGGAACACTGAAGTGGAGTTTTCAGTTCACGCGACACGATGAGCATGACTGGGACGCGACGCAGATTCCGGTGATGATCGATGAGGGGGAGAAGCATTGGATCGCGCAGGCAAACCGCAACGGCTACTTTTATGTCTTGGACCGAACAACGGGCAAGCTGGTATTGGCGAACCCGTTTGGCAGAGTGACCTGGAGCAACAGTAAGGATGCTGAAGGCCGGCCGGTAGCTGGGAAGGAAAGCACACCCACTCTCGAAGGACGGAAAGTGTGTCCGGGGGCAGCGGGGGTGACGAATTGGGAGTCGCCCACGTACGACTCTCAGACCGGGTTATTTTATGTGAATGCGCGCGAGCAGTGCGATATGTTCAGCACCGCGCCACAGCCTTACGAGGCCGGCCACGCTTATTACGGCAGCGCGTACTTCCCGGCGGACGACTCGGAGCCATTTTGGGGCGCGCTACGGGCGATTGATCCCGGCAGCGGACGGGTGCGATGGGAATTCAAATATCCGTCGCCGAGTTGGTCGGGCCTACTGTCCACGGCAGGGGGACTGGTATTTACCGGCGACTCGGAGGGAAATTTTGTGGCGCTGGACGCGGGTTCAGGCAAGGCCCTGTGGCACTTCCAGACGGGATCAGCAGTTTACGCAGCGCCGATCGCATTCGCCATCGATGGTAAGCAATTTGTGGCAATTGCAGCGGGAAGTTCACTGTATACGTTTGGCTTACCGTGAAAACACCTGCCTTCCCGGCACTCGCCGACGCCGCATGGCCGGCCCATCGTCGAGAGTGGATAAACCTCACTTTTGGTACTTCTACCTACGGGACCGTGGCGGTCACCGTTGACTGCCACTTCTGCCCCGCTGTATTGACGATGTAGTAGGTGAACACGTGCTGCCCCGAACCGAGTGTGATCTGAGTATTCAGGGTGTTCGACCCCTTGACTGAGTATTTCTTCACTCCATCCACCCAGACCTCCATCCGTGCGATTGTCCCCGATACGGTGCCAGCCGCCCAGGCAAGCACGGGTGAGTTGACTCTAGAGTTATTCAGGGGGCTACATACGTTGACGCCAGGTGAGCCGGGCGGCGCACACGAAGTTGAGCCCACGGTCAGGGGAAAGGTGAGACTCTCCAGCAGATTGTCCCAGCCCGCCGAGTACACCGTGACCATATGCGATCCCGACGTGAGTTTGAAAGACCCATCGAGAAAGCCGTAGTAAGAGAAAGCGCCTTTAAGGTTTTCGCCCAGCTTCTTGCCATCGACCCAGACTTCCACTTTCCGCCCTGCAGTTTGGTTCGCGGCGCCGATGCTGAACTGCACAGGCGAAGAGGAGACAACCGTGGTTGTAGGCGCGCACATGATGATCGCGCTCGAAGTGTCGGGGGGATCACACGCCGGGAACTTGCCAGATACCGTGTTGGAAAACAGCAACAGCGTACTAGTTGTGCTAGTGAGATCCACGAGTTCCAGATCGGCTTTGCTGTCTTGATTCACCCGTAAGACATCGAGGCCCCAAAGTTGGTCGCTGCTGGAGTACACCGCATGTTCATGGCTGTAGGTACCGTCAGGCTTGCCGAGCAGCACGTCCAAGGTAAACGGGGCGGAACCGTGGCAGTCGGCTGCTTCAATCATGGCGATATCGTTGATTCCATCGCCATTGAAATCTGCAATTGCCGGGGAATAGCCAGCAGGGCTGCAACTTCCGATGGTGATGTCCTTGCTTTGGAAGACGCGGCTTGAACTACCGTACTTTACGCGCACGAGGTTGAAGTATTGATTGCCATGAGTGCCGGGGATGAATGGAGCACCCACGAGATCCATCTTGCCGTCGCCGTTGAGATCGAAGGGCCGGAACCAGGTGTCGTCGTTATCGGTGAAGGTGGTGGAGGCCGGAAAGTGGCCGGTCCCATCCCCAAAGAGCGCCAGAACAGTGGTCGTGTAAAACACATCCTCGACGACGACATCAGCGTTGCCATCCCCGTCGAAGTCCCCGACATATACGAAGCCATAGACCTGAACAGGAGTTGCGGGACCGACTGTGAAACCACCATCGCCGTTGGCAAACCACACGTTCACCGTAAGGTTGCCGTTACTGTCGCTGCCTTCGAACACCAAGTCGATCTTGCCGTCATGGTTCAAATCGCCTGCGGACATGTAGAGCACGGTTACGTCCGTAGAGAAAGTAGCTTGCAGATGCAGCGTCCCGTCCCCGTTGTTGAGGTACTCGTAGAAGGCATTACCGAAAGAGGTGACAATCAGATCAGGCCATCCATCACCATTAAAGTCACCGATGGCCAGAGCGCTCCAACTTCCGCCTGGAACGCTGTAGGTGGTCGGCTGGCCATAAACGCCGTCGCCAGTGGACAGCATGACATCAAAGGTCCCGGGTTGAATCCCGGCAGAAATCAAGTCTTCTCTGCCGTCGTTGTTCAGGTCAACATGGTAGGCAGTGTTTCCGGTTATCGGGAGAGAGTACATGTCTTGTCCAAAGCTGGGACTCTGTGCGGAGGCGCTGCCTGGTCCGAGCAGCGCGATGAGCACAAAGAAACCGACGAAGAACCTAGGGTTAGGGATGATACGGTATGCCATAAGGACCCCCGATTGGTGCGGAAAAAGTAGATGCCCCCACATAAGGTGAAGTTGCTCGTGCTGGCTGGCAAGGCCGCCTCATGAGTTCCGGAGGGGCATCGACAGCCACTTCCGGCAAAGATGCATTCCGCAGACAACGTCCGGCCTTCCGAAAGTCATCCCAAGGCAAATCTGGAACTCGCTCGGAGGTATCCTTTATGCCTTGGCTGCGTCCGCTTCCGCTAGCCATTGCCCTGTCGTTGTGCCCAGTCTTGGCTCTGAGGGCTTGGCCCCAGGCCGCCTCGGGCCAATCTACCTGGTCTGAAGCGCGGGCCAGCAGTCCGGTTACGTCGCCAGGCCTTACCTCGATCAACCATATTATTGTTCTGGCTCAGGAAAATCGTTCGTTCGACCACTATTTCGGCGAGTTGCGTCAGTACTGGGCGGACAACGGTTATACCGATGAGTCCTTCGATGGCTTGCCACAATTCAATCCAATGTCAGGGCAACCTCCACTCTACGGTCCGCCACCGACGAATCCAGGATGCGATCCAAACTATCCGCCTCCACAAGACTGTGCCATCGACAAACACAGTCCCAGGGTGATTTCTTATCAGTTGATCACGCAGTGCATCGAAAACCCGAGTCCGTCCTGGGATGAATCGCACGCTGATTGGGATCTGTTCGACCAAGTCGGTTTGTATCGCGCGAAATTGAACGGATATGTTTATACCGCGGCTCACGACGCCCGGGTTATTGGCTATTACGATGTGAACGGTGAACGAGCCATGGGGTACTACACGGGAAATGACTTGAACTATTACTATTTCATGGCATCCAACTTCGCTACTTCAGATCGGTGGTTCAGTCCAGTGATGACGCGGACGCCTCCCAACCGCGCGTATTTATATGGCGCCAGTTCGCAAGGCGTCGTATATCCTCAAGGAACTGACAGGCGCGACCAAGGTTACCTGACTGCCACGACGATCTTTCAGGAACTTGAGGCCGCGAACGACACCTGGAAGATCTATGTCAACCCCACAGGTTCTCCGTGTTTAGGACCGCCATATGATCCGGCCTGTCTGCTGACCCTGAGTTACATCCAATACTTCAAGTGGGGGCAGACAATTCCGACGCAATATCCCAACAACATCGACACGACGGACAACTTTCTAGCCGATTTACAAAACGGAACTTTGCCGGCGGTGGCTGCCATCGAGCCAGCGACAGATGCGGGCCTCGACGAGCATCCTTCTACTTCCGACTCGTCACCCAGTCGAATGCAGGACGGGGCAACCTATGTTTCATCGCTAATCAATGCAGTCATGGCGAGCAGTTACTGGAAGGATACAGTGTTCATTTTGACCTACGACGAATTTGGGGGACTTGGCGATCACGTTCCTCCACAACCAACGGTAAGTCCCGATGGCATCAAGCCCAGAGACCTTCTACCCGGTGACGTCTGTACGAAGGTGACGGGGCCGCTTTGTGACTTCGTGTATACCGGTTATCGGGTACCACTGATCGTGATCTCACCCTACACGAAGGAGCACTATGTGTCACACACGGTGGCCGATTATGCGGCGATCTTAAAACTGATCGAGGCCCGTTTCCAGCTGGCGAGTTTAACCAAGCGCGATGCCGCTCAGATGGACATGACCGAGTTCTTTGACTTCGTCAACCCGCCGTGGCTCACACCGCCGATACCGCCAGCACAGAACACCAGCGACCCGTGTTACCTCAACAAGTTGCCCTGACAAATATTCTGCGTCGAAGTATGGATGGGCATCCAGGTGACGTTTTTATCTCAAAACCTCACCACTCCGAAGGATGCGGAAAAGTACGGCAGTGGTCCAAGAGTAAATAGTATGACATTTGGTTTCGGGCCTATACTGGGGGCGTAGATGCTCAGAACATGAAAATACTTCTGGTGGATGACAGCAGGTTTCTGAGAAAGGCGGGCGAGCAGGCGCTCAGGAGAGCTGGATACGAAGTAGTCACCGCCGGCGACGGAGACGAGGCGCTAAAGATTGCTCAGGAGTTGATTCCCAATCTGATTCTCTTGGACATGATGTTGCCCAAACTTCCAGGGCTCGAAGTACTTCGAGCGTTGAAGAAAAATGCCGCCACCAAGGATATCCCGGTGATTATTCTCACTGGGCTGTCCGAACGAAATTCCGAGAAACTGTTGCAGGAAGGCGCTACAAGCTACGTGGAGAAGTCTGACGCGCTGCTGGAGAAGGACGGTGCAGTGCTGGTTCAGACGGTGGCGCGAGTGCTGGGCAAGCCGGCTGCACATTCGAGCTAACCTCATCTAACCAAACCGTGAGCTGCGCTGCCCTTGAGGTCGGAACCGATTCCAAAAAATTCAGTTCGATGGCTGGGCCGACTCGTGGAAGTGGGATTGGGCTTCCAGAGAAGTAAGCCAGCTCTGCAAGGCAGTGCCGGAATCTTTCTCGATGTACAGAAAGCGCAAGCCCATGACGAAAGAATCACTCCAAACGACATCGGCTTTTGCATAAAAAGGTTGTGGGTTGATGCTTGGCAGCTCGAATTCCACGACGACCACGCCCGTGAGCCTTACTGGGTCAACCAAGGTGATGGCCAATCCGCCCTCGCTTACGTTCTTCATTTTGGCGGCGAAAGGCTGCCCCAGAGGGTTGCGAAAGCGTACGGGCAGGTCCACAGGGAACCGGAAGTACCTGCGATGTTCACGCTCCATCTTGGGGACGGCAGCATCCAGGACGCTGCGCAACCGGGGTTGCTGAATCGGCTTGCTGATGACAAAGTTGGCTCCGAGATCGAGAGCCGCTTCGGGGCTGGTAACGCCATTTACGATGCCGAAGATGAGAGTATGCTGATTCGCGGGGCGGCTGCGCACCTGGGCGATTGCGGCCGCGCCTCCAGGCACGTCATCACAATCGATCACTAGTCCGTCTAAATGCCTGCGAGAGGCAAGTTCGATTGCACTGACAGAATCCTGGCGGAAATCAAGCAATGCACCGTGCGCACCCAACCCTGCCTGGAGATGTCCTAACAGAGTAGGATCGCTCGTTACAACCAGGCACTCTAGGCGCATTTCGCGATTCTAGCCGATGGCAAACTCCAGTCACAGTAACCGACGTGCATGACCCTTGTGAGACCTCTGCCCTGGCCGTTCTAGTAGATGGTGTATCCCGGCGCCGGGTTTCGCAGGTCGGGTTTGGAGGCGATCAGCAGCAGCGCTCCCAAACGCTTGAAGGCGCGAAGGTCGTCGAGGCTATTGAACGATTTGGTCTGATAATCCTCAGGTGTGGGAGTGTCGTCGGGAATTTGGTGGGCCTCCACCTTCTCAAACGCGTGCTTCTGCAAGAGCTCGACATACTCGTCGGATGACCGAACGTGTACCGGCACGTTGAGCTTGTCCACCCATTGCAAAGAATAAGGGTTGTCTTTATATAGGTTGATGAGAATGAACAGGCGTCCGCGCGGAGCCATCACTCGAAACAGCTCGGCCAGGGCACGCTCCTGGTCGGGGTAGTAGTAAAAAGATTCGACGGAGAGAACCTTGTCGAAGAAGTTTTCCTCCCAGGGAATCTGCTGGGCCGATCCCCACACATATAAGATATTCTCGAAGTCTTTAGACGCGACCCGAGCCCGCCGGATCATCTCATCCGAAACATCAAGGCCCACCACCTGACCGAAGCCTTCCGGGCCGTCGGCCACCAGGCGCGCCAGGAGCCGAGTCGCCCAGCCTGCACCGCATCCCAGATCGAGCACCCGCTCACCGGGACGCAGGTCCATCCGCCGAATGGTTTTTTCGGTGATGTTGAGATGATGGCGTTCCATGGTCTCGCCTTCACCTTGTTCCGCCCAGCGGTTGAATTCAAGTTGCAGCTTTTCGTCGGGAGTGGGTGCTCTCTCGCTCATGGAGCAATTGTAGCGCTGCCGTCATGTGCCAAAGGGCACTGCCAAAGGGGTGTCCTTTTCTCTCGCTAACAAGGAAGACGTGTTAATAGGTGAACGACTGTAGCGCGGTTTCGCCTCCCAGTACATAGCCGGCGCGCTGGCTGGGGTGCAAGGCCATGTATGCGGGGCTGGCCGGGAGGCTGAATCCGTTGAGCGATTCCACAAAGTTTCCTTGTTCGTCAAAGACCTGGATGCTGCTGCCGGAAGGCGCGGTGCTGGAGAACTCTTGCCCAACCAGGAACAGCTTGTGAATGGGGTCGACTGAGACAGCTATACCGCTCTGAGCCTGATTGTTTGCACCGGGGAGAACGACGATAGTGCCAGTCTGGTTGGCTAGATCATAAAACTCAACGCTGAAATCGTCTTCCGTGGTGGTACAGGCGATGCCGGTGTTGGAATCCACGGCGATGCCATTGATGAAGCCAAATCCGAGACCCATGAACTCTGTTAATTTGCCAGTGGTCAGGTCAACCATTCCGATTTCAGTGGTGCAGCCGAAGCACCCGTTAGATCCCCCCAGGACTGCCTGATTGGTGGTTGAGTCATACGCAAGCACGGGAGAATTGTCGAAATTAAAAACCGGATCACTCACCTTGAAGATCGGCCCAAAGGTGTTGGCGGCGACGTTGGAACTAAACACATAGGAGCTAAAGTCATTCACGGTGTTCTTGAAGCCAATCACCGCGGCGTTGGGCACGCCCTGGGTAGCGCTCAGGCTCGAAATAATGTCAGCGCCGGATTGAAAAGGAGGTGTCCACTTGCCCGTAATCTTGTTCGAGTTGAGCGGGTTTGAAACCCCATAAAGGCGCTTATCGACGAAAAGATTGGTGACGTGCTCAAACTTGGTCAGGGCAACCGCATTGCCAAAGATGCCAAGGGTGACGAAATCGTTTTTGGTGTTCGATTGTTGTTGGACGATCTTAACGAGCTTGCCAGTCTTCTGATCGAAGGTCTCGACGGCCACATTGAACTTGCCATCGGCCAAACTCACGGCTTCGCTCAGAATCCCCTCGGTACCGGTTTGGTCGATGTCATAGCCCAGAATGAAGCCGCCCAAAGCGGTGTTTACCACGACCTTTCCCGGGCCGATGGGGGACCGCGATGCGTGAGTCTGCGCCATGGTTGTTACAGAGGCAGCCAGGCAAGAAAAACCGATCAGCACTTCGACTGCGACTTTCTTGATTCTCATGAAAAGACATCCTTTTGAAATGAGGTTAGGCGATTGAACCAGAGACGTTAGTTCAGCTCAAAACACATTACGAAAACCCGCCGCCTCTGATGTCAACAGGCTGTCACGAATTTGTAAAACTGCTTTAGCAGGCGCCTGGGAGTCCACCGACCCAACAGCCCTTTCCGCCGGTCAGACCCGAGCTATGCAGAGATATGCTACATTTGCGGCTCATGGCTACCAATCCGCAACCTTCGGCCAGACCCGAAGTTCTCTACTGTCCTAGGTGCGCTGCGGAGGTCACTGACCCGCTGACCTGTGGCGACTGCTCGGCTGTCATCTGCCGCCGCTGCGGCACTCCGCTCGAATCCCCTGATGACTTGGGAATGGGATAAGCCATGGCGATTTCAGCCACTCCGCCGCCAGTTGTGATCCAATCCGATCTTCAACCCAGCCTGGTCCGTGGCCTCACCTTGCTTGATTCGGTTTTGTTGCTGGTCGGTGGGGTTATCGGATCATCCATTTTCCTGACAGCGAAAGACATCGCCGGACCGTTGCCGCATCCGGTGCTTTTTCTGCTGGTGTGGGTGCTGGGCGGGGCCATTTCCATGTGCGCATGCTTCGCCTTTGCTGAACTGGGAACCATGTTTCCTGCCGCTGGAGGCCAGTATGTTTACATGCGCGAGGCTTACGGCGATCTGCCCGCATTTCTTTATGGCTGGATGATGTTCAGTGTGGGGAATGGTGGGTCGATCGCGGCGCTGGCCGTGGGTTCGGCCGCATATCTGGGCAAGATCGTGCCAGGCGTCTCTCAGGAACATGTGGTCCTGTCGATCGCGGGCGTAGTGTTAAGTCGCGCCCATATAGCAGCTTTGATCATGATTGCGTTGGTTACCTGGATCAATGTCGCCGGACTGCGCCGCGGCGCGTTGCTGCAAAACGTTGCCACCTGGGCCAAGTTTGGAGCGGTGGCAGCATTTGTGATTCTTGGGTTCTCCATCGGGAAAGGCGATTGGCATCATTTCACAGCGGGCGCGGCTCATGGGCTGGGTTTGGCAACGACTTCGGGCCAACTGCTTTCGGCTTTCGGTATCGCTTTGATCGCAGTCTTTTGGGCCTACGACGGATGGGTCTATATCGGCTGGGTGGCTGGCGAAATGAGGGACCCGCGCCGCAATGTGCCGCTGGCCATGGTGCTTGGAGTGACGATCGTTGGCGTGATCTACGTGGCCATGAACATGACCTACCTGTACGCGCTCCCCATCAGCGAAATCGTGAAGCACGAGACCATCGCCCACGCGGCAGCGGCGACTCTGTTTTCACCCGCCGCCGCTTCGTGGCTTTCGCTGATGGTCGCCGTCTCCTGCTTTGGTGCGATGGCCTGCGCCATCCTCGGCAGCCCGCGGATCTATTACGCCATGGCGGTGGATGGCCTTTTCTTCCGGCGCATGGCGGAAGTTCATCCCAAGTGGCGCACGCCGGCGTTTGCCTTGATCGGACAAGGGGTTTGGGCGGGAGTACTCACTCTCAGCGGCCGTTACGATCAGCTTTACACCTATGTGATGTTTGGCATGGTGCTGTCCTATACGCTGACGGTGGTGGGACTATTCGTGCTGCGACGGAAGCGTCCTGAGATTCCGCGGGCTTACCGGTGCACCGGATATCCGTGGCTGCCGGCGATTTATGTGCTGATCGGAACCGCTTGGACGTTGAACACGATTTTCACCCGGCCGAGAGAAGCGCTGGCAGGGACGATTATTGTGCTGATTGGGGTGCCGGGGTATTTGTATTGGAAGCGGAGCGGCAAGAAAGCGGTGTGAGCCTTCCTGGTTGTCCTCTGCGTTCTCTGTGCTCTCTGTGGTTAAATGACGCGGTCGAGCCTCGACACCCGCATCGTGGACAAATTCAATTCAGCCACCCCCGACGACCCCAACCGCCCCAAGCGCGTCATGGGCTTCCGCGACTTGGTTCTGTTCTACGTGGTTACCGGCATCAGCTTACGCTGGATTGCGACCGCTGCCGCAGCCGGTCCGAGTTCGATCATCATCTGGGTCGGCGCCTGGCTGACTTTTTATACTCCGCTGGCGCTTTCCGTCATCGAACTGTCATCGCGCTATCCCGGCGAAGGGGGCTTGTATATTTGGAGTAAGAAAGCCTTCGGCGACTTCTCCGGATTCATGTCCGCCTGGACGTACTGGGCCAGCAATCTACCTTATTTTCCGGCAGTGCTTTATTTTGCCGCCAGCAACGCGCTGTACATGCGGCAAAGCTCCTGGGGACATCTCTCGACGAATCCAGCCTACTACATTATCTTTGCGCTGCTGACGCTGACGGCGGCCACCCTTCTTAATATCGTGGGCCTCGACGTTGGCAAATGGTTGCACAACGTAGGCGCGCTGGCCATGTGGATTCCCGCGCTCATCTTGATCGTTATGGGCGCCATTGCCTGGCATCGCTACGGCGCGGCGACCTCATTTACGCTGCACTCCATGACTCCCAGCTTCCATTTCAATGACATCATTTTCTGGTCGTTGCTGATCTTCGCTTTCGGGGGATGTGAGACCGCCTCGTTCATGGGAGATGAAATCAAGAATCCCCGGCGGACGTTGCCCTGGGGATTGTTTCTCGCGGGAGTGACTGTGGCGCTGTGCTACATCCTGGGAACAGTCAGCGTTCTGGTGGCGCTGCCGCCGGCGGAAGTCAGCAATCTGTCGGGGCTGATGCAGGCGATTGCGAAAACGGCCGGCCGCATTGGCTTTGAGCGCATGGTTCCTTATGCGGCGTTTCTCATTGCCCTCAGCAACGTCGGCGCGGCGGGAGCCTATTTAGCGGCGGTGGCCCGATTGCCGTTTGTGGCCGGGATCGATCGGTTTTTGCCGCCAATATTCGGCGCGTTGCATCCGCGGTGGAAAACGCCATGGGTGGCACTGCTGGTGCAATACGTTTTGGCAGTAGTTTTCATTTTTCTTGGACAGGCGGGAACCAGCGTGAAGGGCGCCTACGACGTAATGGCCAGCATGACCGTGATCACATACTTCATTCCTTATCTGTTTGTGTTTGCCGCGATGGTCAAGTTGCAGAGTGAGCCAACGGGGCCGGATGTGATTCACGTCCCCGGCGGAAAGCTGGTGGCTAAACTGGTTGCGATAGTCGGACTCTTGACGACGACGCTGACGATTGTCTTGTCGGTTGTCCCGCAGGTGGACGAGACGAACAAACCGCTGGCGGTGTTGAAGGTGGTGGGAGGGTCGGTGGTGCTGCTGGTGATCGGCGCGGGGATTTATGGGTGGGGGAAGAGAAGGGCACGACCCGAGCAACTCGGGTAACGGCGGGCGCCCGCCCCACACGAATATCACACTGGTACGGCCGTCTTCCGCTTCGGGTTGAAGAACGGCATAGGCACGATCTTCGCTGTGACATTCTGTCGTACGGCTTCGATGGTGATTTCCATTTGTAGACGATGGCCGCTCTGCGAATGGTCGGTGTCCACACTCGCCAGCGCAATCATCTTCTTTAGTACCGGGGACCATGTGGTCGTCGTCGCTTTGCCAACTTGCTTCTCTCCGCAATACACCGGCACGGCCACGCGTGACGCCTGGCTCGGCGCGGCTGGGGTCAACCCATATTTCTCATAGCGCTGCTCGACTTCCGGCCAATCGATTTCGAGGCCGACGAACTGCCGCGAGACGCCCTCTTTCTGGTCGCGCTCCAATGCGGCTTTGCCGACGAAATTCGGTTTCTGCAAATGCACCATCTTGCCGAAGCCGAGTTCGAACGGCGAATACTTCTGCGACGCAATCAGCGCCTTCTTGCTGCTCGAGTAATCCACTTCGATTAGCAGCAACCCGGCCTCGACCCGCGCCACATCGAGCGCTAACATTCCTGCCGCGTGGATGTCGAACTGCTTGCCTTTGTCCATCAGCGCATCCCAGACTTTCACAGCGTCGTTCCATGGCACCCAGATTTCGTAGCCCAAGTCGCCGGTGTATCCGGTGCGGGAAATGTCCACGGGAACGCCCGCGATCTTGCCACGGGTCATGCGGAAGTATTTCAGGTTTGTGATCTCAGCCTCTGCCGCAGTCTTCAGCAGCTTGCCCGACGTCGGCCCCTGCAGTGCCAGCGCCGCTACTTTCTCGGAGATGTCCTCGATCTGGACGTCCATATTGTTGCCGTTCTGGCGAAACCATCGCAGGCTGGGATCGGCGGCGGTCCAGCGATACTTGTTTTCTTCGAGTCGCGTGATGGTGCCGTCGTCGATAACCTTGCCTTCTTCGTCGCACCAGCAGCAGTAGATGACCTGCCCGACCGCGACCTTGTTGATGTCGCGCGTGATGACGCGATTCACCAGCCGCGTCGCATCTTTGCCTGTGACCAGATACTTGTAGAGCGGAGAAATGTCGATCAGCGCGCAGGCATTGCGGATGGCGTTGTACTCGTGCTCGTGATGCACTTCGTACACGCTGACCGTGTAGTATCCCGACCACTCGCGGTAGTTCAGGCTGTTGCAGAGGGCGAAAGTTCGTTCGTGAAACGCAGTTCCGACGGGCAAGGGAATGACCTCGAGTCGATTGTAGGCTTCCTGTGCTCCTCTGGGTTCTCTGTGGTCAAGGTTCAGACCCCTAACCACAGAGGATACAGAGGAGCACAGAGGAACACGGTCCTAACCACCACGACGGATTATATGCAGCGGTCGCGTAGCAGGGCAAATGTCGCAGCAGACAAAGCCACAACCACTCAGATAGAATGGGTGCCTCATGCGCGGCATTCTCATAGCATGGCGCAATCTGCCCAGCGGCCTCTGATCCGCTCTGCTCTCGCTCGGCTTTACATATTTCTCGGTTAGCAGCCAGGAGCCAGCAGCAATGTCCAAGTATGACGTCATCGTAATCGGCGGGGGCCACAACGGCCTGGTCAATGCCGCTTATCTTGCCCGCGCCGGCAAGAAAGTTCTGGTGCTCGAACGCCGACACGTTCTTGGCGGCGCGGCCTGCACGGAAGAAGTCTTCCCCGGATTCAAGTTTTCCGTGTGTTCTTACGTTGTGTCGCTGTTGCGCCCGGAAATCATCCGCGACCTCGATCTTCCCCGCCACGGTCTCGAAATTCTTCCGCTCGATGGCACGTTCACTCCCACGCCCAGCGGAGATTATTTGTGGCGGGTGAACGATCACGGAAAGACCCATCGCGAGATCGCCCGCCACTCCAAACTCGACGCTGAAGCCTACGACGAATTCGGCAAAGCGATGCAGGCCATGTGCCGTTTCGTGAAGCCAATTCTCAGCATGGTGCCGCCCGATCCCGCCACGTTGAATCCGAAAGAACTGATGAAGTTACTGTTCATCGGCAAGCGTTTTCAGGGGATGACCAGCGACGACAAGTACAACCAGGTGCAGTTGATGACCATGAGCGCTATCGATTTTCTCGATCAATGGTTCGAGACCGATGTGCTCAAGGCCACCATGTCGGCGTCGGGAATTATTGGAACGTTTCTGGGTGTGCGGTCACCGGGGACAGCCTACGTGCTGCTGCATCACTATATGGGCGAGATTGACGGCGCTTTCCGCTCCTGGGGATTCGCTCGCGGCGGTACCGGCGCGATCTCCAATGCAATTGCCGATGCAGCTCGCGAATCGGGGGTCGAGATCCGCACTGAGGCGGGGATCGCGAACATCATCATCAGGTCGGGCAAGGCGAAAGGCGTTGTGCTCGCGAATGGCGACGAAATCTACGCCGACGTGATTTCTTCCAGCCTCGATCCGCGGCAGACTTTCGTCAGGCTGATTGAAAAGGGAAATCTTTCCGAGGAGTTTCTCGGCGAGGTCAATCGCTATAAGTTCCGGGGGTCTTCCGGAAAGGTGAATATGGCGCTGGACGCGCTGCCCAACTTCAAGTGCCTCCCAGGACCGGGAGCGCATCTTCGGGGAGCAATTTCCATTTCGCCTAGCGTCGAGTACATGGAGCGCGCTTACGACGATGCCAAGTACGGCAACTTTTCGCGGCGTCCATATATTGACATGGTGATTCCCACGCTGACCGATCCGTCGGTTGCGCCGCCGGGCAAGCATATTCTTTCCTGCTTTGTGCAATATGCCCCCTACAAGCTGCGGCCGGGGCTGAACTGGGATGATCAGAAAGAAGCCTTCGGCAACAATGTGATCGATACTATTGCCGAGCACGCGCCCAATATCAGAGACATCATTCTGCACAAGCAGGTAATCACCCCGCTTGATCTGGAACGCGAATGGGGACTGAGCGAAGGTAACATCTTTCAGGGTGAACTGTCGCTAGAACAATTGTTCTTTCTCCGCCCGGTGCCGGGGTACGCACAGTTCCGCACGCCAATCAAGAACCTTTATCTCTGCGGCTCGGCTACTCACCCCGGAGGCGGGATTATGGGTGGCCCGGGGCGGCTGGCGGCTTTGGAAATTCTCAAAGACGTCAAGGGAGCCGCGTAGCCATGGCCAGCACACGCGATGTGGTTATCATCGGCGGCGGACACAATGGCTTGGTCACGGCATTTTATTTGGCCAAAGCCGGATACAGGCCCCTGGTACTCGAACGCCGTGCGCAGCCGGGAGGGGCAGCGATCACCCAGGAATTCCATCCGGGCTTTCGGTGTTCGACTCTAGCCCACTCGGCGGGCCCGCTGCGTCCTGACATTGTTCGCGACATGCAGCTCGAGAAGCACGGACTGAAGCTGATCAGTCCCGATGTTGCAACCGTATCTTTGTCTCCCGATGGCCGGGCTCTAACACTGTACCGCAGCCTCGAGAAGTCGACGCAGGAGATTGCGAAGTTTTCGCAGAAGGACGCTGCCCGGTATCCCGAATTTCAGCAAACGCTAAATAAGATCAGCAAAGTGATTGCCGAGGCTCTGGCGTTGACTCCCCCTGATATCGACCACCCCAGCAAGGGCGATCTTTGGGGGATGTTGCAGACCGGACGCGCCATTCGCAAGTTAGGCAAGAAGGATATGTACCGGCTGCTGCGCTGGGGACCGATGGCGGTTGCCGATCTGGTGGCCGAATATTTCGAGACCGAGCTGTTGCGCGCGACCATCGCAGCTCGGGGAATTTTTGGGACGTTTCTAGGGCCGTGGTCCGCCGGCAGCAGTTTGGTATTGCTCATTCGCGCAGCGGGCGATGCGCATGCGTCCGGACTGGCATCGTTTGCGGTAGGAGGAGCCGGCGCCATCACGCAGGCTGTGGCTGCTGCCGCAACAGAAGCAGGCGCTGAAATTCGCAGCAATGCCGAGGTCATTGAGGTTACGGTCGGCAATGGCGTGGCCAGTGGCGTTGTGCTTTCGAGCGGCGAGGAGATCAATGCGCGGGCGATCATTTCCAACGCGGATCCCAAACGCACACTGCTGAAACTGGTCGATCCCATGCACCTCACGCCGGATTTTGTGATGAAGCTTCAGCATTACCGCATGCCCGGCACCGTGGCTAAGGTAAACCTCGCCCTTTCCGGGCTGCCTAAGTTCACCGCGTTAAAGGACAACGACGAAGCTCTCAGTGGACGACTTCTGATCGCGCCCGAGATTGATTATCTGGAGCGCGCCTTCGACGAATCGAAGTATGGCAATTTCTCGAAGCAACCTTACCTGGAAGTTGCCATCCCGACGGTGGGAGATCCCTCTCTTGCGCCCGCGGGCAAGCATGTGATGTCGATCTACATGCAGTATGCGCCATTTAAGTTGAAAAACAGCGATTGGGAGAAACAACGAGTGGCCCTCGGCGACACCGTCGTCAAGACTCTTACCCGATATGCGCCCAACCTGCCGGAGTTGATTCTCACCCACGAGATCATCACGCCGCAGGACCTGGAAGACGTGTATGGACTCACGAGCGGCCACATTTTCCACGGCGAGCTGGCGCTCGACCAATTCTTCACCATGCGGCCGCTGCTCGATTGGGCGAAGTACAATACACCGATCAAGAATCTCTACTTGTGCGGTTCAGGGACGCATCCGGGAGCGGGCTTGACTGGCGGTTCGGGGGCGAATGCGGCTCGGGAGATATTGAAAGCTTTGAAGCGGTAGCGGGAGACAACACTATGAGACCTTCCGCCATCCTGCTCATCTCTTGCCCTGACCGCAAAGGCCTGGTCGCAGCCATCTCGGACTTCGTCTTCCGCCACAACGGCAACATCCTTCACGCCGACGAGCACGCCGACGAAGCTTCAAACCTGTTCCTGATGCGCGTGGAATTTGATCCGGAGAGTTTCGACATCGACCTTGCTGACTTCCGCAAACATTTTTCTCCCATCGCCGAGAAGTTCGAGATGCGGTGGCGCCTGGCTCGCTCTGATTACCGCCCGCGGATGATTATCCTGGTTTCGAAGTACGACCATTGCCTGGTGGACCTGCTCTATCGCCACAGGAGCGGGGAGTTGGCCTGTGATATTCCGCTGATCATTTCCAATCATCCCGACAATCAGCCGATTGCCGATTTCTATCAGGTCCCCTTTGTCGTCGTACCGGTTACGAAAGATAACAAGGCCGAGGCCGAAAGCTGCATCCTCGACCTCATCACCCGGCACAACTTCGATTTCCTGGCGCTCGCTCGCTACATGCAGGTGCTATCCAACGAATTCGTGCACCGCTTTCCGCAGCGCATCATCAACATCCATCATTCGTTTCTGCCGGCGTTCGTCGGCGCCAAGCCGTATCACCAGGCTTTCACCCGAGGGGTTAAGCTGATCGGCGCTACCAGTCACTATGTGACCGAAGTGCTCGACGATGGCCCCATCATCGAGCAGGATGTCATCCGCATCTCCCACCGCGATTCGCTGGACGATTTACTGCGGAAAGGCCGCGACCTGGAGAAAGTCGTGCTCTCACGCGGGGTACGCTGGCACATTGAAAACCGCGTTTTGCTTTATGGGAATAAGACGGTGGTGTTCAACTAAGGTCGCTGCACATGGGGATTTGCTTGCGAGCTTTGCGTTTAAAGGTGTTGATCCAGCCTCTACTCATACCTCAGCGCCACCATGGGGTCGACACTGGCCGCCCGGCGCGCCGGAATGTAGCTGGCAAGCGCACTCACTGCAATCAGCACGAACGAAACTGCCACCAGCGTTGCGGGATCGGTCGGCTTAACTTCGTATAGCAAGTTTGCCAGCAGCCGTGTGAGCATGCTGGCGCCGATCATTCCAATCGCCAAGCCGACGGCCGTGAGAGCCAGGCTTTTGCCGAGCACCATGCGCAATACATCCGTCCGGCCAGCGCCGAGGGCAACCCGAATCCCGATTTCATGAGTGCGCTGGAGCACGGTGAAGCTCATCACTCCATAGAGGCCGATTGCAGTAAGCAGCAGAGCGATCCCCGCAAAAAGCCCGAGCAGCATGGTTTGGAAGCGGGCCCGGCCGAGATCGAGCGCGAGATAGTCTTCCAGGGTCCGCACCTGATATAGCGGCGCGTCGGGATCCATCGCTGCCAGCACTTTGCGCACTTCGGCCTCGACCGTACCTGGTGCCGTCGACGTCCGAATTATCAAAATCGGCGAGCTCCACATGAGCTGCGGCAGAGGTACGTAGTACGCCGGCGGCGGGGCAGCGCTGAGCTTGCTGGTTCGAATATCACCGACGACGCCGATAATCTCCCTGGTCTTGTACCGCGCCCGGGCAGCGCCTTCGCCCGCACCAATCTCAACCCGTTTGCCGATCGGATCTTCGTTGGGGAAGAATTTCTTGACGAATTCCTGAGTAACGATCATCACTGGCGGCGAGTTCCGCTGATCGCGCTCATCGAAAGTGCGGCCACGCATCAGTGGAATCTGCATGGTCGCGAAGAATCCGGGCACAACATTGTAAATGCCGGCATTAGGCTGGTTGGCCTCAGGAACGGGATGGTCGAGCAGGTTGAAGGAGACGCTCCAGCGATCATCATAGAGCGGCAGGGGCATTGCGCCGGCAGCGCCGCTTACTCCTGGCAACGCGCGAATGCGAGTCATGAGTTCGTGGATAAACCGATCCTGCTGATCGGGGTCGTAACGAGTCTCGGAGAGATCGAAGGTCGCGGTCAGCACGTGTTCGGGGTTGAAGCCGAGGTCGGTATGGGATAGGCGAATCAGGCTGCGGATCAGCAACCCTGCCCCTGCCAGCAACACGATCCCCAGCGCGGTCTCTGCAATCACCAATCCGGAGCGCAGCCGACTGTGCGCCCCTCCTGCCGTAGTGCCCCGGCCGCCCTCGCGTATGACTTCGGTCAAGTTCGGCTTAGAAATCTGCAACGCCGGCACCAGGCCAAAGATAACCCCAGTGACGATCGCCAATCCGGCGGTGAACAGCAGCACGCGGTAGTCGATTCCGATCTCTGCCGCACGGGGGAGATTATCGGGATACAACCGTAAAATTGCCGACAGCGCCCATTCGGCCGCACCCACCCCAAGCACTGCGCCGGTCAGCGAAAGTAGCAACGATTCCGCAATCAACTGGCGCATAATGCCGCCGCGGCTTGCCCCGAGCGCGGCACGGATGGCAATCTCACGTGCTCTGGTCATGCTGCGCGCCAGTAACAGGTTGGCGACGTTGGCACAGGCGATCAACAACACCAGACCGACTGCCCCAAACAGAATCAGCAGAGGTTCGCGAGTATCTCCGACGATGGAATCGAGTTCTGATCTCGCCCCAATGGCGCTGTGCGCATTTGTGTCCGGGTATTCAGCCGACAAGGCTCGCGAAATCGAAGCCAGGTCGTCGTTCGCCTGGGCCAGTGTGACTCCTGGTTTGAGCCGCGCGATCATCTCCAAAGAATGGTTCCCGCGCTGTTCGGTAGACGGTTTATCCGTGGGGTCGTCCACCTCGGCCCGGCGGGAAAATGTCAGCCACAGATCACGCGCTTGGGCGCGCACTGGAAATTGGAAGCCTCGCGGCATCACGCCCACCACAGTGTAACTGCGGCCAGTGAGATTCAATGTCCGACCAACTACATTGGGGTCAGCATTGAAATGCGTGCGCCAAAACCTGTCACTGAGAATGAGCACATGATGACCGGGCTGATCGTCCGAGTCGAGGAATGCACGCCCCATCGAGGGCTGCGTTCCCAGCAAGCGAAAGGTGTTGGCCGAAACGTTCTCAACGTTGACGTGCAGCGGTTCGCCAATGCCAGTCAGGGTAAAGTCGTTATCGGTATGGACCGAGACTTCCTGGAAGGAATGATTGCGGGTGCGAACGTCCATCGCATCGGGATAGGACACAGCTCCCTGCGGGATTGCAGGTGTCCGCCGGGTATCGAAGTTCCCCAACGAGACCAGCCGTTGCGAATCCTGAAAAGGCAAAGGGCGCAGCAACACCGTGTTCACAATGCTGAAGATTGCCGTGTTCGCGCCAATGCCCAGCGCCAGAGTCAACACCGCGACTACAGTGAATCCTGGCGTTTTCGCCAACACCCGCATCCCGTAGCGAAAGTCACGCATGAATGAGTGCATGCTTCACTCCTTGGAGGACAACCAGCGTTCAGTGGCAATTCTTCTGCCACGTGATCGCCTTTAACTGATTGATAACAATAAGCAAATGAGCCTTCTTGGTTAGGGCTGATGTTCGTTAGTGGGATGCTCTGTGCGGGCTCGCACAATGGTGTGGCCGGACATCAGCCGGTGACTAGCTTTTCCACAGGAATACACAGGACGCTGCATTGCCCCGTCCTACGTCATTCGTGTATATCTGTTCGCGTAACTAAACGCTCAGCGACGCAAGGAGACCAGCCCCCCATGGATCTTTTCCATCGCCAGGCCGAGCACACTGATAGCCGCAGCGGTCGCGAGTGCGGTTTCTGCTCAAGCATGGACCCAGATTTCTCGAGCCGCCGTCCCATAGACCGGATGGTAGTACCCAAGTTGGACGACAGTGCTTCGGCGCACCTCACCGAGGATGGCTACGTGAAGCACCGGATTGCGGAATTGAAGAAGAAGCGGGCCGTGACGTTTCCCGCGCATCTGCCAAGATCCGCCTAGCTCGCATTCTCGGCATTCGCGGCATATCTTGCGATTGCCAGTTCCACAATCTCGCCGATGAGATCGGTGTAGGAACGCCCCGACGCTTTTGCGGCCATGGCAAACTCCTGCTTGCTCGAAAGCCAAGGATTTGGGTTGGCCTCAATTACATAAATTTCGCCCTTCGGGGTAAGCCGCATATCGATGCGTCCATAGTCGCGCAGCTTGACAGCGTGGTACGCTGCCAGGCCAACTTCCTGCACGCGGGCGGTGGTCTTCTCATCCAGGTCATCGACCAGGTAAGACTTGGTCAGCTTATGCGCCTGAGTGTCTTTTTCGAACTTCACGTCGTAGCTGGCAATCTTCGGGGTGCCTTCCGGAAGCCGCGAAAGATCAAGTTCCACCAGGGGAAGCGCCTGCGCCTTTTCGTAGCTGCCCAGAACTCCCACGTACAGTTCGCGGCCTTCAATGTATTCCTCGATCAGTGCCGGCGAATCAAACGTATTCTGGATGTATTCCACCCGCTCCATCAGTTCTTTCACGCTGCTCACCACCGACTCCGCGTCGATTCCGATGGAACCGTCCTCCCACAGCGGCTTCACGATGAGAGGAAATGATACGTCGTGCGCGTGCTCGATGCGCCCACGATACGCAGTCGCGAAGAAAGGCGTTTTGATGCCATGGAAGGCGAACATTTTCTTTGCCGTCGCTTTGTCCTGTGCCAGAAAATGTGCATGCGGGCCGCCGCCCGTGTAGCGGATGCCCAGCAGGTCCATGTAGGCGGCGACGTTCATCTCTTTGGTGTCGTCCCCGGCAAAGGCTTCCGTCAGATTGAACACCAGGTCGGCCCCGCACTTGGCAAGCGCTGTCAGACAGGGTTGCGTACCATCCAGGACTTGATAGGCCGGCTCATGCCCCAATTTTTCCAGGGCTTCAAAGATTTCTTCGCGATCTTCCTTCTCCCGCTTGCTCTTGCTTTGCGGCTTCTTTTTTTTCTTCTTTTTCTTTGAGGACACCTTCTCCTCGGCAGCTTCAGACGCGGCTGCTTCGTCTTCCCAGATGTCGTATAGCACCGCTACCTTCAGCTTCGCGCCGGTCATTTTGTTCCCCGACTTTTCACGGGTGCACGAACTTTCCTCTGGCCATGTAATTCATGGCCAGCGCCGTTGCATACACCGTGATTTGAATCAAGTGTTCCGCCTCGCGTTGCGGATCGGCAGATAATTTAAGTTCCCCGATTCGCTTTTCAATCATTTCCGCCAACTTTTTGATCAGCGGGCGCTGTGCCCCGGTCCAGTACGCGACCTTGTCGACCACCGTTTTCCGATGCTGCTGAAGGAACTGTTGCGCGGGAATGGCGCGCTTGCACCGCTTCGACACGTCAAAAATGTCGCGCAGGTCGGTGTCGAGCGCCAGATCTCCCAGTGCGACTTCCTCACCATTGCGCCGGTAGAATTCGGCGACGGTGATCTCCATCTCATCGACCGTCACATCGGTCACGCCGCGCCGGCGTAGTGGGTCGGTGTGACCCAACTCGCGCGCAATGCGGTTCATGTAGCGCAACTTGGCCAGCGCGCCCCATCCGCGATAACGCTTCCGCCATGCCGAACGCGGAGTCAGCCACACGGCAAAAGTTTCGGCGAAGTCCTCATCCGGATGTTTCTGCGCGTACCAGCCAGCCAGGTAGCGTACATAATTCCGCGAGAACGGCACCGGCCGGTAGTTATCGTGATAGGGACGCCGGAATGGCCCGAAGAGTTGCTTCCACTCCGGAGTGCGATGTAGCTTGTAGGCATAGTTGAAGGCGTGCCCGGCTTCGTGCCGCAGGTACATCATGGTCTCGCGCGCGTCCTCAAGATCGTTGGTTTCCTTTTCGAGCTGCGCCAGCTTGGCATCAGCCAGATAGAACGGAATTCCAATGACCGGCTCACCCGACGGACATCCCCACTCGTCAGTGAGATAGCAGGCCGGACGAAACTTCACCAACCGCTTCTGATCCAACTCTTTGTATAACTGCTGCACGAGCCGCTCCAGCGGGGAGCCCTCAATTTTCAAACCCAGTTCGCGGATGGGCTTGTCCAGAATCTCCTGCAACTGCGGCCGTGATGTATCGGTTTCGTGCACGCGTTCTCACTGGAATCAAGCGCAGAGCGCACCGCGACCAAGCGGGAGAGGACGGGGCGATCTTGCCCCAAGTGTAAACAATAACAAAGTGTGGTGACGAATCAGAAGTGACTAAAGAAACCCCTATCGCCCCGAGCGCGCAGCCGTTACTTGATTACGTGGAACGGCACGTTGCTGGTGAATGTTCCGCTCGGTGTCGTCACGGTTACATAGCCGGTGGTTGCTCCTGGCGGAACTGTGGCCTTCAGGAACGTGTCGGAAACGACGGTAAAGTTTGCCGGAGTTCCATTTAGCGAGACGCTGGTGGTTCCGGTGAGTTCCTGGCCGAGGATGCCGCCGGTCTGGCCGACTTTACCTGCGGCCTGCACAAACGTTACAAATGGGCCGAGTCCCACGTCTAAGCTGAAGATCGTACCGGCCCCAGCCGGTGATGGCGTAGGAACACCGCCGGTGGAGGTGGTTCCGTAGAAGACCCCGGTCGTGCCCTGTACTAGACCGCCGTAAGGGTACGCACCGTCAGTGACGTCGAAGCTGTGAAGCGTGGTCAGCACGCCCTTTGGGGTGATTTGGAAGACCGTTCCACATCCCACCTGGAAGCTAGTGCAGTCCACAAAATCAGCACCGCCGCCCCACGTAGTGCCGTAGAGGTTTCCATCCGTGCCTAACACCAGTCCATCCCACGGAAAGGCACCATCCTGGCAATTTGCTTGGGCGCAAAAACTATAGAGTGTTGTGAGCTTACCCTGCCGTGTGATTTTGAAAACCGTACCGTAGTTCCCGTTGGCTCCGCCTCCCCAGGTGGTCCCGTAGAAGTTCCCGTCAGGCGCTTCAACCAGCTTTCCATACGGAGCCAAACCATCAGTCTCGTTGAAGGAGTGTAGGGTGGTGAACGTCCCGTTCGGGCTTATTTTGAAGATGGCGCCAGGGTCAGAGCTCCCGCCTTCTGCACCGTACAAATTCCCGTCGGTTCCCTGGACCAAGCCTGCGATAGGATAACCCTGCGGATACTCGAAGGCATGCAGTGCGGTCAATTTCCCTTCAGACGTGATCCCGAATATTGTGCCGCAACCGTTCCCGCAATCGGGATATTCTCCGCCCTGCTGCGCCGTCCCGTAAAAGGTTCGGTTTGTGTCTTGTATAAGCGCACCCATTGGCGAACAGCCATCGGCGTTGCCGAAAAAGCTGTATAGAGTAATCAGCGCACCCGTAGCAGTGATTTCGAAAACTGTGCCGCAGCCATAACCGCCCATTGAGGTTGTACCGTAGAAGTTTCCGTCAGTTGCGAGAACGAGGCCTGCGTCGGCAGCACAACAAACGAAGGACAGGGTTGTAAGCGCTCCTCGCGGTGTTATTTTGAAAACTGTGTTTTGGCCTGTCCCATAGAAATCACCATCCGGGCCCTGAACGAGGGATACGAAATACGGGTTAGCGGTACTGGTGTTGTTGAGATTGACCAGGGTCGTGAACGTCTGCGCAGGCGCGGCAATCGCCGTCGCGGCGCAGAGCAGAAAGACCGCGCTCGCATTTTTCCATTGTCTTCGTCGGCTCATGTTCTCCTCCGTTGCAGTCTCCCAGTTACCGAATCACGTGGAATGGTACGTTGCTGCTCAAGGTGCCGCTCGGTGTCGTGACGGTTACATAGCCGGTGGTTGCTCCTGGCGGAACTGTGGCCTTCAGGAACGTGTCGGAAACGACAGTAAAGTTTGCCGGAGTTCCATTTAGCGAGACGCTGGTGGTTCCGGTGAGTCCCTGGCCGAGGATGCCGCCGGTCTGGCCGACCCGGCCTGCCGAGCGGACGAAGGCGACGAAGGGGCCGAGGCCAACGTTCAGGCTAAAGACCGTGCCACACCCCTGGCGGTCAAAGCCGTAGTGACAGTCGAGGTCACCACCAAAGTTCGTGGTGCCATAGAAGGTCCCATTAGTTGCCTGAACTACGGCGCTATAAGGGTCAGCACCATCAGTGGAGTTGAAGCTGTGCAGCGTTCCGAGTGCGCCGCCTTGAGTCATTGCGAACACTGTTCCGCAGCCAAATTTGCAGGCGAGACTTTGGCCACCCTCATAGGTAGTTCCGTAAGAATTTCCATCGGTGGCTTGAATCAGCCCAGCATAGGGCTGTCCGCCGTCACCGCACGAGGGTTGGCCGCAAAAATCGTAACTTGTCAGGGCGCCTCCAAGGGTGATTTTGAAGACGGTGCCGAGGTTGTTGTTTACGCCTCCTGCACTCGTCGTCCCGTAGAGGTTCCCGTCGGCGCTCTGAACCAGGCTGCCGTACGGGAACGCCCCGTCGGTGAGGTCGAAGCTGTGCAGCGTGGTCAGTCCGCCTGCAGGCGTAATTCTGAAGACCACGCCATAACCATTGGCGCCTCCGTAGGCGGTCGTGCTATAGAAATTCCCATCAGCGGCCTGAACCAGCGCTGAATAAGGGCTGGCCCCGTTCACTGAGTCGAGGCTGTAAAGCGTCGTCAGATTGCCCTCCGCCGTAATTTTGAAGATCGTGCCACAACCCCCGGCGCAGGCAGAGCTGCTGCCGCCGTAGGCGGTTGTTCCATAGAAATTTCCATCGATGCCTTCTACCAGGGGACCTTCAGGGGATGCACCGTCGGTACCGTTGAATGTGTGCAGAGTTGTTAGTGCGCCATGTGGAGTGATTTTGAAAACCGTACCACAACCGGAGGGTGGCTGGCAGGTAATATCTCCTCCGTAGCTCGCGGAACCGTAGAAGTTCCCGTCGGGGGCCAAAACGAGGCCGACAGGACCAGTGCCATCGGAGCAGCCGTTTTGGGAGCAAAAACTGTAGAGCGTTCTCAGAATACCCCCAGAAGCAAGTCTGAAGATCGTACCGCAGCCTTCGTTGCAAGTAGAACCGCTCCCGCCAACGGCCGTTGTCCCGTAGAGGCTGCCATCCCTCCCTTGGACGAGCGACCCGGGTCCAGCGCCGTTTGTCCCGTTGAAATCGAGGAGTTTCGTGAACTCCTGCGCCGGCACCGCAATCGCCGTCACGGCACAGAACGCAAACATGGCCAAGACCATTTTCCGGACGGTGAGCTTTGTCATTGCGGAACCTCCAAGCTGCGAAAATTCAAGAGTCGCGGCCCATTCACGCGAGAAACGGGGTCTGCTCGGTTGATCCAAGCTGAAGTCGGCTACGGATCGACCAAGCGCACCCATTGTCCTACGGGCGGGACTGGCCGTCAACGGCCTATTTCTGGCCTCTGTGACCACCTACTCCGGCGAGTGGTGACCCTGTACAATCATTTCTTCTGCGATGCGTCGTGCGTCAGGAAGCGTTGCCGCCTCGTTGCGAGCAATCTCCGGCGGCAAGTCACGTTGAATCTTTGCCAGTTCTTCGTCGAATAATTTCGTCACCAATTGCGCAGTGTGTTCAACAACTTCCCCGGCGTCTCCGGTGACTTTGACTTTGTGCTTGGTTCGCTGAGCAATCATCAGTCGATAAATGCGATCCGTCGCCAGGTCCTCCATGTAACCGTCCAACAGGCTCGCGCCTCTGCCGTTGAGCACGCCATTGCGATAGCGAATGACAGTACGCACAGCGGCGCGAGTTCCGGCCAAAGTAATCTTGCCGACGCCTTCCGGCACCGGCCGAAGATCAGGATGCACGCTCGGCAACTTCGGCCGTTTCTCTATCTGATTCGGTTCAGGGAACTGCGCTACTGCGATCTCATTCTGGTCGGGATGCCCCGTCCACGCTCCATCCATGAGGCAGTTGGCCTCGTTCTTCTTATCTTCCTTGAGGCTTTTCAAGGCGCGCTCGTTCAATTCGGCGTCGGTGCGGCTGGGGAAGAGCGCTGTCATACCTCCGATCGCTAGCGCGCCGTGCTTGTGGCAGATCTCCGGCATCAGCGTCCGAAAATGTTGAAAGAACGCAACGTCATGCGGAATGGTATTGCGGTCCGGCAAAATCCACTTCGGATCTTCCAGCATGAAGTGAATCAGCGAGGCCATGTAGTCCCAGCGCCCAAGATTCAATCCCAGACAGTGATCCCTGAGGTTGAAGAGAAATTCCTCCATCTGATAGGCGAGCGGATGGGCCTCCACCAGCGCCATGCACTTGATGTAATTCGGCGGCAGCCCTTTCGACTTGGCCAGTGTCTGAAGCAGGTCGCGCCACCACAAGGCTTCCTCGGCCGACTCACTCTTCGGAATGTAAACCGAGAAATTATGCGGTAATGTGGACGGATCGAGCTGAAACCACAGCAGGGCCACGTCGAATAACGACGCCGACACTAACTCGTTCTTGACGACACCGCCCTGGCTTATGTGCAAGCCACGCGGACGCACCCAGGTCACGGTCTTTGAGCGTTGCATTTTGACTTCTTTTTGCCGCTTCTTGTCGTAATACCCCAGCTCATATTTGTAGGCCGCGAGGACGTTCTTCACTCCCAGCAAGAGGTGCGACCACTCGTTGGCCATGGAATCTTCGAGATCGAGCATGACGCCGGGAGACCCGGAGTTCAGCAGTTTCACGGTAAGCTCTGCATCGTCGGCTGGCCCGGTCATCTGATTGCGCTGGTCGGCGCACCATTCCGGCAATTCAACTCGCCAATCGGTTGTGGTCGCCGGCGATGCCGGCAAGTAATTCGGAGGCTTACCACGAAGCGATGCCTGCAATACCTGATTACGCATCGCCACCAGCACTTGCTGCCAGGGTGTGAACTGCTTATGTAATGGCAACAGAAATTGGAAGAAGCCCGCAGGCAGGTCTTTTTCGGGATTCAAATCGGCGGGAGCTTCGTTTCTGGACTGCAGAGTTCTTCGCGCTACATCGAGAGCCATGGTTCGACGACTCCTTGCAGCTCGGGTCAGGAAATTGCTGCCCTGCTGCATAGTCTCGATGCTACCGCCTCAACTGCTGACGAGGCAAACCCTGGGGAGAAGTAACAGCCCTACCTGTCGGCGGCCTGATTTTCTTTGCGATCTTTGCGAACTAGCTTTGCGTCCTTTGCGGTTAAAGGCTGCTAACCGCAAAGCGCGCCAAGGCTTTGCAAAGAAACGCAAAGGCAGACTTGACTGGATGGCAGTTTACAATGCCGGATCGGGAGGATGCCTCGTCAGCGGCCAGCAATGACGTCATACGGCCGCATCATCTCGTTGTCTTCATGTTCCAGAATGTGGCAATGCCAGACGTAGCGTCCCACAAAGCCCTCAAAGCGCACGATGATGCGCGTGACCATTCCGGGATCGGCCCGCACCGTGTCTTTCCACCCCGCTTCACCGGGCTCCGGCGGAATCGCCGCGCCCCGGTAGCGTAGCAGGTTATTTTCGTTCTGGTAAGCAAACCAGTCAAAACGCCGCCGATCCAGGATCTGGAACCGCACCAGGTGCAGATGAATGGGGTGTGCGTCGTCGGTGACGTTCATCAGGTTCCATATCTCCACGGAATTCAGCACCGGATCCTCAGTCACCGGCATCTTCCAGTGAGTGTCATTCAACAGCATAGTCACGGGGTCGTCGCGCAGATCGTCGACCTCTCCTAGTTTCAGATTGCGGGTCTTCACCGCCTCGGATTCCGCGATCTTCGGGACCGCTCTCAAAGCCGCGGGAAGCGAACTGGGATCACTCATCTTTCCACGCGCAACCCGGAATTGCATCACCGGAACCGCATAATCGTTCTTCATGACGATCTGTTCGCCGGCGTAATCGCTGAAATCGATCACCAGGTCCGCGCGTTCCGCTGGAGCCAGCGAGACCTGCTTCAGTGTCACCGGAGACGGCAACAATCCCTGATCGGTGCCGATCTGATGGAAGGCCTGATCGTTGGACAGCGACAAATGAAAGAACCTGCCGTTCGCCCCGTTCAGCACCCGAAAGCGATATTTCCGCGGCTCTACGTCGAGATAAGGCGATATCTTGCCATTCGCAAGAATGGCATTGCCGAAGAACTCCGGCACCCAGGGCCGACCCGCATATTGCGAAACCGGATAGTACAGTTGCCCGTCCAGATCAAACATTCGATCGTAAAGCACGAGCGGGATTTCATAGTTCCCGCTCGGCAGGTTCAGCGCATCCTCTACCGGATCCCGCAAGATGAACAGACCGAGCAGTCCAGCGAAGACATTCAGCCGGTTAATTCCGAGGGTGTGATCGTGATACCAAAGCAGCGCCGGATCTTGATGGTTGGGATAATAGTAGGTTGCAGACTTTCCCGGCACGTACCAGTTCTCAGGATAGCCATCGCTCTCCGGCGGGACCTTTGCGCCATGCATGTGAATGACGCTGCGCACGCCCGGCTTGTCGGCCTCGGCACCGTGCAGATTGTGGTCGACGGGCAGAAAGTGCTCGCGGGGCAACTCATTTGCCCACTCCACCAGCATTCCCTTGCCGCTTTGCGCTTGCAGCGTCGGCCCGGGAGACAACCCATTCAATCCCCACTGCCGCGTGGGCTTCATATCGCGATGAACCTTGCTCTGAAACTGGCGCATAGCGAGGCGGTAGTAGGGAATCTTCAATTTGGAATCGTCAGGACTGGGTCTCAGTTCGGTGGAATGGGCAAGGTCAGGAATGGGGAGTGGATCCACGAACGCTGTCAGCGTGTTCGGATCCAGTACGGGCTTGACCAGCTTGGGAGGCTCGCGGTGGGAATGCTGCGGCAATATGGCGGCAGCGGCGACCATTCCGCTTTGCTGAAGAAACCTTCGTCGGCTTATGAACAAACCCATTCAGCCCTTCCCGTAAGGCGCGCGGCGCCCAGCAACACCGGTCCTAACATACCAGCAAAAACAAGGCATGCGAACTCATGGTTCGCATGCCCGTCTGTTACGGCAACTCGTTGACTACACCCGATTAGGGTATCTGCTCACCGGTGCTGGGGTTCAGAATCAGGATTCCATCGCTTCTGATCTGGCTGAAGTTAAACATCTGGCTCAGGGAACTGGCGATGCCGTCAAAAGACCCAGCGCCAATTCTCTGTCCGTTGAGCCAGTTGTCTTCGATGAAACGGATGACCGAGCTCTGGTCGGTGACCGTGTGGTCGACGAAGTTCTCCAGTGCCCAGGGCGAAACAACGATTAGCGGTTGCCGTGGACCATAGCCGCAGCGGCCCAGCGCGTGCGCGTTGCCGGGGTCGATTCCGGGCAAGGACAGGCCACCCGTGCCGCAGGCACTGGGTCCTGTAAGCGCGTCCGCCGTTCCGGTGGACTGGTTTACGATCGGCCCCATCTGGTGGTCGTACCAGCCGTCGGAGTCGTCGTAGAGGATGACGACCGCCGTGCTGCTCCAGGTGGGCTGCTCTTCCAGGAAGTTGATCAGTTTAACCACTGCGGTCTGTTCGTCCAGGGGATCGGAATATCCCGCGTGTCCATCCTGATAGCCCGCATTCTTGATGAAGCTCACGGCCGGAAAATTGCCCGCTTGCACGGCGTGAACAAAGTCATCAATGTCATAGTTGTGGTTGGCAGGGCCGTTGTTCCCGATCTCAGAGAGGTTTTTCGGCCTAGTATGGTTGGGATTGGCCGTCGAGGCCCAGTAACCGAAGAGGGAATGGTGAGGAATGTAGTCGCCAGTGGTTCCGGCGAGCCCGGTTGAACTTCGACTGCACCCCGTGGTCCCGTTGGAGTTCTTGGTGTTCAGGTCAAAGCCGCCCATGAATGATCCCCAGCTCACGTTGGCAGCCGTCAGCAGGTCGCCAATGTTCTTTCCGCCCATCTGTACTTGATTTCGGGTCGAGTTGGAGCAAACATCCCCGATTGGATCGGGGTCCCCGATTACGGTCAGCGACCCTGCGCCGCCATCCACTTCATCGCCAGTTCCGTTCAATGTTTTCACTGCGCCGTTGGTCTGCCCGGAAACCAGGTTGATAAGCCCTACCGTCGAAGGACCGAAGGTGCTGCTGTAGGAGTTATCGCTCATGGCAAAGTACTGAGAGTAATTCCAGAACGCGGTCACGGTGTTGCCGTCAAAGTAGCCCAGGTTCAGACCATTCGTGCTGAGAACCCCACCACCTGGAGGCGGTGGCCCAGCCGTGCCCACAAACTCGGGAAACAGGTCGAGAGCGCCCATATCGAAAGCCTGCTGTTCCGCGGTGTAGTCATGGTTCTGATCGGCGGTCACGGCCTGCGAACGATCGAGGCGGAAGGGGTTGGTCGCGCCGGTACCATTCGCCGGGTTCAGATTGGGGTTGTTGTTCAGAAGAGCGTTCGAGAGACCATTCACGGTTGGAGTTCCCGTGCGGGCATGGAACGCCGGCTCTCCGGCCGGGTTGGTGGCGTTGGGATAGGTCCCAAAATAGTGATCAAAAGAAACGTTCTCCTGGAAGATCACAACCAGGTGCTGGATGGGCGTTGCCGTCTTGGTCGCCGGACTTGAAGCGGCGTATGCAGGCGCAACACTCGGTCCCAGGGCAATGGTCAATGCAGTTAAAGAGGCCAGCATTTTCCTGGGGGCGGTTGACGCTCTCAGTTTTTCGAACATCTTTTCCTCCGTCCTTCGGTCCGATATGAGGGCTCCAGACAGCAAGTCATTCAGCCGAGGATAGATCAGACTAGACTGGCCATGCGGCGGCAGTTTGACGCCAGTGTTAAAGATGGATGAATTGACAGGAGCGGCGTGGCTTACGGTGCCGGGCGGTCGTGCTGCTTAAGCACTTCACGGTGCTGTCTGAAGATGTTCAACCTGAGCGACGCTTTCAGTGCGAGTTCCCAGCGAGTTCATGCACGATGCTGTTCACAAACGCCTTGGCATCGCCGAAGAGCATGAGGGTGTGATCGAAGTAGTAGAGCGGATTGTCAATGCCGGCAAAGCCTGGGCTCATGCCGCGCTTGATGACCATCACAGTGCGGGCTTTCTCCACGTCGAGAATGGGCATTCCGAAGATGGGGCTGGATTGATCGGTGCGGGCAGCCGGGTTGGTGACATCGTTGGCGCCGATGACGAGGGCGACGTCGGTCTGCGGAAAGTCGCCGTTGATATCGTCCATCTCGATCAGTTTGTCGTAAGGGATGTCAGCTTCGGCCAATAGCACGTTCATATGGCCGGGCATGCGTCCGGCGACGGGATGAATGGCGAAACGCACATCGACGCCACGTTTGGTGAGCGCGTCAAACAGCTCGCGAACCTTGTGTTGCGCCTGGGCGACCGCCATGCCGTAACCGGGGACGATCACCACACGGTTTGCCGCGGCCAGAATGCCGGCGGCTTCCTCGGCCGTGGCGCTGCGGACGGTCTGTTCCTCAGTGCTTCCTGCGGCTTTGACTTGCACTTGTCCGAAGGCGCCAAACAAGACGTTGGTGAACGACCGGTTCATGGCCTTCGACATGATGACGGAGAGGATGAAACCGGAGGATCCGTCGAGCGCGCCGGCGATGATGAGCAGTTTGCTGTCGAGGACGAAACCCATGGCGGCGGCGGAGAGGCCGGCGTAAGAATTGAGCAGTGAGATCACTGTGGGCATGTCCGCGCCGCCGATGGGGATAATCATGAGCACACCGAAAATCAGCGGAATGACTACCATGACGGGAAAAACCTGCCGCGCCCCCGGATGCAGAACCAGGTAAACTGCCAGCCCCACGGCGACGGAGAGGAAGAAAAGATTTACGAGATTTTGCCCTTTGTAGGTGATGGGCCGTTGGGGTAGTACCTCTTGCAACTTACCCGCGGCCATCAGGCTGCCAGTAAACGTCAGAGAGCCGAGAATGACCTCCATCGACAGCACAGCCATCATGAAGGGAGCAACGTTGGGGGTTCGCAGATAGAACTCTGCCGTGCCCACCAGAGTGACGCAGAGCGCGCCAAAAGCGTGGCTTAGCGCGGTTCGCTGCGGGACCGCGGTCATGTGAACAAATCCGAGGGGGACGCCGATTCCGGAGCCGATCACCAGGGCAATGACGATCCACTTGTAATCGACGATGCCATGATGCAACAGCGTGCCGCCGATGGCCAGCAGCATGCCTAATTCGCCGGCCCAAATTCCGTGGCGGGCAGTGCGCGGCGAACTCATCCATTTCAGCGACAGAATGAAAAGGGCGCTGGCGATGAGATAAACGACCTCAAGCAGTAGCTGATTGCCGGCGAGCTCGGTCATGGTTTTGTGGGACGGCTGGTCTTGAACATTTTGAGCATGCGGTCGGTAATCAGGAAGCCGCCGACCACGTTGCTGGTGGCGGCGATCACCGCCACAATTCCGAGGACGAATGAGAGATTACTCTTGTGTTCCCCCACCAGCACGATGGCGCCGACTACAGCGATCGCATCGAGCGCATTGGTCAGCGACATGAGCGGAGTGTGCAGCAGGGGCGAGACTCGCTTGATGATTTCGAATCCGATGAAGCCTGCCAGCATGAAGACGAACAAGCCATTCAGTAATGCGGAACTCATGGTGCCTCCGACAGGCCGATGGATTGTGCCTGCATGCGAATCACTTCGTTCCCTGGGCGGCCAGTTGCGGCAGCGCAAAGAATTCCCGAACCCGTGCGTTCACGATTTCTCCGTCACGGGTCAACAGCGTTTCCCGAATAATCTCGTCTTCCGAAGCGGGCCGCACCTTGCCATCCTTTACCAGGTTCAATAGAAATGACGTGAGATTGCGGGCGTACATCTGGCTGGCGTGATAAGGGACTTCGGCGGCCACATTGATGCGGCCAACGATGGTGACGCCGTGAGCGACGATGGTTTCGCCGGCGCGGGTCAACTCACAATTGCCGCCTCGCTCAGCCGCCAAATCGAAAATCACCGACCCTGGCGCCATACCTTTGACCATGTCCCCCGTGACCAGTACCGGAGCCTTCTTGCCGGGGACGACGGCGGTGGTGATGACCACGTCGCTCTCAGCGATGACGCGCCCCAGGAGCTCGCGCTGCTTGGCGTAGAAGGCCTCATCCTGGGCGGTGCCGTAGCCGCGTGCGTCCTGCGCGTTCTTGGCTTCGATGGGCAGCTCGACAAACCTGCCTCCCAGGCTTTGGACCTGCTCTTTGGCTGCGGGCCGCATGTCGTACGCGGAGACTACAGCTCCAAGGCGGCGAGCGGTGGCGATCGCCTGCAGGCCCGCTACGCCGACGCCAATGATCAGGACGCGGGCCGGGGTGACCGTCCCCGCGGCGGTGGTCATCATGGGGAAAATCCTGGGCAGGATGTCGGCGGAAAGCAGCACCGCTTTATAACCGCAGATTGTGCCCATGGAGGAGAGAGCATCCATGCTTTGCGCCCGCGTAGTTCGCGGCATCAGCTCCACCGAGAACGAAGTCACGCCGGTCGAGGCAATCTGCTGCAAGACGTCAGCTGAACCCAGCGGCCGCAGAAAGCCAATGAGTACCTGACCGCGGCGCATCAACGGCAGGTCGGCTTTTCCGGCAAGGTC
>Ga0210406_10000393_pt1 | contig 60381 bp, 45 predicted proteins | sample IncBWC30MmetaG_FD_155454 | JGI IMG/M metagenome (GOLD analysis project Ga0210406, IMG submission 155454) | Forest soil microbial communities from Barre Woods Harvard Forest LTER site, Petersham, Massachusetts, United States - Inc-BW-C-30-M | ecosystem: Environmental > Terrestrial > Soil >...
GTACTCCCAGTGAATCCGGTGACAACATCTACCGCCGGGTCAGCTTTAATCACCTTCTCAACGGAGATCAAAGCCGATTGCATTGCGTGAAAGGAAGCGTCCTGCGGCCCCTGAATCCCGCCGAGCAACGAGCCTGTATCCTGTATCGGGAACAATCCCTTTGTCACCCTTCCCAGCAGGACCACATTGAGCGCAAGCGTCGCTAGAAACACAGCCAAAACAATGGCAGGATGCTTCAGTACCCAAATGAGGCGACGACGATAGCTGCCCAATAGACAATCAAAGGCTCGCTCACTGAATCGATAGATTCGGCCATGCGTTACTCCAGTTTCCGGCCGAAGAAGGTAGGCACACATCATCGGGGTGAGAGTCAGCGAAACCACCATGGAGATTGCAATCGAAACCGCGAGAGTCACCGCAAATTCGTGAAAAAGTCGGCCCGGAATTCCTCCCATAAACAGAATCGGAATGAAGACAGCAACAAGCGAAAGGCTCATGGACAGCACTGTCGGGCCGGTTTCTTCCGAACCTTTGAGAGCGGCTTCCATCGGCGGCACGCCCAACTCCATCAGACGAACGACATTTTCCATAACGACGATGGCGTCATCGACGACGAAACCTGTGGAAATGGCGAGCGCCATGAGCGATAAATTGTCCAGGGTATAACCGCAGAGATACATCACCGCAAATGTGCCAATCACCGAGATCGTAACCGCAGCTCCTGGGATTAGGGTGGCCCGCGCGTTACGCAGGAAAAGGAAGACAACAAACACCACCAAGCCGATCGACAAAACTAGTGTCCCTTCGACATCCTTGACAGACGCTCGGATTGTGGTGGTGAGGTCTCCCGTGACCAAGAGCTGCTCATTCGAAGGGATCGAAGCCCGAATGGAAGGCAACTCGCGCTTGATCTCATCGACTGTACTGATGACGTTCGCGCCTGGCGAACAATAGACAAGTAAACTCACGGATTCTTTTCCGTTGACGTAGGCTACCGAGCGGAGATTCTCGACAGAGTCGGTGATTGTTGCGACATCGCTCAGCCGTATGACGGAGTTGTCCTTCGATCCAATGATGAGGGGCGCATAATCGCGAGCCTTCGATATCTGATCGTTTGCAGTGATATCGGCGATGGTAGTTTCGTCCGAAATTTGCCCCTTCGGCCGGTTGGCATTTTGCGCGCTGATTACACCAGCGACATCCTGCAGGCCAAGACCATAGTGACTTACCTGTTGCGGATTGAGATCGATTCGCACCGCAGGCAGAGATCCGCCAAGAATGGTTACTTGTCCCACCCCGCTGATCTGAGAGACCTTTTGCTGGATGATGGAGGATGCAGTGTCGTACAGTGCTCCGGTGTCGGCGGTCTTCGAGGCCAGATTGAGCACCAGCACAGGTGCTCGCGCGGAATCAATCTTGCGATAGATCGGATTCGCTGGGAGATTAGGCGGCAGGTAACTGCGGGCAGCGTTGATTGCAGCTTCCACGTCCCGCGCTGCGCCGTCGACATCTCTGTTCATATCGAAGGTCAGTCTGATCGAAGTGATGCCGAGAGAGTTCTTCGAACTCATCGAGGTGATCCCGGCGATATGACTGAATTGCTTCTCCAGCGGAGTCGCCACAGAAGACGCCATGTTTTCTGGACTTGCGCCAGGAAGTGCCGCCGATACCTGGATCGCCGAGAGGTCTACCAAAGGCAAAGAGGCGACCGGAAGATACCGGAAAGCAATCATGCCTGTCAATGCGACGCTAACGGCCAATAAGGTTGTTGCAACGGGTCTCTTAATAAACGGGGCGGAAAAATTCATAACTGCCCCCTTGCATCGAGCGTCACCAGAGACGATTTGTGAGAGCCAAGCCGTTGTCCCAATCCATCGAAGAAGATGTAGATGACGGGAGTTGTATAGAGCGTCAAGACCTGGCTGAGAAGGAGGCCGCCAACCATCGCGATACCTAACGGACGTCGAAGTTCAGAACCAATACCTGAGCCGAAGGCTAGCGGAATTCCTGCAAAGAGGGCTGCCAGGGTCGTCATCATGATGGGACGGAAGCGGAGAAGTGAAGCCTCGTAGATCGCCTCGGTGGCGGTAAGGCCGCGAGCCCTTTCAGCATCGAGGGCAAAATCGACGATCATAATTCCGTTCTTCTTCACGATGCCGATTAGCAGAATGATGCCGATAATGGCTACGATGCCGAGATCCTGACCGAACAACATGAGTGCCAGCAAAGCCCCGACTCCAGCCGAGGGAAGAGTTGAGAGGATCGTGATTGGGTGGATGAAGCTCTCATAGAGAATTCCGAGCACTATATAGACGGCCGCCAGTGCCGCGAGAATCAGGAGCGCCTCGTTGGATCCAACCGATTTGTATGCTGCAGCGGTACCCTGAAAGCTCGCCTGTACACTGGCGGGCATCGCCAAGCCGCGCTGTGTCCTTTCGACCGCGGCGACAGCCTGACTCAAGGACGTATGTGGTGCCAGGTTAAATGAGATTGTGACCACTGGGAACTGGCCCTGGTGAGCGATCGTCAGAGGACTGGATTTCTTCTCGAATCGTGCAATCGCGGAGAGAGGGATCGGAGATGAAATCGAAGTCGATGTAGCACTGGAGTTGCCGCCCCATGAAGTAGCGGAGGAGGGCTGAGAGGTTGTAGCGGAAAGGCCGCTTGCTCCACTCATTGAAAGAGCCGAGCTCGGAGACTTTGATGAAGAGGCAAACCCACCCGACGTGGCGGAGGACAGGGCGGAAGTACCGACAGATCCGGATGCAGCCGACCGCTGTGCTCCTGATATCCCACTGATGGAAGAGACTGAAAGCGTGCTCACCGAAATGGATGCGCTGTTGGCAGCGGTCCGTCCAGAGGTGGATGCAGGGCCTGTGCTGCTTTGCTGTGAAGAATTTTGCAGGTAGATGTCTTGAAGCTTTTGTGGATTCGTCTGAAATTCAGGAGATGCCTCGAGGATCACGTGATACTGATTGAATTGTGTGTAGAGCGTACTGATCTGGCGCTGTCCGAAAGCGTCATATAGCGTCGAGTCAATCTGATCCGGGGTGATATTCATTCGAGAGGCTGTGGCCCGGTCAATGACGAGATTCTCGGCTAGCCCTCTGGGTTGTTGATCGGTGGCGACGTCTCTCAGTTCTGGTTGTTTCTTGAGCTCGTCAACCATCTTTGCGGTCCAGGTATCGAGTTCCGCCTGATCGGCATCTTCAAGCGTGTACTGGAATTGGTTTCGGCTGGCACGATCGTCAACCGTCAAGTCTTGCACCGGCTGCATGTAGAGATGTATGCCGTCCACTCTGTGTAATTTCGAATGGAGGCGGTCAATTACCGTTGCGGCGTCGACGTGGCGTTCCGCGAATGGCTTGAGATTGATTTGGATACGGCCACTGTTAAGAGTCGCATTTGTCCCATCTACACCGATGAAGGAAGATAAGCTTGCGACCGCAGGATCCTGCAAAATCACTTTCGCTAGTTCCTGTTGCTTCCGCGACATGGCCTGGAATGATATCGATTCAGGGGCTTGCGAAATGCCCTGAATAATGCCAACATCCTGAGTAGGAAACAGGTCTTTCGGGATGACAACGTAGAGATAAATTGCGAGCACCAGCGTTACGCCTGCCACCAGCAGAGTCGCCACCTCATGGCGAAGAACCCAACGCAGTGTCCGGCTGTACCGTTCGATGAGGACTTCAAACATATGTTCAGACCACCGATAGAGCGCTCCTTGGTTCGATTGCGGCTTGTGGCGAAGCAGACGAGCACTCATCATGGGAGTCAGCGTGAGTGAAACGGCGGCTGAGATGAGGATCGTAATCGCAAGCGTAATGGCGAACTCGCGGAAGAGTCTGCCCACAATGTCCCCCATGAGAAGCAGCGGAATGAGCACAGCGATGAGAGATATTGTGAGCGAGATGATGGTGAAGCCAATCTGCTCGGCACCCTTGAGTGCTGCATCCAGCGGTCCGAGTCCTTCTTCAAGGTAGCGCGATATGTTTTCGATCATCACAATTGCGTCGTCGACAACGAAACCTGTCGAAATCGTGAGCGCCATTAGTGTGAGGTTGTTCAGACTGTAGCCCAACAGATACATGGCGGCCATAGTCCCTATCAAAGAGATCGGGATGGCGATGGCGGGAATGATCGTGGCAGAAACATTACGCAAGAACACGAAAATCACCATGATGACAAGGCCGATTGTCAGGGCGAGTTCAAACTCGACATCCTTGACCGATGCCTGGATCGTCGTCGTTCGATCGGTCAAGACGGTCAGCTTTACTGAAGCCGGGAGGTTTGCCTGAAGTTGAGGAAGCAGGTCTTCGATGTTCTTGACGACTGCAATGGTGTTTGCCTCTGGTTGTCGCTGGATATTGAGAATGACCGCAGGGGTCTGATTCATCCAGCCTGCGAGCCTTGTATTTTCAACTCCATCGGTGATCCTGGCGACATCGGACAGGGTTACGGGAGCGCCGTTTCTGTACGCAACGAGAACATCGCGATAATCGTCACCCGAGAGTAGCTGATCATTCGCATTGATTTGATAATTTTGTGCATCTCCATCGAGTGTGCCTTTCGCGGCATTGACGCTGGTGCTTGCGAGAGCGGCCCGTAAGGCTTCAAGACTGATGCCATAGGTGGCTAGCGTCGTGGGATTTACCTGAATGCGAACGGCGGGCTTCTGTCCGCCGCCAATGGTAACAAGCCCGACTCCACTGAGCTGCGAGATTTTCGGGGCAAGCCGAGAATCTGCCAGGTCTTCAACCCTGGAGAGCGCCATGGTCTTTGAAGTCAGAGCGAGCGTCAAGACAGGTGCATCAGCCGGATTCGACTTGCTATACACGGGCGGAACGGGCAGGTCGGTAGGCAGAAAGCTCTGCGCGGCATTGATCGCGGCCTGGACCTCCTGCTCAGCCACATCGATATTCAGACGTAACGAAAACTGCAGAACTATCGCGGAACTCCCGTCCGAACTGGTGGAAGTCATCTGGGTCAGCCCCGGAATCTGGCCAAACTGCCGTTCCAGTGGCGCAGTAACTGCAGAGGACATCACATCCGGACTGGCACCCGGATAAAAGGTCCGAACCTGAATTGTCGGATACTCTACCTCGGGTAATGCCGAGACTGGTAGCTTGATATAGGCAGCAGCACCGACGACCAAGATTGCCACCATGAGCAACGCGGTCGTCACCGGTCGAAGAATAAAAGCACGGGAAGGACTCAAGGCTGGACTCCCGCGTCAGCTGAGGTATTGTGAGGCGACGGTTCGACCTTCACCGGTGTCCCCTCCTGCAGCTTGTCAAAGCTCGAGAGCGCTACCAGTTCTCCTACCTGCAGACCTTCGACTGCAGTCGTATCGCCGTCAGTGCTCCGCTCGGTGATGTTCCGGACCGATACAGTATTCTTATTGACCGCGAAGACGAATGCCTGCGTTCTATTCCGCTGGATCGCAGCAGAGGGAATGAGAACTGAACCTTTGAGCGTTTTGACCAATAGCCGCGCATTGACGAACTGGTTTGGAAAGAGGGTTAGGTCTCGATTGTCGAATTCGCCGCGGAATCGAACCGTACCGCTCGATGTGTCGACCTGATTGTCAAGGGTCAGAAGAGATCCGACCGCCAATTTGGTTACGCCTGAACGGTCAAAGGCTTCCACGGCAAGAAGTTTGTGTTGGCGCAGTTGCGTCTGGACTTCTCCGAGATGATCTTCTGCCACGTTGAAAACGACCGTGATCGGCTGAAGTTGGGTGATCACCAGGAGCACGCTTGAACTTCCGGCAAAAACAGTATTGCCGGAGTCCACTAATCGCAGACCGACCCTGCCTGAAGTCGGAGCTGTGATGTGGCAATAGCTAAGCTGAGCCTGGGCATATTGCACTTGACCAAGATCGAATTTAACAGCTCCCTGATCTTGAACGACGGCCTGTTCCTGATCGTCGAGAATCTGTTTCGCAACAGCGTGCGAGGTGAATGCTTCCCGGTAACGAGCGAGATCAATCTCAGCCTGTTTAAGGACACCCCGATCGTGGTCCAATAGACCTTCTGCCTGCTGCAACTGCGCCTGATAGGGGCGGGGATCGATATCGAGGAGCGGGTCACCCTTATGGACAATTTGCCCCTCATGATAATGCACCGTGAGAACCTGACCACTCACCTGGCTGAAGATGTTCACCGTAGAAATTGGTGTCACGGTACCGAGCGCATCGATATAAACACCCATGTCACCTTGGTACGCGGTTCCCACGTGGACAATGACAGAACGATCCTCCGCTCCGGCAGTCGTAGAATCGACCTTGTGCTTTTGAGACCTAAGCGCAAAGAAGATGCTGAGGGCCAGAGTGGCGCCCAAGAAAATGACCGCCACGCTCTTTGACTTTGACTTGGAAGTAGGCTCCGCAATGACGGCCTGCTGTGCAAATCTAAGTTGTGCGAGCTTCTCTTCCCTCTCCCCAAGATATTCGCTCACTTGCTATCTCTCCGGGGAATCTTCAGACGCATTTGTGCGTGCACCCCTGGCGTTTGAACGAGGCACGAGTGCACTGCACGGGACTTATCGAACAACCCTCTTCTGACCTTCATGAGCCCTCCTGGAGTCTTATTGTGGGGAGGGCAACGACAAAGCGCCGTCAGGAACGGTTAGGTACTTGTAAGGATTTGTATGGGAAACAAGCCAGAGCAGCCACTGAAGCGGGTGAGGCAAAACTTGAGCCCATCGAGCATTTTCCGTAGGATGTTCAAGCGAAGAACTCTATGTTCTTTGCCTGTCGGCTCACGGCTAGCGGAGCCACGGAGTAGTCGGAACTCCTAGCTTGTGTTGTTATGCTCGGGCTGCAAAAGGTCATATCGACGCGATGCTGCGTCGAATGCGACCGGCAATCGAATTGATATTTCAAGACCTGTCGGCCGAAGATTCGCGGCGCTGATCGTACCGCGGTGCAACCGAATCGCCTCTGAAGCGATCGCTAGACCGAGACCGTTTCCATCCGTCCCTTGCGCGTCGCCGCTAATTCGATAGAAAGGTTGAAAGATTGCCTCAAGTGACCCTTCCGGAACTCCAGGGCCATGATCCCGGACGGAGAGAATCCCCGCCAGTTCCGGTGTGCTCCTGTCAATCTCTAATACGACCTCGACATTGGTTCCCGGTTCGGTAAATCGGACTGCATTGCGAATGATGTTCTCACAAGCACTTCGAAGGGCATGTGGATCGGCATTCTCGAGGATGATCGAACCTTCTGTACGGAAACTCACCGACTTGCACGACGCTTCTGCTTCGAAGTTACTGTCAGCCGCCGTTTCCTCGACGAGTTGAGCAAAATTTACATCTTCTCTCTCTGCAGATGAAAGCCCGGCTTCAAGGCGAGAGAGAGTCAATAACTGTCCCATCAACACATCGATCCTCGCGACGTCCCGATCGAGTCGTTGAAACATGTCGTCGGCGTCTGCCGAGTAGCGCTTTTTCAAAAGAGCCACAGAGAGATTGATGCGAGCCAGAGGAGAACGCAGTTCATGTGATACCGAATTCAGAAGGTTCTTCTGCGTTTGAATCAGCAAGTCCAGACGGCCCACCATCGAGTCAAAGTCTCTTGCCAGAGATGCCAATTCATCAAATCGCCTGGACACCGAAGCCGGCACCCGCGCCTTGAGATCTCCCTGCGCGACTCTTCTGGCCGTTGACTGAATACTGTGGATCGGCGACGCAATATGATACGCAAGCGCAAAACAAAGGAGGGTGACGAGAAAGATCAGGTAGACGGTATACGGGAGGCCCTCTCCCAACAGGGCCTCTGCTATTTCACGTAGACCGGATTTCAGGTAAAGCAGCAGAACGTAGGGATGCCCCGAGGAAGAGACGAATTTGTAAGCTGCGATATGGGCCCGGAGCGTAACGAGTTGGCCATTCTTTGCTGCGTGCGCAACCCGCAGGCCGTCGTTTGTTAACGGCCGTGACAAGACGTCCTTATAAAACCCGTCGAGCAGGTAGAGTTGCCGCGCGCGGCCCTCATCGTTGCTTTGCGAGAAACGAGCAAACGCCTCAGGGCCGCCTGATTCATACGCCTTCGCTGCCTCTGCGGCCAGGATGGGCGCGATCGTTGCATACATGTTGGGAGCTGAGACCTGCCTGATGCCAGTCAGGCGACTACCGAGAAACACAATAGCGACTATGACCCAGGCGGTAAGCCAAAACCATAAGAAGATCGTCAGGAAGAGCCGGTACATGGGCACTCTGGCTCTCACCCTGAGAAACCTGGCTTGAAGATTGCGAGGCAAATGTTCTCCCTTCCGATTACTGGTCCTTGCTTTGATGTATACGATACAACTCACCCTACAAACGGGCTCCTGGCCAAATCTATACAAATCCTTACAGACGCTCACATTTCCTGACGGCACGCCCTGTACCGGACACATACCTTTACGTATATGGATGTTCGATCTGCCAGAACTCTATGGGTTGCCGCGCAACTGTTTACGCGTGGCGTCTCCGAGCTAGGCCTGACTTTGGCTCCCTACGCTCTACTTCTCCCGTTATGTGCGATCACCACTATTGCAAATGCTCAACAAACTGTCGAGCCCGGGACTAGTAGCAGTTCCCTCCCGAATGCACCTCAGCCCCAGTCAGACCAGCAGAGCTCAGCTGAGCAAACACCCTCCGGTGAGCGGTCAGCGAGCGTCTCCGGCGTAGTGTTGGACGTAAGCGGAGCCGCCGTTCCTGGCGCACAGGTTAGCTTGACGCATAGGGACGGAACGCAATTGCGCACGCTGAACTCCGGGGACAACGGTGAATTTGCCTTTACCAAGCTTCCCGCTGGTTCCTACCTTGTCATCGTCAGCGCCAAGGGTTTTGCGCCCTTCACATCTGCAGAGTTCGTCGTCACGGCGCAACAGTCCTACGAGGTTCCTATGATCTCATTATCGGTTGCGATGACAGACACGGAGGTAACGGTCCGTCCCACCGACGTAGTTGCCGCTGAGCAGATAAAAGCGGAAGAGAAGCAGCGTTTTATCGGGGTCATCCCGAATTTTTACATAAGCTATGTCCACGACCCGGCTCCGATGACAACGAAACAGAAATTCTCGCTCGCTTCACACGAGACTTTCGATCCTGTTTCCTTGATCGGTGTGGGCCTCGCTGCCGCCATCGAGCAGGCGAATAACACCTATGCCGGCTATGGCCAAGGCGCCGCGGGCTACGGCAAACGTTTTGCCGCAAAGTTTGGCGATGGACGCACCAGTGACTTCCTGAGCCATGCTGTCTTCCCCTCGCTCTTCCATCAGGATCCGCGCTACTTCTACCAGGGCACTGGTTCCGTTAAGTCTCGCATGCTCCACGCGGCGAGTTTTGCGGTTATCACGCGCAGCGATAGTGGAAAGCCTATGCCGAACTACTCTTATTTCCTGGGCGACATCGGCTCCGGAGCACTCTCCAATTTGTATTATCCCCACGCGGACCGCGGGATGGGGCTGGTCTTCACAAATGCCGCCATCGGTATCGCCGGAAAGGCAGGCGGAACCATTATCAGGGAGTTCTTCTCGAAGCGCATGACTACGAATGTACCCGCCGACGGAAAACCGTGAATGTGATGGATGACTGTGAATAGTCCGTTCTGAGATATATGCTGATCGCCAGGCGAACCGCCTTGATCGAATAGGAATGCTCTCGACTCGCGCAAGCGAACACAGCCATTCAATCTTGCGCGGGCCACGCATAAAGATAGCCGATTCCACGCACGCTTCGAATTCTCTCGGCGCCATCATTCTGCGGACCAAGTTTGCGGCGAAGGTTGCTGATGTGGAGGTCGATGCTTCGATCGAAAGGCGAGAACTTTCGGTCGAGAACCTTCTCGACAAGTGCCTCACGGGTCAGAACCTGTCCCGGAGCCTCGAAAAACGCACGCAATAGATCAAACTCCGCAGAGGTCAGCCTCAGAAGCTCACCCGCCTTCGATACTGTGCGCGCCGCCAAATCAAATTCGATGTCCCCGGCATTGATTACACGGGGACGGGATACCGCATTCCCTTCCGATTGCCACCCCGATCTGCGGAGTATAGCCGAGATTCGGGCGATCAATTCGCGGGGACTGAACGGCTTCGGCAAGTAATCATCGGCGCCTAGTTCCAGACCGAGGATGCGGTCGAATTCGTCCCCTTTTGCTGTCAGCATCAGGACGGGAGTGCGGACATCCTGTCGGATCTCCCTTAGAACGTCAAAACCCCTCTTGTCTGGCAACATAACATCCAGCACGATCAGTTCATGGTTGCCCTCGATCGCGGTTCTTATCCCTTCGCTGCCAGTATGAACCACGGAAAGACTGAAGCCCTCCGGCTCCAGGTATTGCGTCACCAGATGGCACAAGTCGCGGTCGTCATCCACTAGCAGAAGACGTGGGTTGGCTCGTTGTATCACGCCTTTTGAGTTGTGCAAGGTCTCTATCTCCGCGAGCCAAAAGAACGGCTCTATTCATGATACGTCTGACGCTCTTGCCGCGGAGCTGTCACCCGCACGGCGCGCAAGAAATCCGCAATGTCGACGAACTTACAAATCTTCACACTTCGCAGAGGTTTCCTGACAGCACCGTCCACGCGTGCCCACGACAATTAAAACCAGGGAGGAAATATGAAGTGCAGTATCTCGTTCTACTTCAACCAATTTGCATGGACGTTGTCGTTCTTCGCAATTCGTATGGCCATTCTTCTTCTATAGCCAATTGTCTCTCCGTAAGCAATCGACCGATTCCGTATTGTTCGTCGGCAGAAACTGATTGCGATGGGCGTTCGCACTTCCACAGCCTTAGGAGTCTCGCCCCTATGACAATAATGAAAATCTTTTGTCCGCGGGGCAGACGCCTCTCATGATCGCCGTCTGCTTGTTGTCGGTCTGGCCACTGCTGTCGACGCAGTCTACTAGCGCCGATTCGACCATTGAAAGGAAGGGTAAAGGAAAGGTAAAGGAAACCATGCCATGAAAAATACACTAAAGATAATGGGGATGGTGGTATTAGTGTCAGTCAGTTTCGTGGGAGCGCTGTTGGCCTATCTCATCTATCCGGGCACGCCAAGTCAATCCAGGTTCATGGCTTTCGACGGCTTTATCGAGCTCCCTCGAAGTGGACTCCTCAACGTTCTCGACTATCTAACGCTAAACGCTAATACATTGTTCGTTACAAGTGAGTCGTCGGGTGCCTTGTTTAAGGTTGATTTAGATGCTAATCGCTCGTCGGTCAGCTCAGTATCGGAAATGCATGGCGCCGGCGCTGCTCACGGCATCGCACTCCTGCCCGCAGCGGACGTGGCCTTCATCACGCGAAGCGAGGTGAATACGGTCGATGTCTTCGATCCCACAACTCTTCAACAGCTTAAGAGCATTCCAGTGGCGGATGACGCGGATGCCATACTCTATGTCCCGTCAGCGAAGCTCGTCTATATAGCGAATGGAGACGCAAAGTTGGCGACTCTGATTGATCCTGTGAAACGAGTGACTGTCGGAGCTATACCTCTCCCGGGAAAGCCCGAGTTTCCCGCACTGGACCCGCAGACCGGACTGCTCTATCAAAATCTTGAAGACATCAACTCCGTAGTCGCAATCGACCTTGGCAAGCGATCGGTAGTAGGGCAATGGTCGCTCGCTCCTTGCAAAGGGCCGTCTGGGATGGCAATTGATTCCGAGCAGCGAAGGCTTTTCGCAGTTTGCTCCCAGAACGCCAGGTTAGTCGTGTTTGACCTGGAGACGCATCGGGTCATCGCGTCGCTAAAGATCAGTGGCGGCCCTGATTCGGTCGCGTTCGACCCAACTCTTCACCGTATCTACTCTGCCGGAAAGGCCGGGGAATTGGCCGTGATCCAACAAAACGGTCCCGACACATATCAGGTATTGGATAGGATACGTACCCACTATGGAGCCCATACCCTCTCGGTAGACCCTGTCTCACATAAGGTCTTCGTAGCTTACGCAAGTCTTTTTGCGCGTCCCAGGATTGCTGTCTTCTCCCCGAAGCTGTGAAGACGCGTGAGACTTATGACGTGCTCCTCTCGAGATTACCGAGCGCACCTCAAGTACCTGCCAACATTGCCGACACGCAATAGGTTCAGTTCTTTGGAAATTATGACCGGCACACGCAATTCGACCTCGAGCTGATTTTCTGAATAGACCAACCATTGGAACGCATCACGGCCGCCTGAAGATCTGAGTCTGCGGATCAACCCTTACAAATCTTTACAAGTCTCCTACACATCCTGACGGCATCTCATTGCGGTCACAACTACATTCAAGCCAACAGAGTCAGGGGCGTGCGATCGTTCAGTGCCCACCGGGATCCCACTTTTTCAAAATACATGAGGTGAACTATGAAGTTGTACATCACGGGTATGCTTATCTCGTTTTCAGTCTCGACCGCATCTATCTCACCTGCGGTCGCGCAGGAAGCTCAGCCCTCCCCCAATACGATTGTTGTGGAATCGGGTAATAATCTTCGGTGCAGACTCGATAAGGGTCTGCGGATCACCAAGCCAGGCGAACCGATTACCGCAAGACTAGTGGAGCCGGTATACATCGGAATAAGCCTCGCTATCCCCAAGGGATCGACAATCCAGGGACACGTCTCGTCTGTGTCTACTGCGCCTTTGAGCAAGCGAACCGGACGGCTTCTGAGCGGTGATTTCACCCCTCCTCAGACTGCGAACGTAACCTTTGACCGCCTGGTTCTCTCTAACGGAACTTCGCTGCCGATTCACACCGACACAACGGTTGGGATCAGTGGCGTGAGGACAGCAAAATATCTTCCTAAGTCTCAACGTCCTGGCGTTCGTCAGAAGATAAAGGAGGCGGCGGAGCCTCTCCGGGAACCAAACAAGTTGCAACGACTCGGCGAAGCCGCGATTACCAGCCTGCCGTATCATCCTGAATATCTCGATCAGGGCACGATCTTCGATGCGGCTCTGCTCGATCCCATTACGACGCCATTGCCCGTTCAATCAGCAGGCGATGTCGATCCGCCGCCCGGGGAAAACTACCTGCGGTTGCGTCTGTTGACACCTTTGAAGTCGCAGATGATTGCAGGCGGAGCGCCGATCGAAGCCGTGGTCTCACAGCCGTATTACAACTCGGCTCACCTTCTACTCTATCCTGCGGGCACAAAGCTCGAAGGTATGGTGAGTAAAGCTAAATCCGCTGATTGGATGAAGAAAAATGGCGCTCTTCTGTTCTCCTTTCATACCGCTCAGATACCTAATGGGACACCTAGCAGCTTGAATGCGACTGTCACAGCGGTCGAGGCCGCCGACTACCAGGGTCTTGCTATCGGCGAAGAAGGAGACGTAAAGGCAACGACATCGCTCTTCACTCAGTTGCGAGCGCCTATCTCTCTCATTGGCCCTTCAAGGGCACTTGCCGATTCGACGGTAAACAAGACAGCCTGGTCAAGAGCGGGAGAAGGTAATAAGGGTTTCGGGCTGCTTGGCGCCGGTGCGGCACAGGCATCTGCAGCCACGGCCATAGGCTTCGGCTACTTTGGGGCTGCTATGAAAATCTACAATGCTTTTCTTGCTAAAGGCTCGAATGTCGAGCTTCCCGTCAATACTCCGATCCTCCTGCGTGTTAATGAGGGGTTGCAAATGTCGAGTGTAGATCCCTCTCTGCCATTAGTTGATCTAACCAATCGCCAGAAGCCTTGAGCTGCAGCGGCAGTAGGTGCCCTGCGTCTCACTTCGCTCAATATTGCTCTTAAATACTCCGAGAGGACACTCTATGTTCTCTCGCGGAGTAGAGCAGGGCAAGACTGGAAGCTATTCCCGTTCGTTTGCGGCGGGTTCACCATTCGAACCTCACAAGGAGAGGGTCACGTCGAGTTCCTCGGGTTACAAATCCATACATGGTCCCCACATATCTTGACTGCATCGCGGTATCCCGTTAGATACCCTGACAGCAGCTACAACGTTCTTTGTAGCTCTCGCCTCGATGCAGAGTACCGCACAGGCTGGCGGGCCTATTCAAAGCCACGAACGCGGAGAGAGTGAGCTTACTGTTCACGGGCTTCACTCTCCGCCTCGTGCAAGATCCGGCATTTGAGCGGATGACGCATGTCATCAGGGAAACCAGAAGTGCTTAGCTCGACCAAGAGATGTATGGAAGATCGGATTATGGAATTAGAGGTAGAGAAGTCACGTTTGCAGCGATTGGTTGCCGAACTCCTGTTGAAGAATCAACAATTGCGTGATGCACATCTACCCAACCAAAGCGATAGCGGAAAGTTCGATCGGGACCGAAGCCTACCACATCCGGAGTGAGCCCTGCCGGACTTTCATCCTGCGTCTAAGAACGATGAGCTGGCCAGTGGATGAATAGCTAGAAGGAAGAAATAGATTTATGCGAGCCATTGTGAAGGCAACACGTTGGCTAGTGGAATCCTCAAGAGCGCAGTTAACAATCATGCGAAGCACATTCCCTCTGGTTGTGCTATCTCGCGTAGAGGAATGACAGATGCGAATCTCCCTCATTCCTCTTGGGCGCGCTTAAATAAGCTCCCAATTATCGGGTGAACCGGATGCTCTCCGAAGCGCGTTCTCTCGTCACAGCAAATTTTATCCCGAGGCCTCTCGGGCTTTGCGCTCTGATTTAGGAAGGAAATGACGACTCTTTATCAAGCTGAAGTCACTCCAACATCCACGGCGAACCAAACAGATTGGTTCTATATCAGATCAGCCGCAAGTCTCTTAATATGGATGGTCTGCTGCGCATTCGTTCTTCGAATCGTCGTAGTAGCATTCAGCTTCCTCGGTATTGCGGCAGCTTCACTTGACCATGGACAGTTTGGCGCAGAGATGGGTTGGGTAGCCCGCAGTCTAACTTTGGGCCATGGGTTCAGTTCGCCCTTCTTCCCTTCAACTGGCCCTACAGCTCTTGTGCCACCACTCTTTCCCTATTTGCTTGCCGCTGTCTTCCGCACGTTTGGCCTCTACACTGCAAAATCGGCTTTTGTCATTTTGTCGCTGGACAGCCTTCTCTCGGCACTGACCTGTATTCCCATTTACCTGAGTCTCAAATATGCTGCTGGCGAGAGGTTGGCGCAACTCGCAGGATGGCTGTGGGTAATCTACCCTTTCGCGATCTATTTTTCGGGAGCTCAGGTCTGGGACTATGCCTTAACCTCTTTTTTATTTGCAAGCTGCTTTTGCTATGCGCAGCAGCTTCACTCGCGAGAAAGTTTCTTGGTATGGTTCGCCTTCGGCATTCTTTACGGAGTCACGGCTCTCTCCAATCCCTCCGTTCTCTCAATGTTTCCCTTTCTTCTTCTGACGGCTCTTTGGAAAGTTAACCGCGTCGGCGGCCACTGGTTGCTCCGCGGTATTGTCACAGTTATCGCTATCACACTTGTCCTTGGACCGTGGGCCATCCGAAACGTTCGCGTGATGCATGCCGCATCTCCGATCCGCGACGGCTTCTGGTTGGAATTCTGGGCCGGCAATAACGGTGATACCTTCACCTCGAATCCGGTTTGGGCGCATCCTGCCAGCAATCCTGTCGAAATGCAAGAATTTGAAGCTGAGGGAGAGACGGCCTACGTTGCTCACAAGCACACACTAGCAGTGAACTTCGTGCGTTATCATCCTCTACTCTTCGCAGGCGTTTCATTCCGCCGTGCTGTCCGTTTCTGGACTGGATTCTGGAGCTTTCAGCCGAGTTATCTCCAATCTGAGCCGCTTGATGTACCTAATGTCTTCTTTTGCACCTGCGTTACGTTGTTCATGCTTCGAGGAATATGGCTTTGGTGGAAGGAAGATCGAACCTCTGCAATCCCTTTTCTGATTATGCTTCTCGTATTCCCCGTGCCGTACTACTCAACACATTCGTCAATGGATTATCGGCAGCCCATAGAGCCCCAGATTGTCATTTTGGTTACCATCGGTCTCTTCGGGTTCAGGGATTGGACCGCGTCAACACACTCACAGGGGGTCGAAGACTTCCGACAGTGCCAACCGGAGCCTCTGATGGCCTATACATTTACCGGAACAGACGAGGAGTTCGGCGGTAGCGCCGAAGATGTACTGAGGGAGAAGGCACTACGATTCCCTCCCATATGCCTACTATGAAGGTGTCGGCCAGCCGATCTAGGTTTCGGACATATGCGCCAGCACGTAGGGGAGCTGCCCAGGGCCTTTAAGTTGCGTTCTGCTGCGCGGGCGGAATAGAGAATGGTTTCACACGTTGTCCGGAGTTATAGTAGCCCGGTAGGAACTCTTGAAGCGCTGATCGAAGATAGGAATGGAGATCTGTGTGAATACCGGCGCCAAACACCTCGCGACTTATTCACATTCACAGCCTCCAAGGTGTGCCGCCAAGAGTTCGCGCCACGCTTGCTTCTGGTCGGTCGACGCGTTCTCGTAGCATGCCGCCACCGTCAATGCGGAATAATAGACATAGTCGAGCATGTGGAACAAGGCAGAAGAGCTCCAAAGCTGGAGCTTCGCCGTGTCGGCTGCGGCGAAAGCCTCGGCATAGTTACCCGCCAGGAACCGCGCCTTCAGTTTGAGCATCCAGTACCAGAAGAGCATCAGGGTCATCCGATTCCCGGTCAGCTGCGCCTCGAAGGTTGCCTCGTCAAACTGCGCGTCATTGAAGTGGAAAAGGTTTCAGTCCGGCCCTGCATGGTCGCGATGAAGCGTTGCTGGCTCTGGACGCGTACCGGACATCTTGCACGTTAGCGCCCTTCCGGTACTGTATCTGCAGCTCGAATTAACCGCAGCGAAGGCCAATTCCCTACCGTCTATGCGTACTGATTCAACACTTTTCCAAGTCCGGTTCCGTTGCTCGCCACATCCATTTCGTAGGGCGGGTCTCGGCGACGCAAGTCGTTTGGTCGAGCCAGCAATCCGCAGCGCATACCGTAATCGAACGTAAACGAGATAAATTTCGGGTAGGGGCCGCGCTTGCTGCAAGAATGGGTAATTCGTTCCGCATTGAAAATAAAGAGGATGCGCACTGTACCTGTATTTGTACCCAACCTGGAACCGATGCGCCGACGGCCTTCAGAAACAGAGCACCTCAATAGTCATTAAGGCAAATAGATTGAACCCATAGCGTAATTCGAAGATGGTGCCCGGAGGGGACTCGAACCCCTACTCGATTGCTCGATGCGAATTCTAAGTCTCTAAAGAACACCTTAAATCTATGATAAATAAGGGAAATTGAGCGTAATCTACTGTGGCCATAAACCTTGTCACTCTGTAACTTAGCGTAACTGAACATAATGTGGCCAGACTGATGTCTGTACCCGAACCTGTACCCGAAGTCGTTGCGTTTTACCTCCGTCCAGTACTGCAATTGCAGCATGAATTTACCGCAATCTAGCGCCAATTCCCTTCCTTTTTAGCTAATCGTTTGGGTTTTGTAGATTCGCTTTAAGAGCTACCTGTTGACCAGTGTCAGAGAGTGAGGAGCTTCGATCTTCTCTCCGGTCTCACGAGGCCAGGAAATCGCCAGCAATGCCCCTCCTTCTGGACGGTTCGACGCCGTCACACTTCCTCCGTGAGCGCGCACTACGGCTTCAACAAACGCAAGCCCAAGGCCATGTCCCTTGGAGTCTCTTCCTTTCACCCTCTGCTCGAACATGTGGAGGCCAATCTCCGAAGCAAATCCCGGACCATCATCCTCCACAATCAGCGTCGCAGCGTCCTCGCTTGCGCCAAGCTTTATAGAAACGGTGCATGACGCGGGCAAGTGGTTAAGTTCGTTATCGAGAAGATTTGCGATCACTCGATGAAGAAGAGCCGCGTCTGCCAGTACAGTGACGGGACCAGAACTACGCAAATTCATTCGAAGCCCTTTCTCTGACATGCAAGGCTCGTACAGATCAATCATGACTCGAATCAGTTCATCAAGATCGACTTCTGTGAGCGAGAGCCTAAGCGCGTCAGCTTTCGCCTCAGCAACATCAAGTGAAGTATTTAGGAATTCCGTTAGTCGATCCAGTTCATCGATGGCCGAGACGATTGGCTCACTTTGCTCGACCTTTAAATCGCCCGATAGAACGATCTCCAGCTTTCCCCGAATTGCCGTCAACGGGCTACGAAGATCGTGGGCAAGGGACTCAGTGATGGTGTGTAGTTGATGCATCGAGCTTTCTATCCGGTCTAGCATGCGGTTGAGCGTTAGCGCCAGGTGCCCTACTTCGTCGTTCCGCTTGCTGGTCGGAACCCTGCTGCTCAAATCAGATTGCCCAATCCGAGATGCTGCTTCGGTTATCTCGCGAACATGGCCGAGCATACGTCTGGTCACGAAGAACACAATCACGGAACCGAACAGCACGATGAGCAGCCAGAGGCAGAAAAAACGGTAGCGGAGGTTCCTCAGCACACGCAATTCATCTCGTTCCGAAAGCCCGAGATAGATGTGGCTCCCATCATCGAGCTGTACCGATGCTACTCGAAAGGGATGACTGAATCCTTTGACATTCAAATCGTAGGGAACGTCGGAAATAAACTTGCGCTCGCGAATCGCGGCTAGGTTTGGCATCCCGTCACCGGCACCTACCCAAAGTTTCAGTGTCCCGTCGTCCCCAGCCTGAAGAAAGAAGACGGAGTCGTTCTCATTGCTGTTGGAGCGGAGTTTGTCGGGCACCTCTCTGCTTGCAAGTTCTGCTACTTCTTTCACGACCCTACCGTAGAGGCGGTCTTTCGGCGTTCGACCAGCAACATCACCGAGGACCGCGACCTCTCCAGAGAGCCAAGCGTCACTCCGCCGCTGAATGTCGTTCGCGACAAAGCGATGAAGCATCGCAAAAACCAACATGGTTCCAATAGCAAATGCCAGGGTTGCCCACAGAGAAATACGCCATGCGGCGCTATGCATGACTGGATTAGCGGTCTTTGAGGACATAGCCAATACCTCGTAAAGTCTTAATCAGCGGCTCACGGCCTTCTGTATCCACCTTGCCGCGCAGCCGGTAGATATGTACATCAACAACATTGGTGTTAGGTTGAATTCGCATTCCCCACACTTCGGAGAGAAGCATCGATCGAGTAACAACACGCCCAGCGTGTCGACATAGATACGTCAGAAGCACGAATTCTTGCGGACTTAGATTTAAGACCTCTTCACCGCGAGAAGCTCTACGGCTGATGAAATCCAACTCCAGATCCAGTACGCGGAGGCGATTCGCCTCCTCACTCGTAGTAAGATTACGCCGCAAGAGGTTACGCAATCTTGCTAGCAATTCTGCGAGTGCGAAGGGTTTTGTCAGGTAATCGTCACCACCTTGTTCCAGACCTTTGACCCTATCGTCGACCGATCTTCTCGCTGAAAGTATCAATACGGGGCTGCTAACGCCAGACCGTCGAAGCTGAAGAATCAGGTCAATGCCATCTTGATCCGGAAGTCCAAGGTCGACGATCAAAACGTCATATTTCTTTCCAGACGCGAGTTGGATGGCGGATCGCCCATCCTTGGCGGCGTCCACCTCGTAACCTGCGTCGGCAAGGGGTTGCTTTAGGAAATCCTGAATCTCGGGTTCATCCTCGACCAGCAGAAGTCGCATAAATCATGGTAAGACAATTTGATTCATGAGTTGCATACTCCAAGAGGCTGCAAGATGACGATTGTGTCATCTGCTTCTCCCTCAGCAATAAACGAGTCGGGAAACGCTATACAAAAACCAGGATAGCCGGAATATGGACTCCTGCCGCACGGGTGATTGCGTCCCTCCATGAACAAATCGTCATCCTATTCCCGTGCTGCAAAGTGCTATCAAAAGAACAAAGGTCTCGTCTCAAAGAGTAGCCGATGTATTGGAGAATACGCAGCCTGTTCTCTCAAGTAGTCGATTGTCGCTGGATCGTCGTCTCTTCGTGGTCCAGCATCCCCGAGACACACTCGACATCTAATCCCTATAACCCGGGCTGAGGGCCTATTGCACATAACTACGGCTTACCTGAACCGCATCGCCACTGCCGTACCAGAGCACGATGTGCATGACGCCTTTGTCGTCTTCGCCGAGCAGATGCTCGCCGACCCGCGGCTACGCACGGTCTTCCGCCGCATGGTGAGCCGCGCCGACATCGCGCATCGCTATTCGTTCCTGGATCCGCAGAAAGGTTCCGCCCAATTTTCGTCGCATTACGCGCATGAGTTTTACCGGCTAGGCAAGTTTCCCAACACCGCGCGGCGTATGGAGTCGTTTGAGAAGACCGCTCCGGTGCTGATGAAGAAGGCCGTGGACCGGCTTGCGCTCAATGAGCAGGAACGCTCCGGTATTACGCATGTGCTGGTGACCTGCTGCACGGGACTCTATGCGCCGGGGCTGGACTTTGAGATCGTCGACCACCTCGGGCTTTCGACGGGCGTGGAGCGCACGATGGTCGGATTCATGGGATGCTATGCTGCGATCAATGCACTGAAGCTGGCGCGGCACATTGTGCGCTCAGATCCGAAGGCGGGTGTTCTCATGTTGAACCTTGAGCTGTGTACGCTGCACTTCCAGGAGACGCAGGAGCTGGAGCAGGTGCTCTCTTTCCTGGTCTTTGCCGATGGCGCGGCGGCGAGCCTAATTACTGCTCGCGAGCAGGGTCTCGCGCTGGACAGCTTCAAGGCGGTGATGGTGCCGGAGACACGTGGGCTGATTACCTGGAAGATTCGCGGGCTAGGTTTCGACATGCTGCTATCCGGACAGGTGCCGGGAGAGCTTGGCCGCGCACTGCATGAGGGCGAACTGATGGCGGAGCGCGACGGCATCGACCTGTGGGCGGTGCATCCCGGCGGACGGTCGATTCTGGATGCGGTGGAGAAGGGACTGGAACTGCCACCGGATGCGCTGGCAGCGTCGCGCGAAGTGCTATCGTGCTTCGGCAACATGTCGTCGGCGACAGTGATGTTTGTGTTGCAGCGAATAATGCAGCAAGCGCGTCCTGGGCAGCGTGGGTGTGCGATGTCGTTTGGGCCGGGGTTAACAGCGGAGACGATGCGCTTCCATGGGGTCTAGTGCACAGATCGACTTCAGTCAGCGTGCCTCTCCGCGTGAGTTACCGGAGCTGATGGATGGTGACTGTAGTTATGAGGATTTCCGTGACTGCCTGCGCAGTCTGGAAAAAGTCAATCGCTGGCTGCTAGGCTATCGGCCGACGCTGGCGTGGCTGGAGCGGCTACTGCCCGGGCTGCAGGAGCCGCTGCACATCGTCGATGTGGGCTGTGGCGGCGGCGATCTACTGCGGCAGATTGCAGGCTGGGCACGGAGGCGCGGCATTGCTGTGCAATTAACGGGGATCGACTTAAATCCTTATGCTGCGCGTGCAGCAACGGAGTCCACGCCAAAGGAACTCGGAATCGAATGGGTGACCGGCGATGCTCTGGAGTATCGACCGAAGAAGCCGGTCGATATCGTCGTGAGTTCGCTGCTGGCACATCATCTGGAGGACGAGGAGATCGTCGCGCTGCTGAGGTGGATGGAAGCAACCGTGCAGGTAGGTTGGTTTATCAATGATTTGGAGCGGGCGGAGTGGAGTAGTCGAATGTTTGGGTGGGTCCGGTGGCACAGGCTTGTTCGGCATGATGGGCCGGTGTCGTTCCGGCGGGCCTTCCGGAAGGAGGATTGGGTACACCTGCTGGCTGCGGCTGAGGTCCCGCGAGAGGCGGCGACGGTGGAGAAGTGGCGTCCGGGACGGTTGTGCGTAGGGCGGTGGAAGTGAGATCGGTGATACTGAAGCGTCTCGTTAGACTAAGAGATATGAAGCCTCTCGCTCCCGCCGCCCTCATGGCGCACCTCATCACGTCTAACCATCTGAGAAGCGAATAATGCCAACTTCCACTCTGCTAGCGCCCAGCTCCGCCGGTTCCAGATTCAAGACTATTCTCTGGGTCTCGCTTGGTCTCACTGTAGTCTTCGTCTTCATTACCTCAGAGCTGCTCCTCATCACCGACTATCCGATGTACCACACCTACCGTCTGCAGGTCATTGCCGACCGCCATCTCCTCATTCCGCACACACTCGCCGGAATCTTCGCTCTTTTGATCGGCCCCATCAATTTCTCCTCGCGGATTCGCCAGCGCCACCTCCAACTCCATCGCATCCTCGGCCGCATCTACGTCATCTCCGTGTTTGTTGGTTCCTTCACGGGCATCGCTCTCGCAGTCGGCCGCCCAGGTCTTCCCGGAACCTCCATGCAGGCCGCCGCCTGGATGGTCTGCACCACCGCCGCCTTCATCACCGCGCGCAACCGCCAAATCACACAGCACCGCCAATGGATGGCTCGCTCCTACGCCGTCACCTTTACCTTCATCTCCAGCCGGGTTCTGAACCTCGTGCCTGCATACTGGAGCCATCTCGGGGACGTCCTGTCCGCAGTCGGGGTCATTGCCTTCACCCTCGCATCACTGCTGATCGTCGACCTCGGCCTCAACTGGCACGAACTCACCACTCGTCGCGACTGATCGTCGGCCGGCGGTTATGAGAGTTTAAGATGTGGGTTTCCAAAAATGTCCTATTTCCCTAAGCTGGTCTCCACCAGGTCCGAGCTGACTACAGGCCCGTAACCACCGAGCTGTCCAACAATTACCGCCACCGCTGGCTCCTCACCCTCCAGTACCCACACCATCACATCTTTCGGCTGAAGGCCGAACAGCCGCGCAATGACCCTCAGGATGCCGCCCATCTCCGGATGAATGCGAAACACTGTCGCCTTGAAGGTCTGTCCTGCCAAGTGAACCGTCTGCTCGTCGTCCGGCGAGATCAGGAGCCGAACCAACCGCCCGCCGCCGACTGGCGCCAGCATCCACACCCGAAACGGTGTGGTATTGTGCGGCACGTTCAGCAGCAATGTGCCAACGAAGCCATTCGCCAGGTCATCCGGCAGGTTCATGTGCTTGCTCTCGACGTGTATCTTGCCATTCTTGTCTATTGTGCGGCTGGTCACTATGCCGGTAGCGGCTTCTACCGTAAAGTCGATGGGCTTTGTAAAGAACGGCCCTTTCTGTATGTGATGGTTGCGTACTAACCGAAACGTGCCCTGCTGCCTGTACGTTGTTGTCTCATCGTCAATCGACCCATCCACAAATTTATAGGTCAGGCGCATCGTCACTTCATCGCCCTGCACAATCTGCGAAAACTCACCACTGGCAATGGTTTTTCCATCCTCGGAGCGGGCCACCATAAACCGGTGCATTGGCCGTTGAATATGTCTCACTGAAATCGGTTCAGCAAGCGCTGCGGTGCCTACCGTCATCGTCCATAAAACGACGACCAAGAAATCGCTTCGCCTCATCAAATACCTCGTTCTAACACCTTAGACGTCTTCCGATTCCAGCTTTACCGGCCCCAAAATGACGATTTGTACAGAATGGCGTACCGAACAGTGTTCTGGACGTCTACTAGAGGTGGAGTCCGCTACAAGTTGATTGAATATCCAGTGACTCGGAGGGAAAGCTTTGCAAGACGAAGTACTGATCATCGGTGGTGGAGTGGCAGGCTGTGCGGCTTCGATCGCGCTTGCTCGAAAGGGACGAAACGTCACGCTGATCGAACGCGAGCCCACACCTCGCCATAAGGTTTGCGGAGAATTCCTAAGCGGTGAGGCTCTTGAAGACCTGCACGCACTTGGTATCGACGTGGCCTCTCTTGGCTCGGTGCCCATCGATCATGTTCGCCTTGCCGCAGCCAGACGCGCCGCGGAGGCTCCGCTGCCTTTTCCCGCGGCTTCGCTCACGCGCAAAGCGCTGGATACAGCGCTCATCGCCGCAGCTATCGCCGCCGGAGTTCGCGTTAAGCGTGGTCGCAGTGCGCAGTCGCTCAGCCGCGCGACCGCCAACCTCTGGCAGGCTACGCTCGACGACGGCACCACATACGAAGCTCCAACCGCCTTTCTCGCCACAGGCAAGCACGATCTGCGCGGCCACGGTCGCCCGAAGGACCCTCACCAATGGGTCGCCTTCAAGATGTATTACCGACTGACTGCCGCCCAGACCGCTGACCTGGGGGATGCCTCCGAGTTGACGCTCTATTCCGGAGGCTACGGGGGTATCCAACCGGTGGAAGACGGCATTACGAATTTCTGCTGTGTGGTGAAACAGCGGTATTTCGCACGGGCGGGTCTTCGCTGGGAGAGCGTCATTGCGAAGATGCAGCAGGACTGTCCTCACCTCGCGATGCGGCTCGACGGTGCTGAGCCACTGCTCGACAAACCGATCGCCATCACTCATATCCCCTATGGTTACATCCGCCGCACAACCGAGGATGGGCTTTACTGCGTCGGAGATCAGGCCGCCGTAATCCCTTCGTTCACCGGCGATGGTATCTCCATCGCCCTGCACACTGCCCGCCGTGCCGCCGCCGCCTATCTTGCGGCGGAGCCGGCGCCGGTCTTTCAGGCAAAACTGCGCTCCGCAATGCTGCCCCAGATGCGCCTTGCCGAACTCGCAGCCAATGGCTTGAACAGCTCACTCGCGCGTGCGGTACTGCCGTTCTGTCTCAGAGTGTGGCCCGGAGCGATGCGCGTGACGGCCAGGCTGACACGCGTCACCCAGCCCGCCGCTGTTGCTCCACAGGCGTTCGCAAACTGAAATCAAGCTTCACCCGAATCAACTCTCGGTGGTCAAGACCTTCCAGGGGGAGATGCAATGAAGTCCTTCGCAGTCTTTGTTCTCGCAGTCGCACTCTCTCAAACCGCACTCGCCCAGCATCAGACTTTCGCCGTCAATCCCGATGCCAGCGAGGTCAAGATGAAGCTCAACACGACCCACGAGGTAGTGAACGGCACTTTCCACGTACAGTCCGGATCAATCGATTTCGACCGAACTGCCTCTCATATATCGGGGATCGTCATCGTCGCAGCAGGCAGCGGCAAGACGGGAAACGATAGCCGCGATAAGAAGATGAACAAAGACATTCTCAAGGTGGACCAGTTCGCCACCCTCTTTCGCCCCTAAAACATACAACGGAATGATTGCTGCTTCATGCGACTCGACTATTCAGGTGAGCGGAGTTTTCACGCTGCTCGGCACTGCTCACGATCTAACGATTCCGATGCAGATTCACGTGGATGGAATGAAGGCAACGGCGAAACGCAATTCGTCGTTCCCTGTGTGCAGTGGGGTCTCAAGAACCCGAGCTTCCGGATCTGGAAGGCAGAGAATGATGTAACGATTGATCTGAATCTCGTCGGCCAGATCTCAAACTAAGGAGATTCTCGCCAAAAATGAATATGCGTGCGATTGGATTGGCCACTCTTTGTTTCATCTCAATGCCGGTGCCGGCTTTTGCGCAAACCGACGAGATCCAGGTCTACGACGGAGAGATTGCGCCGCCGGGAATATTCAATCTGATGATCCACAACAACTTCACGCCCAAGGGACGGACCGTGCCCGACTATCCTGGGGCGATCATAGCCAATCATTCGTATCAGGCCTTGGAGCGAGGCGAGGCATTCAAGTTCGAAAGATGATTTGTCTTCCCTACAAGAACCTGCGCTGGATCGAGATCGACGGTCACCTTCAATCGCATATAGCGCCAGCGGGACATATCCTCGGCACGATACGGGATATCACGCCCATCAAAAAGAGTGAAGCGGCGCTGCGGGATAGCCTAAAACAGCTCGGTGAACTCGCGGCGATCGTCGCATCTTCCGACGACGCAATTTTGAGTAAGGACCTGAATGGCATCATCACGAGCTGGAATGCAGCAGCCGCCCGCGTTTTCGGCTACTCCGCGCTCGGTTCCTCGATCCTCAAGCTCATTCCCGAAGATCTTCACACGGAGGAGAAAACCATTATTGAGCAGATACGCGCCGGGCATATGGTCGAGCACTTCGAGACCGTGCGCCTCACGAAGAGCGGTCGACGATTGGAAGTCTCGCTCACGGTATCTCCGGTGAAGGACGAACACGGACAGGTCATCGGGGCGTCCAAGATTCTCCGAGACATCTCAGGCCGAAAACGAATGGAGCAGTCTCTACTCCAGGCAGAAAAGATTGCAGCGACTAACCGCATGGCCGCAACGACCGCACACGAGGTTAACAATCCTCTCGAAGCGGTGATGAACCTGCTTTACCTTCTTCGCCCAAAGATCACCGATTCGGAAGGCACTGATTACCTAAACTCCGCCGAAACCGAACTAGGCCGCGTTTCGCACATCGCGAAGCAGACGCTCGGCTATTATCGGGAGCATACAGCGGCAAGCCATGCGTCACTTGCTGAGATTGCTCTTCACGCGATCACCATCTACGAGCCGCGGTGCACAGCTGTCGGCATAACGATCCGTAAGTCGCTCCATTCGTCGAAAACGGTCGTACTGCGTCACCGGGAGATGATGCAGGTGATCTCGAACCTGATCGCAAACTCTATCTATGCGATGCCGACAGGCGGCGTTCTTTGTGTCTCCGTGGAAGATGCGAGTTCCCCGGACGGTATTATTCTGGCCATCCAGGATGATGGCGTCGGCATCGCGGCCGACGATTTACCTAAGGTATTCGATGCATTCTTTTCGACCCGCAGTGCCGTAGGCACTGGCATAGGCCTGTTTATTGCCAAGCAATTTGTTGAGGGCCATGGGGGTCACATCGAAATTAAGAGCAGGAATGACGCAGAACATCACGGCACCGCAGTTTACGTATTTTTGCTTCTGCATACTGCCTATGATGCTTCTTTGACTTCGTCACCGGCACATTGAGAGGCATCGGAGCGCCCTGTAAGGTGACAAATCGTTCCGGTTCGCAACACGCTTTGCCCAATCTAGCAAGATCAGCTTGCATGTCTTTGTCAGTTGTGAAGGATTGCAACGTCGCGTCCAGAATCAAAACTGCTCTGGGATCAGAAGGTCGCTCAATTCGATAATGGATCCATTTGCCGTCGCGCCGGGCTTCGACAATCCCGGCACGTCGCAGGTACGCAAGATGCCGGGATATTTTCGGCTGACCTTGCTTCAGAATTTCCACAAAGTAGCAAACGCACACCTCGCGACCATCCATCAGATTCAGCAAGCGTAACCTCGTTGGGTCTGCGAGAGCCGCGAACAAAGTGACTAGATCAAATTTAGCCGTCCGTACCATTTGCAAAGTATACGCCTTGGCAGATATGTTCGGTGCGCCATATATTCGTCTTGGCGAATACGAGGCGTCCGATAATGGCAACCCAAACCGATATCAGTAACAAGTACGGTGCTATCGCCCGAAGCGTCACAGACTCAGCTGCGACCGCTTGCTGCGACCCCGCAATGCGATGCTGCGACCCAATCACCAAAGACCTGTACGGCGCTTTGGAAAAAGAAGGCTTGCCCGAGAAAGCGGTACTTGCCTCGTTGGGATGCGGCAACCCCACAGCTCTTACTGAACTAAGGCCCGGTGAAACGGTACTTGATCTGGGATCAGGGGGCGGAATTGACGTGCTGTTATCGGCGAAGCGGGTAGGGCCAACAGGTAAAGCCTACGGCCTCGATATGACGGATGACATGCTGGCGCTCGCCCGTGAGAATCAGCGTCAGGCCGGAGCAACGAACGTAGAGTTTTTGAAAGGCGAGATAGAGAACATTCCGCTTCCGGACAATTCAGTCGATGTCATCATCTCGAACTGCGTAATCAACCTCTCAACAGATAAATCCCGCGTCCTCAAAGAAGCCTTTCGCGTACTTCGTCCCGGCGGTCGCTTCGCTGTCTCTGATGTAGTCGCGCGCGGTGAGGTACCGGATGCCGTGCGCAAAAGCATGTTGCTTTGGGTGGGTTGCCTTGCGGGAGCGTTGGAAGAGTCTGACTATCGGGCAAAGTTGCGAGCTGCCGGATTCGAGTCTGTAGACCTTGAGGCAACCCGCGTGTATGACATCGAAGACGCTCGCGTGTTCCTTACCGAAGCGGGAATTTCGGTAGGCGAGATCGCGCCTCAGGTCGAAGGCAGATTTCTAAGCGCGTTCATTCGCGCTACGAAGCCGGCAGCTCCTTGTTGTGAACCTGGATGCTGCCCACCTGATGCTCTTGCCGGGAAGGCCTGACATGACCGCCGCCACACCGAACCACTACAACGTCCTATTCCTTTGCACGGGCAACTCGGCCCGCTCCATCATGGCTGAGGCAATCCTGAAACATAGAGGTAAAGCGATATTCACCGCCTACAGCGCGGGCAGTCATCCATCCGGTACAGTTCGGCCTGAAGCCCTACACCAGATCGAAGCTGCCGGACTTTCCTCCGACGGCCTGCGGAGCAAATCGTGGGACGAATTTTCAGAGCCTGACGCCCCACACATAGATTTCATCTTCACCGTCTGTGACAACGCAGCCAACGAAGTCTGCCCTATCTGGCCGGGGCATCCCATGACCGCTCATTGGGGAATCCCCGATCCGGCCGCCGTACAGGGTACGCCCGAAGAGAAAGCCCGCGCTTTCTGCGATGCTTTCACCGTCTTAGACCGCCGAATCAGCCTCTTCCTTTCGCTGCCCCTGTCGACATTGGAGAGCCTCGCAATCCAAAAAGAACTCGACAGCATCGGCAAACAATGAAGTCAACACTCTTACGAAAGATCGTTGCAGAGTTCACCGGAACGCTTCTCCTGCTGGCCGCAGTTGTCGGGTCTGGAATCATGGGCGAAAGGCTGGCAGCGGGCAATGTCGCTCTCGCGCTCCTCACCAACACCCTCGCGACAGGCGCTGCGTTGATCGCAATCATCCTCGCATTTGGTCCCATCTCCGGGGCACACCTCAATCCAGCCGTAAGCCTTGCCGATGCGTGGCAGGGGGGCATCGCGTGGCGCGAGACCCCGGCATACATCGTTGCACAGATAGCCGGAGCATTCGCCGGAGTTGCGACGGCTCATCTCATGTTCGGACTCGCTCTATTCAGTGCTTCGACGCACGTCCGCACTGGCCCCGCTCAGCTCTTCAGCGAGTTCATCGCTAGTTTCGGTCTGCTCTGTGTCATCTGGGGATGCGCCAAACACAGACCCTCCGCTGTTCCATTCGCTGTGGGCGCCTATATCACCGCTGCCTATTGGTTTACCGCCTCTACGTCCTTCGCCAACCCAGCCGTTACCGTTGCCCGATCCGTTAGCAACACGTTTGCCGGGATCAGACCCGCCGATGTAGCCGGATTTGTCGCTGCCCAGTTGGCCGGGGCAGTGTCGGCAACTTTACTCTTCCGTTGGCTTATACCTTCACTTAGAACCGAGGCTTCAGCCGTTATGGTGGAGCATGACAGGCGGTGACTGCACAGGACCGGTAAGCCTTCCTGGAGGAGCGCCTTCGCAAGAAGCTGCCTCAGCAATTTCCGGAGGCGAAGTTCTCATTCGATCCCGGCGACCTTATCAGCCAGATTCTGAGCTTTGGTTCTTCCTCCCTGGCTGAAGTGACGGTGACGGGGCCGCAGTACGCCGACGTTGCCTGCTACGCAGAACGCGTTCGCCAGAAGCTCGCCACGGTTCCTGAACTCAGAGACCTCGAATATGAGGAGCCACAGCACTACCCAACCGTGGACATCAAAGTGAACCGCGCGATGGCTGGTCAGCTCGGCACGACCGCTGATGCGGTAGGTTCTGCCGTTGTCTCGGCCACCGCTTCGAGCCGTTTCGTCGCACCCAGTTATTTGGCGCGACCCGATGTCGGGAGTCAGCTATCAGGTGCAAGTGCAGGTGCCGCAGCCGAAGATGACCTCGCTTGGAGATATCGGCAACATTCCAGTTGGAAGTACGACCGGAGCCCAGCCACTGGTGAACCAACTTGCGGATCTGCGCACGAGCACACTGCCTGGCGAGTTGGATCGCCAGAACGGACAGTGGATGCTTGCGCTCTCGGCGAACCTCGGTGGTCGTGATCTTCGCTTGGCGAACAACGCTTTCGAGAAAACAATCAAAGACGCCGGAACGCCTCCGCGGGGCGTGACGACTGCAGTGCGCGGACAGGTAAGCGCCTTACAACAGATCTTCGGCGAACTTGGCATTGGTTTGCTGTCCGCCATTGGCGTCATTCTTCTGTTGCTGACCGCAAACTTTCAATCCTTGAAGCTCGCTCTGGCGGTGCTCTCCACGGCTCCGGCAGTTCTGGCCGGCTCCGTGCTCAATCCTTATTACAGGGACAACGCTGAATCTCGAGAGCTTCATGTGGACCATTATGGCGATTGGCGTTGCCGTGGCTAACGCCATCCTGCTCGTCAGCTTTGCGGAGCAGAATCGCTTGAAGGGTGCGACCGCACCGGAGGCGGCGCGCGCGGCTGCCGCAGAGCGGCTGCGCCCTGTGTTGATGACGAGTCTCGCCATGACCGCCGGCATGGTCCCGATGGCGCTCGCCTTCGGTCAGGGTAGTGAAGAAACGGCCCCGCTAGGACGTGCTGTTATCGGTGGCCTCGCTGTTGCGACCGTTGCGACGCTCTTTTTATTGCCGATGGTCTTCGGACTGGTCCAGCGCAACGCATCAACGGGAACCCGGTCTCTTGATCCGGAAGATCCCGATAGCAAATGGTTTGAACAGTCCTCGGAGGTTGTGCGATGAAAGGCTTTCTCTTTGCTTCTACAGTTTTGATGGTCCTGACCTTCGGGTGCAACTCCAGAACCTCCGATAAGAGTGCGCCTGCGACCGCTGCTGCCGCGCCGAATGCACCCACAATCGTCAGTACAGTCGCGGTCGCTTCCAGGAAACCGCAAACGACGATATCCTTGCCTGCTCAGCTCACACCCTACGAGCAGGTCGATATTTATCCCAAGGTGACCGGATTCGTAGAGACTGTGACCGTCGACCGCGGATCGCGAGTTCACCGAGGACAGTCGTTGGTCAAGCTCACAGCGCCTGAACTGGTAAGCCAGCGTTCTCAGGCCGAAGCGGCGGTCAGAGCCGCTCAATCCCAACTTGCAACGGCACAGGCGAAGCTGGCTTCAGACAATGGGACGTATCTCCACATGGTTGAAGCTGCCAAGACCCCCGGCGTGCTTGCCGAGAATGATGTGCTCGTTGCCAGACAGACTGTATCGGCTGACAAGGGATTGGTCGACGCGGCCGATCAGAATGTCTCCGCAGCCAAAGAAGCTCTGCGAAGCATCAGCCAGACAGAATCGTATCTGACGATCACGGCACCGTTTGATGGGGTCGTCACGACACGCAATCTCCATCCTGGTGCTTTGATCGGCCCCGCGTCCGGGGCGGGCGGAGCCCAGCCGATACTTCAGATCGTAGATGACAAGCGCCTCCGCCTTGCTGTCCCCATCCCAGAGGCGCAGGTCGGGGAGATGAGGACGGGCCACTTCGTTTCCTTCACAGTCCCTGCCTATCCTGGGCAGACGTTCAAAGCCCCCATTGAGCGAATCTCGCGTGAAGTGGACGAAAAGTCTCGGGCCATGCCAGTAGAGCTGGATGTCAAAAACACGGACGGGCGGCTGTCACCGGGCAGTTTTACCAATGTCTCGTGGCCACTCGAACGCGGGTATTCAACGCTCTTTGTTCCGACGACATCCGTTACCAGCGATCAGCAGCATACATTTGTGATCCGAGTGCGCAATGGTAAGGCCGAGTGGGTCACCGTCCAGACAGGTCAAACGCTAAACGGAGACATCGAAGTCTTTGGTGATCTAAGTGCCGGTGATGAGGTCGTGAAAACGGCGTCGGATGCCATTCACTCGGGTGATTCAGTTCGCGTTCAAAATCAGGCTTCGCCTGCTAAGTGAGCTGAGGGCCGTCTGAATCTTGCAGAAAGGAATAAGGTCATGACACGATCTCTTGTTTCTCGCCGCAACTTTCTCAAGACCGTGGGAGCCATTGCAGGAATGTCCTGGTTGTACGGCGCTCGGCCACTCTACGGCCAAATGGCAGCGCAGGATGCGACGGATTCGAAGGCGGATTACACCCTGAAGATCGCGACGACACCTCTGGAACTCTCTCCTAACCGCATCGTTTCGGTGACGACATACAACGGCCAGTTTCCGGGGCCACTACTTCGGATGAAAGAGGGGCAGCGGCTCACGATCGATGTGCACAATGAGACCGATGTGCCCGAGCAGTTGCACTGGCATGGGCAATATGTGGGTACGGACGTGGACGGCGCGACCGAGGAGGGAACGCCCTTCATTGCCCCGCATGGCAGCAAGCGTATCTCCTTTGCCCCCGGCCCATCCGGCCTGCGTTTCTATCACACTCATGTGCGAGCAGGCGCAGATCTCGCCGTAGGTCAATATAGTGGGTTGGTTGGGCCTGTCTACATTGAGCCAAAAGAGAATCCGGGGCGTTACGATCGCGAAGGATTTCCTAGAGCTTACTGGTTCTCTTTGATTGCGGGAGCATTGATTCTCGGAAAACTGTTAGACAAAATGGGCTTGCTGGTCGTTTTGGTGGCCTTTGGTATCCCTGCTTCTGATTTTGGGGGGCATGGGAATGGGGGCGCAAGACTCCTGCCTCAAGGCAGTCCTTTCAGCCATTGTTCCTTCTCAAAGGCGCAGCACCGCGTTTGGTGTATTTGATATCGGCTTCGGCATCGCATGGTTTTTGGGCAGCAAATCCATTCCGACCCTCGTCGTATTTTCGGTCGTCCTCCAGCTTCTGGCGTTGCCTATCTTTGCTCTTGCCAGGAAACGGGGGGTGCTAACAGCGACCTAATAATGACTTCCCTATAAGGGCGCCGGCGTGGTGAAGGCAGCCCGTCTTCCCCGGGGAGTTGGGGAGTCTTCGTCGACACAGAAGCTCCTGACACCTACCTTGAGACCTTCGAGGTTGATTCCTGGGCCGAACATGAGCGCCAGCATGATCGTTTTGCGGTTGCCGATCATGAGATACTTGGGGCTCGCGTCAGTATCCGTGCCTTCTTCTTCTCGTACAAGTGATGCGGCCAATTGATTCGTTAAGGTTTTTCATTGAGTCACCCGTCGATCGGTGGCGTAGATTTCCGCGGGAGTTGAGTTTGGGGGTGGACTTCTATTGAACGCAAACTCAGCGATGCCTGATAACTGAATTCGCACAATGATCCGCAGCGCATTCCGTAATCGAGCGTAAACGATATAAATTTCTTGTAGGGCCCCGCCCGCTGCAAGAACAGATCAGTCGTTCCGCAGTGAAATAAAGAGGATGCGCACTGTAACTGAATTTGTGCCTAGATTTAAACGATTAAGCCGCAGACCCGCAGAAATAGCGCGTCTAGCTGTTCATTAAGGTAAATAGATTGAACCACATAGCGTAATTGTTAGGATGGTGCCCGGAGGGGGACTTGAACCCCCACGACCTGATAAGGGTCTGCGGATTTTTAGTCCGCTTAGAGATGTTCTCGCAATTCTCGCAAATTGTGGCATAACGTCGCAAGAGAGCGAAAACACCCATTCGCTCAATCTTTTACGTCACGTCCTGGAACTGCATATAGTCGCAGGATATAGCACGTTTGTCGACCACCAACAGCCATTATGAAACCTCTTGCAGGCTGCGACTAGCCCGAAGAACGAACATCCGAACCTACGAAAGAAGGGATCACTCTATGCAGCCAATTGCCCTGCTTATCGTGGCGGATCCAGGATGTCCGGCCCATTGTTACGCCAATTCCCTACTGCTGGATTGGCCACCGTCATGGAGTCCATGGGGTGCCACCTGCCCCAAATTTAACCACGTGTCAGTGGCCGATTCAAACGTTGCCATGCCCCGCATGACCCCCGAGCATCGAGAATCATGATCCGCGGTTGTTGCTCCGGGATTGTCGTCCTTTTCGCATCTTCGCCGCGCACAATTTCCCCCATGCCCATCGATCCGTCAGCCCTGCACAATCTCTGGAGCTTTGAACCGAACGGGCCGTTTCTACTCCAGCGACTTCGGGTTGGACTTGTTTACCGAAGACTTGGTATTGAGCAGAGAGACTAGTTCACGTGCGCAAGGGGGAATGCCGACTCTGCCCTCGCGAATAATCTCTTTTGCGCTGAGTTTCTTGCCGTAGAGCTTTTCGTTTGCGCTGCCGTCGGAGCGCAGAGTCGAGCCTTCGAGAGAAACACCCCCAAACAGCCCTTTGTTTCGCGAATACGACAGGATTTCCGCGTTCATCACAATGTCAGTCGCGCTCTCTGCAGTACGGCCCTTGGGGCCGGCCGCCGCCGAGGCGTCTGCCCCGAGTTTGACTTTGCTGTACAGTAACGATTGCGCGCCTTTTTGATTCATCACCAGGAGCACAAAGTCGGTCGCCTGGCCGCCGAGTTGGAATCCGATGCTGACACCCTCAAGGGCGTACAGTGCCGGAGCACCCCATCTGCCCTTGTAATGCTCGCCGCTGCGGCACACCATCACGCCGCGGCCATAGCTGCCACCGATCCCAAACGCTCCTTTTAACACCGAAGGCAGAATGATCACGCATTCCGCCTTATTGAGCAGGTCGTGTGGAAGGTCATCAGGAATGTTCAGAATTTCCTTCAACACGGTTCCTGCATCTTTGACCCGAGCTTCTTCGCGCTCATCATTGGCAGCGAAGGTCGTCGCCGCCGACATCAGAAGAACCGCAAAACACACTATGAACTTCTTCATGAATTACTCCTCCAGTAGCGAGCCTGACCTAAACTGCGATCGCTCGAATCGGATGCAATCGTTCCTCCGAAAAGCGGTTCAGCCAATCCAGACACTCGCCCACGATGCCTCGCTCGGCTCACCAGTTTCGACCTGATTTTGAAGCTGCAGCAGCATGATGCTGTACTCCTCTTGCTCGTCACCAACCAGGTTCAGTTCAGGAATTGCGGCGGCGAATCTTTCGACGAGTTTGCCGAGATCTGTGAGGGTGGTCAGCTCACCTGCGAAAATTCAACTTGACCTTGCTCCACTGCCTCAAGCGCGGATTCCTGTCGTATGTCGATGCTTCCCGTCAAGAAGGCACCATCCTCAACGGAGATGCGTGAGACTACGACGTCTCCACATAAGGAGCCCTTGCTGCGAATATCAAAGTGATCACTTGCTTGGCAGTTGCCAACTACCTCGCCGAGCACTACGATCTCTCGCGCCGCGATATTCGCTGAAACTTGGCCGTTTCGCCCCACCGTCACACGATCGTCCGGTAGGTTAACAGAGCCCTCAACTGTTCCTTCGATGTATAAGGATTCTGAGCCGGTAATCTCCCCTTTGATGAGCAGGGATTTACCGATCGTGCTCCGATCGCCCAGCAAGAGTGTCGAAGAATTTGACTCAAATGCATTTGAAGGCCGCACTTGGCGAGTTGGATCTGGGACTGAGTGTGGTGCGGCATCGACGCGCCGATCTAACATGGATTCGGATCCTCTAATTTCTGAATTTATGACCGTTAGAACGGGAATACACCTGCATCGGTCACGCTACGATGGATCGCCGCCAAACGATATAGCATCTTTGGGTGAGAGTCGCAGCCACCGACCTTAGTTGCCGAAACCCGTTTTCAGGGAGCTTCGGGACTTGTACGACAAGGCGACTTTACGGCAACTTGGCTATTTTGCCCAACCCCTCGAAAAAGTCTATAGGAGTTGCATCGGAGGACTTCTGGGAAATTTCGACTGGTTAGAGGACGTATTGGTCGGGAACTTTCATAAGCTCGCCTGCGTGACTGTGAAAAAGATCGGGAGCGTGCCTGTGCCGGCAGTTATATAAATGGCTACGAACTCCGTTGCTGCCGAGATGAGAGTATCCGGGATGCGAATTCCGGACATCCCTGTGGGCAAGTTGATCTTTGGTAGCTAAAGACAAGGTGTCATCTCAATGCAGTTGTGCTGGCAAGGGTCGGTGACCACCATTGCCTTGAGCTGGGCATTCTCAGCCTGCAGGCGTTCCAACTCCGCTTGCATCTCCGATTCACTCATCGTTTCGCTCCTCCGATTCCCTGCATACGATTCATTTTCCAAACTTTCTGGCCCGGCGCTTTTTGACCGGAGCATACCGGTATAGCGTATCCCGGCTGATGCCGAACTCACGAGCAAGCGCAGCCTTCGAGTCCCCATCGGCGACTCGCCGCCGCAACTCGGCCGCGCGAGTTGGTGACAACGATGGCTTTCTGCCGGTGTACTTCCCTTCCCTTTTTGCAATCGCAATTCCCTCACGCCGGCGCTCGCGGATTAGCTCTCTCTCGAACTGAGCATTATGCGGTGCTCCGCATAATGAGCAAACGACCCCATGACACTCAGCAACAGATTCGACATGGGTGAATCCTCGCCGGTGGAAGGTCAGGTTTTCCTTTACAAAGACGATATGGACGCCCCGCTCCGTCAGACCCAGCACGATTCTCCGCAAGTCATCAAGGTTGCGGGCCAGCCGGTCCATCGAGTGACAAAAAACTGTGTCGCCTTCGCGGACGAAGCTCTGCATGGCCTCCAGTTGGGGACGCTTTACATCCTTGCCGGAGGCTTTGTCAGTAAATGTTTTGTTCAGGGCTAGCCCTTCGAGCTGGCGAACCTCGTTTTGATCCAGGGAGCTGACGCGCAGGTAGCCGACTTGTTGTCCTTTGGACGGCTTGCGCGTTCGAGTGGGCCGAGGTGTCCGAATAGAGTCTTTGACCTTCCTCATTATGTGTACGATAACTCAGAAATGGACTCTATTACGACATTATTTCGCCAGGTGTCGGACGTAGGGTTGGACTATACCCCAATCGGACAAGGGGATGACTGCTGGGGCGTCGACCTCCATTGGCGGGCCGCAGTAAATCTCTCCCGGCTCGCTCCTATACTCCAACTAATGACGCGGTGCATGGGATACATCAAGTCAAAAGGAGCGTCGTCTCGTGTGGACTGCATCATTTAGCTTTGACCTTCCCTGTTGCTCTTGGCCTCAAATGAGGCCGAGTTCTTCGTTCCGGAAGCAGTCTGTGCAAACCTGCTCATACAGAGCATTGAGCTTTTCGTGAAGTGCCAAGAGCGCAGCTATCCGTTGGATCATGCCGCGCAGGTGATCCGTTTCTTCGAGGGTCAATGCTGTGTCTGGACGGCGTCCGCTGTCGCGATACGCGAGCCACTCCTTTATTACCGGGTAACCGCCCAGTTCGTACTCCCAAACGGTAGACGGAACGTTCCGGAAAAATATGTGGTCATTGATGTAGAGATCACCGGTTTCCGCACCCGAGGGAATGATCGACGACTCAGATTCCGTCGGTTGCCTTGATCGCCAACCGCCGGTCGCATTTCCGGAGAATGAATATGCAACGACCATGTCGTTGGAACGCACACTGCCACCGCCGTCCCGAGATGCAACCGCCAGTGTATTGGCAGAACTGCCGAGGATCGTCTTGATCGTACTTCGTGCATCGATGATCGGATTAAGGAGCACTGCAATCTGATCGCCGGAAGAGCAAAGTCGAGCAAACACATCTTTCTGTCGAGGAATAGGAATGTGCGCCCAGTCCTGTGCCAGAGATTCCTTATGCTCAAGTTCATATGCGGGCGAATGACATATCGCGAGACAGACTCGGGCTATTCCCTTGGCCAAATTCTTTGCGTCGTCTCCGTGCAGATCACCGGTTAGGCCCCACGACTCGCGCAAAGCGTTCCAAATTGTCTCATTGAGGTTGGCTGTCTTTGTTGGTACTTCTTGTCCAGAGTCGAAAAGAGTCTCTCGCCTCTCAGGACTACTCGTCATCGTGATGGGAAAAGAGACCGACCCTCGATCATGAAGGTGTAAATCGAATGCACACGTCAAGAGCAAGGGGCGAATCTCTGAGTATTTTCGTGGCTCCGGAACAGCAACCAAGAATTCATTGTCTTCCAAATTGCTGCACAACTCTGGGCGTGGCCGATTCAGAAGATTACCGACCACCAGCAGCTCTGGATCGGTTTTCCGCTTCTTCGCCACTTGGAAGCGACAGATCAATGGCCCGAGCTAGACATCCCGTGTGTTGGATTACTTCACCATCCTCGCGAAGACTTCAATCCTCACGAGATTCACCGGGCCAAAGATGAGTTCAACTCTGTCCCGCTGGACTTCAGCGATCTGAATCGCGCAGTTGCAGGCGTATGCGGCTTACCCCGCTGTAGATAACGTCTACGGCGTTTGGCGCCTCGGGGCTCTCGGCGGGGTGGGATGAGAAGGTACCATCCGACTCGACCGCGATCTGGATACCGGGCAGCTTCCACTGCTTTGTCGTAAGCGAGGAGGTCCCGATCCCGCTTGCTGTAATGCGAAAAGTGACGTCTCCCTTTGTTTCAATCGTGATACCTTCACGATCTGCTGTTGCGTTAAGGTTCGGCGCGCGCGTGAGTTGTACCCAACCGATTCTGCCGGAAGGAGTGCGCCACTGCACCGTCGCGGGGTGGAACTGGCTTGTAGGCCCGACGTCCTTGGTGAGGCTTGTCGCTTCGCCTCCCCATATTGCATGTTCGCCGATCCAGGCGGTCGCTACCCGTTTATCGTCGATGGTGCGCATCACCAGATGCGGCCCTGCGAAGCTGCGGAATTTCTTCATCCCCAACGCCGGTATACGTGCGCTCAGAATGGCAATCTGCGGTGCAAGCCACACGTCTGCCATATGGTCCGTAGAGAGCGACAGTTGTTCCGGCAGCGGAGCTTGCACTGCAGGCAAAACCGATCGCAGCCACACACCGGTTACGGCGACGTAGCTCTCCATGTCCATTCCATAGCTGCGATCGTAGGGACCACTGATATTACGCAGCGACGGCTGGTAGAAGTCGGCTATATCGTTCCAAAGCGACGCTTCCATATCAGCGCCCATACTGCGCATGTGCTGCGTGGAACCGTATTCACGCCAGAGCGCCAAGCCATACAAATCTACGCCGTAGTAGGTGGGCGAGTTGAATTCGAAGAAGGTGTTGTGGAGCCGGTAAAGCCGGTTCACCTCCTCGTTCCAGGCCGCGGCTCCGCGCTTCCAGTCGGCGTTGCCGTTATGTGCGGCGGCAAAATCCCAGAGCGCGCCGTACATCAGGGCAATGTTGCTGTAGGTCTCTTTCAGCCGCCCATCCTGAATCTCACCGTTGATGGCGAGGTCGATGGAAGCATAGAGCCGCTCTGCGAGAGAGGCAGGAATGCGATCGGGATACTCGATGAGAATCATCTGGAAGGTGGTGCCGATAAAGTGACGCCAGTTTGGGTCATAGCCGGTAAAGGCGATCGTGCCCGGCGCCGGCTCCGGTTCCTCGGGTGTTCGCTTGAAGGTGCCGTACCACTTCTTGCCGGGGGTGGTGTATTGGTTATTCAGCACGGTCTCTAGGATAGAAGCGGCGAGGGTTCGATCGCCGGGCTGGTCGCGGGCCAGGAGGCCAAGGGCGTACCAGCTCGATTCGCGCACCATAAGGCTGCCGCGGGAGTTGCTGTGGCTCTGCGAGGGGCGCACGATGAGGTGCTTCTCGGAATCGAAGCTCTCGGCGGCGAGCCTCATTGAGGCCTCATACAACTCTCGGGTATTCGCCGGAAGTTGCTGTACTTTGATGTGGCGCGGGGCAGCTGGAAGAGCCAGCGGGAAGGCTATGCAGATTGCTGGAAGAAGTACAAGTTTTATTGCGAGACGCATGCGTTCCCCTTTGAAACCATGTGCGACGGCTCGAGCTACAACACGGGCGTTAGAAGTTGAATTTCGCGACAAACTCGATCGTGCGGGCACTTGCGGCGGGTGTGCTGCTGATGCCCGTTATGGTGCCAACGGTTGCTGTGTTGGTGATCGTCGCGTTTGGCGTCCCGAAGTTTGGATGGTTGAAGGTGTTGAACGCCTCGCCGCGAAGCTGCAGACGGTAGCGGTCACGGAAGCGAAGGTTCTTCTCCAGGTTCATATCCCAGCTTTGGTAGTACGGCCCGCGAAGCATGTTGTAGCCGGAGTTCCCGTAGGTTGCATACTGCACACCGCTGATTGTGACCAGGGGCGGCGCAGTGAACGCTGCGGGGTTGAACCACTGCGCGTTGCTTTTCTTGCCGGGATAAAGCGGCACACCGGGCACGATGTTAGCGCGTCCACTGACTGCTCCGGTTATGCTGCCCGGCGCGGTATACGACACCGAGAAGGGCTGGCCCGTCTGAATCGTCGTAATGCCGGAGATTTGCCATCCGCTGACCAGCTTATCGACAAGGTTGCCAGACCCGCCCATGAAGGCTTTACCCTTGCCGAGCGGCAACTCGTAGGAGTAGCTGGCCACCACGACCTGCGGCGTGATGCCGCCGATTTGTCCATAGGAATCGCCGGGGGTGAAGCCGGAGGGATTCTGCAGGTTTTCCGTGCCGAGCACGCGAGTCCATTGGTATTCAGCGTTCAGCTGGAAGCCATGGCTGTACTGTTTGTGAACGCCGATCTGCAGAGAGTTCATGCTGCTGTGGAATATCGGATCTGCGTTCAGGTTGATCGCGGAGAACGGCTGATAGATATTGGTGGTTTGCGCGTTCACGCCGATGCGCGGTGGGTTGGCGAGGTTGATGTTCGGAGCCGTGTTCCCCGGGCCGCTGGCGTTGTTTTGTTTCACGTTGTGCTGCCCAACGTAGCCGAGGCGAATGTCGAGTCCTTTGCTTAACTGATGTTCCAACGCAAGGTTGTATTGCTCGGTGTAGGGCGTGACTGGAGAGTGCATTTGAATCGCGGAGGGATTTGCCGCGAAGGCGCCCGTGGCGGAGAAGGGATTACTCATGCTGAACGCCGGTGCTCCGGCTGCAGGCTGCGAGAAGGTCTGAACAGCGGTAAAGGGCAACGAGGTAAAGGCAGGCGCGCGCACATAGGAGCCTGGCAGGAGATTGAAGAAGATCCCGACCGCTCCTCGAAGTACTGTGTTCGGCAGAATCTGGTAGGCAAATCCAAAGCGCGGAGCCACGTTGTTCTTGTCGGTCCCCAGATAGTCATGCAGACTGGCCGGCAATCCGACGGCTGTCGATAGGACGGTAAGTGGAAGGAATGCTGCCTGGGTCTGCGGGGGATAGGAGTGGCCGAAGACGACAACCTTGCCAAGACTAGGCACAAAGCTCGATTGCGCCCCGTACACATTGTCCGGGAACAGCTGCAGATCATACCGGATGCCTGCGTTCAGAGTCAGCTTCGATGTGAGCTTGAAATCATCCTGCACAAAAAGCCCTAACTCGTCGGTGATGTTCCGGTAGGCCAATGCACCTGGGTAGGACACCTGCGTGGAGGTGGGCAGACCCAGCAGGAAGTCAGCGTACGCATAGCCGCTGTATTTGTTGGTGAAGCCATACGAGCCGCGTTGCGGGGCGATTGCGGCTATGTTCCAGTGGTTGGAGTAGAGGAAGGAAACTCCTGTTTTGATTGTGTGGCGGGACAGCACCTTGGTGACGGTGGTGTAACCCTGTATCTGCTGTTCCAGGTCTTTGGAGCCTTGCTCTGCGATGCTTGTGATGTTGGTGATGGTAATCTGCGGTGCGCCTTCGATCTGTTGCGGCGGCAGGCCTGGAATGATCCCAGCAAAGTTGACGCCAACGTTCTGCGGCGTCCGGTACGTAGTGAGATGTGTGTAAGACGCGTAGGAATCCAGCAGCAATGTCGGCGTAAAAGTATGCGTGAGGCCAATCAGGACCAGCGTGTTATGTTCGCCGATGCCGGACATGCCACCGGCCTTACTGGAGGTGCCTACCTGTGGATTAGGCCCGTAGAAAGCGGAAAGGAACGTGCCGCGAAGCTGGTTTCTTTCGCTAATCTTGTGGTCCACGCGAAGCGAGTAGCGGTTCACATTGTTGAAGTACGGCACGAGTTCCACTGTATTGGTTCCGGTGCCCGTCGCCGTCGGGAGAGGAATGAGGAGGTTTTGAAGCTGCTGGTCGACGGTATTGATGCGGCCCGGGGGAATGATGTTGCCGTTAAACGGCAAGCCCGTCTGCGGATCGCGGATCACGGTTGTCGGCAGAAGCGACGAGAAGTCGCCGTTGCGGAAGGCCGTGGTCGGCTGCTGACTACTTACGAGTGCCGACTGTGTCAGGTGGAAACCCTCGTACGCGAAAAAGAAGAACGACTTGTTGCGACCATCGTAGAGATGCGGAAGAACGATGGGTCCGGAGAAATTGCCACCGTACTCGTTGCGTTGGTAAGGCGGACGCGGCAGGGCGCCGGCGAAATATTGCTTCGCGGATGTGCCCCGGCCACGGTTGAATTCGAAGGCGCCGCCATGAATGGCGTTGCCGCCACTCTGCGTCACAACAACAATCTGAGCGGGCTGATTGAACTCTGCCGGCGCTCCGGTGGTAAGAGTTTTGAACTCGGCAATAGCGTCCAGCGATGCAGTTTCCGCAAGACCGCGCTGCAGCGTGCCGCTCTTTGTCTGGGCTCCATCGAGGCTGAAGCCGACACCGCCATAGGAGTTGCGGCCACCCGTGCCGATTGCGGGCGTGACACCGAAGACGGGGACCTGGTCCTGCGTTCCGGCATTCTGTACGCCCGGCGCAAGGGCGATCAGGCCTATCAGGCTGGTGTGACCATTGAGAGGCGTCTCCTGGATCGTCTGACTGTCAATAACCAGACCTACCGACGAGGTGTCGGTCTGGATGATCGGGCTTGCGCCTGTCACCGTGACGACCTCCTGGGCCGAACCGACTCGTAGTTCCGCGTTGATCTGGGCGGTCTGGTTGATCGTCAGTGTGATGTCGCTTTGTTCAAACCGATTGAAGCCGCCCTTTTCGACGGAGACACGGTACGTGCCAGGAGGTAGCTGCGGAACCGTGTAGAACCCCGAGTCCGAAGTGGTCGCGGTATGGACATCGTTGGTCGACGTCTGCGTGATCGTTACTGTCGCCCCGGGAACGGCTGCGCCGCTCGCGTCGCTGACTGTGCCCGTGATGGATCCGGTTGTCCCCTGGGCCGGAGCGGTACGTCCGGTCAGCAAGGTGGCAAGCAGCAGAAGGGCAATCACACCCGAGTTCACAGACGACCGAAGACGATTGCGAAGAATATATCGTGCCATGTTGCCTCCGAAGAAACATCACCGGCAATCCGCTTTCATTGTCGGGGCTTCACGATCTCTTGAATTTGCAATCTCTAGAATCCCATTCAGAAAAGCCAGCAGTATTATGCATCTCGCTCGCAACCGTCGCCAAGCCAGGACGCTGCGATAAGCTGCGCATGGGATTATCTCGCTGGACAGCAAAGAGGTAGGACAGTTACAAAGGGCGTGTTTCTCAACCCATAGCGGCGAGATCGTTGACGGCGCGAACGCCGACACCCCCACAAGCCCGCCAGCGCAATCACGAATCTCTCGCTTAGTCCTGCGAATTTATCGTCTCGTCATCTTCCAGTTATCGATGGCCGATAGTGTGGTGCGAGTCTCGCCCCACGTTGCGGTGGGAATCCAACCTGACCCACAGGAGCACAATATGCACTCTTTCACCACGTTTCTTCGTAAGATGGCTGCGTCTGCGATGCTGCTTGCGCTGTCAGCTGCGCCAACCTCTGCCCAGGATTGGGACGACCATGGTGGTCACCGAATCCGTCACGTCTTTGTGATTGTGCTGGAGAACGAAGGGTACGATGTAACGTTTGGCCCCGCGTCGAAGGCGCCCTTTCTCTCCCAGACGCTCGTCTCCCAGGGAGTCCTCCTCTCCCAGTACTACGGAACCGGGCACGTTAGCCTCGATAACTACATGGCGATGATCAGCGGTCAATCCGGAACGCTGGCCACCCACGCCGACTGCCAGACCTACGCCGATTTCGTACAGACGGGAACCACTGCGGATGGCCAGGCGATCGGTACCGGCTGCGTCTATCCGGCCGCCATCAAGACGCTGCCCGATCAGTTGAAGGCAGTCGGCAAGACCTGGCGCGGCTATATGGAAGACATGGGCAGCGATCCCACGCGTGAGTCCGCAAAGTGCGGACATCCCCAACTGAACACGCCCGACCTGACGCAGACGCCGGAAAAGCCTTCGGCAACGGTTCCGCAGGGTGACCAGTATGCGTCGCGGCACAATCCCTTCGTCTACTTTCACTCGATCGTCGATTCCTCCGACTGCGAGCGGAACGTCGTGAATCTCAACCAGCTGACCCAGGACTTGAAGTCCGAAGACACCACCCCAAACTTCGTCTTCATCACACCAAATCTCTGCAATGACGGGCATGACGCACCCTGCGTGACCGGACAGCCCGGCGGTCTCATCTCTGCCGATGCATTCCTCAGGAAGTGGGTCCCAATCATCACAAGTTCCCCCGCCTATAAGGAAGATGGCTTGCTCGTGATCAACTTCGACGAAGGTGGTTTCACGACCAGCGTTAGCTCAACCGGTGTGACCATCACCTTCCCCGGTCAGTTCTGCTGCAACGAGCAACCGGGACCGAACGCCGCCACCTTCCCGCAGTCGACCAACCTCGGAGCCTTCACGCTTGTCTATGGCAACTACGGTGGCGACCGCACCGGCGCTGTGCTGCTGTCTCCCTTCCTTAAGCCGGGCACGGTATCGGAGATTCCCTACAACCACTACTCGTTCCTGAAGACGCTCGAAGACATCTACGAAACGAAAGGGTATCTCGGTTACGCGGGACAACCCGGCCTGCAGGGATTCTTCGGCTGTGTGAACTCAGACATCAAGACAAAAACCGGAGACCAGTTTGCCGCTTGTCACAAATGGTAGGAGTGTCCTCCCGTAGGAAAAGTTCACTGGCAAGCGCAGATGCCCACCCCCCAAAGAACGCGGTAAGGTGGGCATTTTGCCGCACCGTCAGAATTAATTTCGCGTTCATCGAGCCTCAACATGGTTCTAGTCTCATTGCGGGGCAAGTTCAGCCGGCAAATTTGACCGCCGGGAACTCCCTATCACCAACCTAAGCGTGACGGAGACCGCGATCGCGACGATCACACAACCGGCTGTGCGAAAGATGACCACAACTGCGTCGATGGACTCAGCTGCCACCTCGACATCGCCGGCAACTTCGTCTGCTCGAACAGCAACAAAGACGAAAACGGCAAGCCCGTCAAAGTCTTTCACGATGCTCGCCGTTGCGTCGGCCCGGACCTTGACCACGGATGGCTCTCCACCCATCGCGAAGCCAACTTCGATCACCCCAACAACACCCTCGAGAACTTCCTCGCCGACGGCTTCGTCCGCGTCAACGACATGACCGAGCAGATCGACCCGCCCGGAGTAGAAGACCCCACCGAAGATCAGACCATGAACTTCTACACCCAGAACGAAATCCCGTTCTATTACGATCTCGCACAGAAATTCGCCATCGACGACCGCTACTTCTCCTCAGTCCTCGGACCCACCTTCCCCAACCGCGCCTATCTCATGGCCGCCACCTCCTTCGGCCATCTCACCACCAGCGACATCTTCCCACCCACCGGCGGCTACAAACCCGTCAACGGAACCATCTTCGATCTTCTCGATAAAAACAACATCACTTGGACCGACTACTTCCAGGACGCACCCCAGGCCACCAGCTTCCACACCTCAGCGCACTTCCTGCCGTTGCCTCTCTTGCTCACCCAGGCCGCAGCCGGAACGCTACCCCAGGTCTCCTTCGTCGATCCCAACTTTGGACTCGGCGGCGCGGCCTTTGAAAACGACGAGCATCCTCCAACCGACATTCAGCGCGGCCAGGCTTACGTCTCCGAGGTCGTCAACGCCATCCGCAACAGCCCCAGCTGGCAGGATTCGGTCATCTTCATCACCTACGATGAGCACGGCGGTTCCTACGACCACGTCCGCCCGCCCCATGCTCCTCAGGGAGGCCAGCGCAATCCCGACAGCATCTCGCCCGGCCAGTGCGCCGATCTTTCGAACCCGCCCACCAGCCTGCAACCCGGCGGCGGCGCAGAGTGCCACGCCAACTTCCTCAGCAACACCGACACCAGCTTGAACGACGCCATCGGGCTCTGTCCCGCCCTCGGAGCCAATCCCACCGGCCCCTACCCGGCCGAGTGTGCCAACTTCGATCAGCTCGGAATCCGCGTTCCCCTCATCGCCGTATCTCCCTTCTCCAAGCGCCACTACGTCTCTCACACCATCGGCGATCACACCTCGCTTCTGGCTTTCATCGAGAAGCGCTTCATGAGCACCCCAAACAACACCGGGCATAATGACGCGGACTCCGATCACGACCGCCACGAAGCTAACCCTGGCTCCCACCAGCACCTGACCAAACGCGATCAGTTCGCCAACCCGCTCGAAGACCTGTTTGACTTCGACGCCTCACCCTCACTCGCAATCACCCTCACCCAAGCGGCGCCGCCAGCCGTGGACTGCACGCCGAAATAGACGCCATCGCCTGCGTCCATCAGGAGGGCCTGCGAGCTGACGACAGCGCGCAGGCCCTTCGCTCCTGGCGGATGCTCCCACCCCTCAACCGGCCTTGGTTGATCTTCCCTAAGCCGGCTTTGTTACCGATCTCCTTATAACAACCACGCAACCAGCATCCTGACCGTTCCTCCGCGCTTGTAGTACAAAGAACGCGAATGGAAGGTCTCCCTGCACAATCTTGGCGTGGCTACCGCCCTGCCTTTGAACCACAGATAAGTCTCTTAGAGATTAAATAAACCGGGGGACAGCGGTGATAGGCGCTGTCCCCCGGGCTGATGAAAAATCAGAAGCTCACCCGTGCGCTAACCTGCATCGTGCGGCTTGGAACAGTCACACTATTGATGGTCGAAGAGCCTGGGGCAATCGCACCTGATGAAGTTACCGAGAGAGTATTGGCGGGCAATCCGAAACTAGGATGATTGAATAAATTATCCGCATCCCCGCGAACCTGCAGCTTGACCTGTTCCCAGATAGCAAAAGTCTTGCTTAGGGACAGGTTCGTCGTGGTGAGTGCAGGTCCGGTAAGTTGATTTCGCCCCTCGTTACCGAAGGTCCCCGCAGCTGGAGATGCGAAGGCGGCCTCGTTGAACCATTGATGGGGACCGCGGTTCGCAAGCCTTGGGTTCCCGATAAGGTTGGGATACCAGGCATAGTTACTACCCGCCAACGAGTAGGAGTTATCGACTGGCATCACTGCAGTAAAGGGCTGACCACTCTGAATAACGAGAGTGTCTGAAATCTGCCAGCCGCCGAAAACTGCGTCAACCAGCGAGTTATTATTCAGGAACTGCCTCCCGCGGCCAAAGGGCAACTGATAAAGAACGTAGCCTTTGAACGCATTTCTGACGTCGAAGTTTGAGTTCCCGTAGTTCGCAGCCGGATTATAGGCGTTCTGCCAGTTCGTGGTGCCTGAATGACTTCCCCAACCGGCTGTGTCGAGATCATCGAGGAAGTGGGACCACACATAACTGAAGCTGAAGTTGAGTCCGTGGCTCAGGCGTTCCTCGATAGTAGCCTGCAGCGAGTTGTAGTTGGAAATTGCATTCTCGTTAGGCACAGTTCCTGCGACCGCGATGGTCCCAAACTGCGGATAAGGCCTGAACTGTTTGTCATTTGGTGAGAGCCTGTTCGCGGGAACCTGGTTGATATCGACAGGGAAAGGCAGGTCGTGCCCGTGACTTGCCACGTAGGCTAGAGAGGCCACCAGGTTGTTATTCAACTGGCGCTGACCCTGGATGTTCCATTGATAAGAACCACCTACTGGCTGATGAAATGCGGCGAAGTTGACGTTTGAATTGTTATATCCAGCCGGATCGGTAGTGGCTGCAATGTACGGCAGGTTTGAGCCGGCTCCGGACAGAAGAACGACTGGGGTGATCCCATTGGTCGTATCTGCTACATTGCCCTTTGACCCAAACGCTCCGCCCATGACCGGGCCCTGAGAGGCGCCGTTATAGGTGTCATTGCTCCAGTTATACGCATAGATGCCAAATCCGCCGCGTATCACGGTATTCGGATCAAGTTGATACGAGAATCCAAACCGCGGCAGAACAGTGTTATAGACACCGTTCTGAATTCGCGTACGGCCATTCGCGTGGGTTGACCCGTACCACATTGCGCCGAGCGTTCCCGTCGCAGGGTTCTGCACCGTTGGATCGAACGCGGCCTCATTGCCGTGGGTCTCACTCCAACCGGTCTGAATCTGATAACGCAGTCCGAGATTCAGGGTCAGGTTCGGGCGAACCTTGAAGTCGTCCTGGATAAATAACTGTGGAAGCTTAAGGCGGCCCGCATATTCAGGCGTCACATTTGCATTCCAGTTCTGCGTTTGTCCAAGCAAAAAGTCAGCGTAGGCCGCGCCGGTTGAACTATCACCCTGAGTTGACGCCGTGTAAGTACCCGTATAACCGATCGTTCCGCCATTCACATTGCCCCATGCTGTCGAGTTATTCTGATAGATGAGGAACTCTCCACCGAAGTGCAGAATGTGCTTGCCTACGATAAAGGTAACCACATCGGATGGGTCGTAAGCGTGCTCTTTATAGACCGCATTGGTTTGAACGCAGAGAGCTGTGCCGCCGTTGCAGCCTTGGTTGTAGCCCGTGATTTGGATCGCCGGAAAGTTATCGGCTTTGGCAAACTGCCATCCGAGCTTGGCTGGGTACCCTTGGCCCAGCGTCGTGGGGATGAAGAAGTTCAGCTGGTTCGTATACCCCAATCTGACTTCATTGGTCATGCGCGGGCTGATCGTCCACACATCTGAAATCTGAGCATTTTGCTTGCTAACATCGCCGGTTTGGCAACCAATGGGGCAGATACCCGCGCCGAAGCTTTGGCCGGGATTATCTCCTTCACTGTCCGTGATCGTGATCCGGTTATTGGCATTAACCTGAAAGTCGAGCCGGCCAAAGTATCTGGTGAATGGATTCGAAGAGGGCGAGGTATAGACGTAATTGTTGGTGATGATTCCGTTTACGTTTTGTCCTGGCGCGTTGGGAGCTGGGAAGTACTTTTGGATGTTGGCGGCAACCGGATCGAACCGGCTGGCGGGAATCTTGTTGCCGTTGTGGTATTCATCGGCAAAAGAGGTGCGATGCACGACGCCACCAACAACCGTCGTGGTTTGCGGGTCATAGATAGTAGGAAACCCGGTGAAATCTCCGCCGAGGACGGCAGTAGTCGGAACTGCATAGAACGCCGGCTGATTGCCCCCATGCTGGATGATCTTGTCGAAGTTGAAGTAGAAGAAGAGCTTCTGCTTGAGGATCGGACCCCCGATGGAACCGCCGAAGTTGTTATAGCGGAGGCGTGGCTTTTGCGGCGGGCCACCGAAGTCATAGCTATGGGCATTCAACGCATCATTCTGAAAATACTCGTATGCCGAACCGTGGAAGTGGTCGGTACCGCCCTTGCTGATCTGATTGTAGAGAATACCGCCGACGCCATACTGCGCGGAGAAGGCGGAGGTGCCGACCTGAACCTCCTGCACCACTTCCTGAGTGTAGATGTCAGAGTTCGCGCTGGCAGGCAACGTGGTCTCCGCTCCGTCGGCAAGCACGGTACTGAATGGCAGATTGCCGTTGACCGCAAGCATCGTCCCATTGGAGGTCCCCGTGCCCAAGGAGCCCTGAGCGCCCATGGGAGCGCCCGCGGCGCCGGGAATCAAAATGTCGAAGCTCGACCAATCCTGTCCTACCTGCGGAAGTTGCGATATGGTCTGGGCATCCAGCATGAACGACTGCTCCCCATTCTCCGTCTTCAACAGAGGAACGTCCAGGTTGACAACAACCTGCTCCGTTACGGCACCGACAGCTAATTGACCGTTGACCGTAGTGTTTTCCGCGTTCAATGTAACCGAAGAGCGTACAAGCTCCGAGAATCCAGTCTTCGCGAAGGTGATCTTATACGTTCCTGTCACGATCGAAGACGTATCATAAAGGCCATCATTATTCGTGACGTAGACCTTGGATACGCCGGTGTTGACGTTTGTGACGGTTACGTTCACGCCCGGTAACGCCGCCCCCGTCGAATCGGTCACGACTCCACGTATGTCGCCGGAATTAGTGCTCTGCCCGAATGCCATTCCTGCCAATCCTGCGCACAGAAGGACCGCTACGATCTTTATTGACCATTTTGGCTTCATCATCTTGCCTCCAGAAGTTGTTGTTGCTGCTTTGTCTCGTTGCGCCTGTTTCATTTCAGACACGGCTTGCATGAAGCCGCAACTTTTTTTGGTGTCATTCCAAGTCTTAGATTCTTCAAGAGACAAACGCTTGTCTCTTTCTCGATAAAAGGTGCGCAACCATTTAGCTCCAAAGGAGGAGAAATCGTCAAGGTCGTCTGCGAAGAGAAAAATGAAAATCTTTTTGTCGAACAAACCGCGGCCGTCAAACTGGTAGAACCTCCTGGGCGAATTCAGCGGGCCTCCATCTTCCCGGTAATAAAGCGTTTTAGCTAACTAACGGCGATCGAGCCTGCTAACGAGAGATTTTCAGGCAACAATGGTCTGACCAATCTATTAGCGCCGAGCCCCCCAAAGTGCAAATCTTTGCACTATAAACATTAAGATGACCACATGGTTTATTTCTATTTCAGGGGGTAGACAAACGATTGTCTTCATCCTCCGCCGGGGTCTCTTGGATTTCCCAGTTGCCTCGAGATGCTCGACTGAAGATCGACCATCGCATTTGGTGCACGCAACTTTGCATATATTGGATTCTGGACGCGCCGCTTCCATTGATGCTCATCTGACCCCTCGAAAAAACGCTGCACAGAAATCCTCATGCAAATGTCCCGGTCCTCCGCAACATCAAAACCTTTTCGAGCACCCTCCTCCATCTTCTGGGCTGGCCTCATCCTTCGCGTCCTCTACATCACCATCGTCCATACCTATCGCATACGCCCTGAGGAAGATCACCTCCAGTTCGGCTGGGAGATGGGTCGCATCGCGCGCGCACTCGCAACCGGATTCGGGTATGCAGACCCCTTCACCAGCCACTCCGGCCCCACCGCCTGGTCTCCCCCGCTTTACCCTCTATTGATCGCAGGTGTCTTCAAGATCTTCGGCGTCTACACAGCCGCGTCTGCCTGGGTGCTCCTTACCATCAACAGCATCTTCTCCGCTGCGACCTCACCGGTCATCTACGAAATCGCCGCGCGCTGCTTTCACCAGACCGGACGCGGCAGAAAGATCGCCCTTTGGTCAGCCTGGCTTTGGGCTCTCTATCCCGCGGCCATGCAGTTCGCCGTCCGCTGGATCTGGGATATGTGCATCACGGCGTTTCTCTTTTCTACGATCCTCGCCATCGCCTTACGGATCCGTGGCGTAGGAGAGGAATCTCCTGAACCTGCACCTCAAACCCACCCCACCGCCCTCTGGGCCGCGTTCGGTCTTCTCTCAGGGCTCGTCATCCTTCTCAACTCCACTCTGCTTCTCTTCCTGCCGGTCTGTGGTTTGTGGATGCTCCTCGGCACGCTCAAACCCAAATCCCGCCTTCTTCCGACGCTCCTTCGCGCCACCCTCGCCTGTTGCCTCGCTGTCGCTTGCCTCGCACCGTGGGTCTTTCGCAATTACGTCGTCTTCCACGCCTTCATCCCAACCCGCGGCAACCTGGGCGCGGAACTGCATCAGTCGATCCTCGAAGAACATCAGGGCTTCCCCTGGGGAGCCACCATCCCCATCTGCGAGCCATGCCCCGTCTTTCAGCGCTACCGGCAGATGGGCGAAGCTGCTTACGTGCGACAGGAAGGCGAGTTTGCGAAACAAGAGATACGTTCGCACAAACTCCGGTTCCTCCAATTCAGCCTCAAGCGCCTCTTCTTCTTCTGGGTCAGCGTCCCCAAACCACCGGAAAAAGGTGTTCTCATTGAAGCTGTCCGCGAGGCAAACTACTTCTTCCTCAGCCTGGGCAGCCTGCTCGGACTTGTGCTCGCGCTCAAACAACGTATTCCTGGGGCCGTCCTGTTTGCGTGGGCCTTTGCGCTCTTGCCCCTCCCTTACTACTTCATCACCGTACAGGCGCGTTTCCGGCATCCCCTCGAACCCATCATGACCATTCTGACCGTCTTCCTCTTCCAGTCGGCGACGAAGCGCCGAAAACCCGTACTATCAAACTGACATGATTCCCGTACTCCTCACTGGCGGATCCGGCTTCTTCGGCGGCATCCTCAAACGCAGGCTGCTTGCTGAGGGCTACGCCTGCACCAACATCGACCTTGTAGCCGATGCAGATTCGCATCCCAATCTCACCAGCATCCAGGGAGATATCCGCGACACCGCCCTCCTCCAGAAAGTCTTCTCCGGGCAGAGCTTTGTCGCCGTCTTTCATTGCGCCGCGCAACTGGCACACGATGCCATCGACGACAACCTCCTCTGGACCTCCAACGTCGACGGCACTCGCAATCTCGCCGAGACCGCCAGGCAATTCGGTGTGAAGAAGTTCGTTTTCATCTCCAGCAACTGTCTCTGGGCATGCGATCTCGGACACGCTGTTGCCGAAGACGAGCCGCCCAACCCCATCGAGCTCTATGGCCGCTCCAAACTAGCCGCCGAACAGGTCCTGGCGGACTACAAGAACGATCTGGACATCATCATCCTCCGCTGTCCCACCATCATCGACAGCGGCCGCCTGGGCCTGCTCGCCATTCTCTTCGAGTTCATTGACGATGGAAAAAAGATCTGGGTCGTCGGCGACGGCAGCAACTGTTATCAGTTCATCTTCGCCCAGGATCTCGCCACGGCCTGTCTGCAGGCGCTGGCCTACGAGGGTTCCAATCTCTTCCACATCGGCTCCGACAATGTAGTTTCGCTGCGCAGCGTCTACGAGGCGGTCATCCAGGCGGCCGGAAGCCGCTCTCGGGTCGCCTCGCTACCAAAGGGCCCTACCATCGCCGCAATGCAGCTCGCCCACAAACTAAATCTCTCGCCGCTCGGCCCCTACCACTACCGCATGATCGCCGAAAGCTTCGTCTTCGACACCACACGCATCCGCACGCAACTAGGCTGGACGCCTACCTTGACGAACGAAGAGATGATGATCCGCGCCTACAGGTACTATGCCGACAATCGCCGCGAGATCCACGCACGAACAGAGGTCTCCGCCCATTCACGCCCAACCTCCATGGGCATCATTCGAATGCTCAAATGGTTTTCCTAGAACACAGTATCGCGAAGCGCATGGCAATCTTACGAGTTCTCACCACGCCCAATCCTCCACGCCTTGGCATACTTCCAACTTATGTAAGCCGAGTGATACAGATGCAGCAGCAGCCCTTCCCGCCCATCGAGAAACCCCAGTCGAAAAATATAGTTCCAGACAAAGGTCAGCTTCGGAACAAGGGCCACATTCCACAGAAACGCCGGCCACGATCGGCTGACCTTTCCCTTCCCCGCAACAATCCGTGCACCCAAAGTGCTGTACCGGTTCATATGCTCGAGATAAATCTCCAGGTTGGGATAGCCATGGTGAAGAAAATCCTTCGTCATCGTCTCCACTCTGCCGTCAACTGAAACCGACTCATGCACCGGCCGATCCGTGAAGTGAGCAAGGCCCGAGCTGGTCACGCGGCGAAACAGCCTCAGTTTCATATCCGGATAGTAGCCGCCATACCGCATCCACCGCCCAAGAAACACATGGCGCAGCCGAAGCCGATAGCCATCCACCTGCGGCCCAGTTTGGGCGTCTGCCTCCAGCATGGCGCGAATCTCCGCCTGCAGTTCCTCCGTCAGTTCTTCATCCGCATCGAGCGACAGCACCCACGTCCCCGTACACTTCTGGATGGCCGAGTTCTTCTGCCCCGCAAATCCCTTCCAGTCTTCGGAGAAAACCTTCGCCCCAAACGACCGCGCAATCTCCACCGTGCGGTCGATCGAGCCCGAGTCGACGATAACGATCTCATCGGCAAACCGCACGCTGGCAAGCGTTCGCGCAAGGTTCTCTGCTTCATTGAGGGTGATGATTGCTACAGAAAGTGTCGATCGCGGCATGCCCTGCCTATTCTATTTGCCAGTTGATCCCGACAAGCTTCAAAAGAGCTCCATGCACACGAAAACGACTCCTTACCATAGAGTTTGCTACCACATAGGTGGTATTTGCCCGCACTTTTGCCCCCTCTACAGTTATGTATGGCGAGGTATCTATCAGGCCCGTTTGCCTGATGCTGCCGCATTTGCCTTGCCGTACGAGGCACCAAATGACCGAATTGATCGAACGGTACAGACACGCGGGATCGGGAATCGTAACTACCGCAGCCACCCTTATCACGCTCGTCGGCTGCGTCGCTCTGTTTCTCCAATCCCGCCTCGGATCGATGCACTATCCCCGTCTGGCACTGACCACAAACGTTACCTTCGAAAAGGTCATATGGGTTGCATGGTTTGCCCTTGGAGTATCGCTTGCGCTACTCGTCTACGAGTGCCGCAAAGACCTCTTCGTACGCTGGGTGGCCGGAGCGTTTCTTGTCTTCCACCTCGCTGACCTTCTCGACCGCGAACTCGCCTTAAGAACCTTCTCCACCGATTATCCCTGGGTCGTCAAACTCCTCGCCTGGGCAGGCTCCCTTGCAGCTACCGTCTTCGTTGCCGGCCTCCCCATCTCCGTGCGCCGCCTCACCCTCATCGTCCGGGACGCGACCCGCTCGCGCGACAATGAGCTTCGCCTCATCACGGCCGCAGAATCCAGCGCCGATTCCGTCATCCTCTACGACAGCGTCTACGACGCCTCCGGCGAAATCTGCGACTTCAAATTCATCTTCCTCAACGGCAACGCCGAGCGAATGATCGGCATGGACCGCAGCCGGGTCCTCGGAAACAATCTCTACGAAGTCTTTCCCGCAATACGCACAACCGATCTCTTCGATCGCCACAAGCGAGTCGCCGAGACCGGAGAGCCGGCATTAATCGAGGTCAAGAGTTCGACCTTCCAGGCAGAAAGCGGCCTGGCGCGTTACCAGATTCAAATCGTCAAGCTGTCGAACGGCATCGCGACAACGATCACCGACGTCACGGCGCGCCATCAGCACAAAGAAGATCTAAAGCGCGCCCTCAACTTCAATAAATCCATCATCGCCAGCTCCCCTTTCAGTATCATCGTCACCGACAAAGCCGGAATCATCACCACCGTCAATCCTGCCGCTGAGAAAATGCTCTCGTATCAGGAGAGCGATCTTGTCGGCCGCGATAGCCTTGAGCTCCACGACCAGGAGGAGGTGCGACGGCGCGCCCTTGATCTTTCAACGCAATTTGATACCGAAGTCCTTCCCGACCATCATGTCTTTCGCCTCGCCCCGGAGATGGGCCTCATCGACGAGCGGGAGTGGAGCTATATCCGGAAAGATGGATCGCATGTCCCCGTCCAGCTCGTCGTCACCGCGCTGCGCGATAGCGACGAATGCATCACCGGCTATGTCGGCATCTCCTACGACCTCACCGAGCGCAAGCGTGCCGACGAGTACATCTACCACATCGCGCACCACGACCCTCTAACCGGACTGCCCACCCGCACCCTGCTTCGCGACCGCCTCGAGGTTGCCATCGAACGAGGCAGACGCTCCCAGGACACTCTCGCCGTCATGATGGTCGACCTCGACAACTTCAAACGGGTAAACGACTCTCTCGGACACCAGGCCGGAGACACCGTCCTCTGCGAGATCTCCAAACGGCTCCAGGCCTGTGTACGCAAGTCCGACACCGTCGGCCGCATGGGCGGAGACGAGTTCGTCGTGCTCCTCCCCGATCTTCGGTCCGACAGAGACGCCGACGAAATCTCCCAGAAGCTTCTGGGCGCCGTCGCCCAGCCCATTCGCATCGGAAAACACGAGATCATCGTTACCGCCAGCATAGGCATCAGTTTCTTTCCCGGCTGCGATGACGTCGACAGCCTCTTCAAGAACGCCGACTTCGCCATGTATCGCGTCAAAAACAGCGGACGCAACGGCTCTCAGGTCTACACTCCCGGAATCGGCATGCAGGGCCTGCAGCAGTTGCAGATGGAATCCGCCATGCGCAATGCTCTCGAAGCCCGGGAGTTTGAGATTCTCTATCAACCGCAGATCTCCTTCGCCGACGGTCGAATCCTCGGAGTCGAATCTCTCCTTCGCTGGAACAGCACAGAGTTCGGCCTTGTCGGCCCAGGCACGTTTATCCCCCTTGCCGAAGAGACCGGACTCATCGTACCCATCGGCGAGTGGGTTCTTGTCGAATCCTGCAGGGAGATCGCCACTCTACAGCGCCGGCTCGGGGTCGAGTTCTCAGTGGCCGTCAATATCTCTCCCCGCCAGTTCCAGCAGAAGGACTTCCCTGCCACCGTCGAGCGCGCTCTGCAAACCAGCGGACTCAAGCCGGAGCAACTGGAGTTGGAGATCACCGAACATCTGCTCATGGTCGACTCCGAGGAGTCCTTCGAGATCATGCAACGCGTCCGCAAGCTCGGCGTCCGTTTCGCCATCGACGACTTCGGCACCGGCTTCTCCAACATGGGCTACATCACGCGCTTCGCCGTCGACCGGATCAAGATCGACCGCTCCTTCATCTCCCGCTGCGACGTCGACGAAAACAGCCGCGCCGTCACCGCAGCCATCATTGCCCTCGCCCACAGCCTCCAGATCGAGGTCATCGCGGAGGGCGTCGAGTCCGAGCAACACGTCCAGATGCTTCGCCAGATGGCCTGCGACCAGGCACAAGGTTACTTCTATTCGCGCCCGCTCAAACTCGTCGACATGCAGAACTTCTCTCTTCGGAATGTCCTCGAACACCCGAACCGCAATAAAGCCATTCCTCCCCATCGTGAGTCGAACCGGATCGCTTTGTCAGCTCTCGGCTCCATAGCCTAGCCCGAATCGCACCACACAAAAAGACGAGGAACCTTTGCTCATCAGCGAGCCCGACAACAAGCGATGCATCGTGCTGCTCCCCTCCGGCCCACACTTCGAACGCCTGTTCAAAGAGGTGCTGGAGCGCGCCATCGCTAACACCGGCCTGGTCCCCTCACGCGTCTTCTGGAACGCCTCCTCTCCCACTCCAATTCACACTTTTGTCGATGAGATTGAACAAGCCGAAGCCCTCATAGCCGACATATCGGAGCACACCGATGTGATCTGGCTGGCCGTCGGTTGCGCCGTCGCACTCGGTAAGCCGCTCTGCCTGATCTCTTCCGCACAAGAGTCCAATGTGCCGCTGGGAATCCAATATCTTCCCCACATCTCCTACCCCGTCGATGCGTCTCTCCACCACTACATCGAGCTCCGAAAAAAAATCCACGCGCAATTGTCAGCCATCATGCCCCAAGCAATTCCGGCCAAGACTGAACCGCAGCGTCAGGTTCGAACTCAGCCACCTTCCGCTACACCCGCAGACTCCGCAGACCTCGCCTCCTATGAAGTGATGGCCATGAGGATCATCGATAGAAAAGCCTCCAAAGCCGGCCTCAGCCCGCGCGATCTTGGCCTGGAGATGCGGACCTGCAACGCCGCTCCCCTCACCAGCCATGCCATGAACGCCCTGAAGCGCCGCGGCTTTATCGAAACGAAGCCCGTCCAGGTCAGCGAAGGAAACGAACTCTATCTCTCCGAAAACCTCTTCCTCACCCGCACCGGCGAGGCGTGGCTCAGTCGCCACGGAAAGAAAGCCACCGCGCAACGCACCATCGCACTCTCCCGCGCACGATTTGTCAGCACCACATGAGATTTAAGTTGTTCTAAGTTCTTACGACGCATCCATCCAGCGCGGCTGGCCCAGCGATACATGCCGATACTCCGGCGCATAACCAAGCTCGCGCGCATAGTTCAGTATCCGCTCGAAGTCCAGACTGATCGTCGCCCCGGCCTTCTGCGTCACTTCATCTTCAATCGGCAGATCGAAGTCATCAGCGCCGTAGTTCAACCCCTCCAGCGCCTGCTGATTTTGCGTCAGCACCGAAGTCCGAATGCGTGGAATATTGTCGAAATAAATCCGGCACAGCGCAAGATGACGCAGATACTCCGCTGTCGAAATCTCAATTCCACCGATCTGAGTGAAGTATGGCTTGAACGTCCAGCAGAGAAAGCTCGCCAGCCCACTCGCCTGGTTCTTCCCAGTCTGGTCGTTTGAAGACAAAAGCTGGTCCTGAAACTGCCGCGTCCGCTCCAGATGCTCCAGCCGCTCCTCAAGACTCTCATCAAACCCGATCACCATCGTCGCCGTCGTCTTCAAACCCGCGTCCACAATCGCCCTCTGCGCCAGAAAGTACTCAGCAACCGTGTACTTGAACTTCGAGTGCCGCGCCCTGAACTCCTCCGTAAGAATCTCCGAGCCTCCACCCGTAATCCACCGCACCCCAGCATCCTTCAGCCGCCCCGCAGCCTCGGCATAGCTCAACTTCGCATGATCCGCCAGATACAAAAACTCCGCGATCGTCAGCGCATAAAACTCCAATGCATCCCCGTACCGCGCACGAATCGCCGCAAACAATTCGCAGTAGTAGCTCAAAGGCAAATGCGGATTGAACCCTCCATTGAACGCTGCCAGGTCCCCACCCAGCGCCAGCAGTTCATCAAGCTTCGCGAACACCTCATCGTGGCTCAACACATACCCGCCATCCTGCGTAGGCAGCTTATAAAACGCACAGTAGTCGCACTGGGCCACGCACACATTCGTGTAGTTGATGATCCGCATCACCATGTAAGTGCACGACCCCGGCTCATGAAACCGATCCCGCACCATCGCGGCCAGCGAGCGCATCTCCGCGTCCGTGGCATTCATCCAAAGCCACCGCGCCTCATCCCTGCCGACCCGCAAACCCTGCGAAATCTTTGCGGTAATCCCGGCGATCGACAAATCGAGCGATACGACCGAATGCCCCATACCCCTAGTGTAGTGCGCCCCTAGCTGCCTGCGTCCAGGACAGCCGAATTCCGAGTAAGAAACTATTTCCCATTCGCATACGTCACAGTGTATAAATCTTTCGCACCCTCTGCGCACCCTCCTCCTGTCTCCGAGCCGGGCCACGCAGCGACTTACACCCAACATCCGCCGCACACTGGAGGAGAACTCCCGCAATGTCTTCCGTCCTTCGTTCTACCGTTTCGTCCCTCGCGCTTCTTACCGCACTCGCTCCCCTCGCCCGCGCACAAGAGCCGCCCAAGACCTGGGTCGACAAGGACACCGGCCACCGCATCTGGCGGCTCAGCGACCAGGCCAACTCCGGCGGTTTCTACTTCAACATCAACGCCTACACCCCCGACCACAAGTCGATGATCTACACAGCACCCGACGGCATCCACGTCCTCGACATGGACACCCACAAGACCCGCCTGCTCGTTCCCAATCCTCCGGCGGCGACCGCTGCCGAATCCGCCGATCCCAGCACTGTCCGCGGAGCCGGAGCCACCCGCAACCCGCACGCTCTCGTAGCCGGAAACAAGACCAACAGCGTCTTCTACACCCAGCTCGACCCCGCCACCCACACCGCCGCCGTCTACAAGGCAGACACCAACACCGGAGCCATCCGCAAGCTCACCGACCTGCCGCCAAAGATCAGCATCGTCAGCGTCAACGCCGACGAGACCCTCGCCGCCGGCACCTACATCGAAGGCGACGCCGCCGGCAAGGAATACGGCTCCAACGCCCCCGCCCCGCCCGCAGCCGACAATCGCACCGCAAGCGCCGCCCAAGGCCCGCACTACCAGCCCGAAAACAAAGGCCTCATGATGGAGCGCCGCCTGGCCGCCCGTCTCCCTCTCGTCCTCTTCACCATTCGCCTCGAGCCCGGCCCCAACGGCGAAAAGCCCGGCGACATGAAGACCCTCCTCCACTCCACCGACTGGGTCAACCATCTCCTCTTCTCCCCCACCGACCCCGAACTCCTCATGTACTGCCACGAAGGCCCCTGGCAAAAAGTCGATCGCATCTGGATGATCCACACCGACGGCACCCACAACACCCTCATCCACAAGCGCACCATGGCCATGGAGATCGCCGGACACGAGTTCTGGGGCCTCGACGGCGAGACCATCTGGTACGACTGGCAGTACCCCAAAGGCGAAGACTTCTTCCTCGCCGGCTACAACCTGAAGACCGGCAAGCGCACCGCCTTCCACATGCAGCGCAACGAGTGGTCGATTCACTTCAACCTCACCAAAGATCTCGACCTCTTCACCGGCGACGGCGGCGATCCCGGCCAGGTCGCCAAAGCCCCCGACGGCGAATGGATCGAGCTCTTCTACCCGCACATGCTCCCCACCGGCGACGGCGCGCTCAACGAGCCTACCTTCTGGCAGCCCGGCGTCTTCCAGTCCGAGCGCCTCGTCAACATGTCCCATCACTACTACCGCGAAGAGCCCAACGTCCGCTTCTCCCCCGACAAATCCCTCGTCCTCTTCACCAGCAACATGTTCGGTCCCAGCTACGTCTTCGGCGTCGAGGTCAAAAAAGCCGACAACCCACCCGCAGCCGACGTAGTCTCCACCCCCGACCTCGCACGCAAGTTCAACCCCACCAAACCGCCCAACAGCAAGGGCCCGGTCGTCCCCCGCCCATGACCCGCGTCATCCAGACCGAGCCCTTGAGCGAGTGCAACGAGTCGAAGGGGGAGTGGAGGGATCTTCTGTTTTAACTGTTGACGCCGGATATGAATCGAACCGACACCACCACCACACCAAAATGACAGATCGAGCTGCCGCAGAATCCGGATGCCCCAGGTCTCGCTTCTGAGACCTGGGTTTCTCACACCAGCCCAAACAATTGTCATTCTGACCCTGAGCTTGGCGAAAGGGAAGAGCCCCCGCATTTCGTCTTTGCCGTTGCCTGTTTCTAATCCGTGCAATCCGTGCAATCCGTGTTAAGCCTTCCTCA
>Ga0210406_10000394_pt1 | contig 60374 bp, 46 predicted proteins | sample IncBWC30MmetaG_FD_155454 | JGI IMG/M metagenome (GOLD analysis project Ga0210406, IMG submission 155454) | Forest soil microbial communities from Barre Woods Harvard Forest LTER site, Petersham, Massachusetts, United States - Inc-BW-C-30-M | ecosystem: Environmental > Terrestrial > Soil >...
CTGTGGTATACAAGATGTCATCTCTGGGTGCTCCGAAAGAGAATGCTGGGTTCGCTAAAACCCAGTGTTCATCAATCTTTTAGAGCACCTTTTCTTTTTTTGCTAGCAAAATCGTGAATAATCCAGGCTAGGAAGTTCCCCAATGCGTCGGGCTTAAACGCAATTTTGACGCCGCCTATCGCCACTCCCCCGCTCTTGGGGATACGCCCACCAAAATTCTTCAGCTCAAACGTAACTTGGGCCGATGTGACGGTGGTGAGGGGAAGTGTCGCAAGGTCGGTGATGTTCCCCGATACAGCCGTAGTCTGTGCGTGTGTGATGAACGAGGCGCTGAACAATGCTACGAGAAGCAGCAAACAGCGTTGGATGTGAATCATTCACTATCTCCCTCAATTAGAATTTCTTCAATCTCATCACTGTTTGAAAACTCAGTTTTCAATTTCACGCGCAGGCGAACATAACCAGCGTTAGCACGGATTCGATCGCGCCTGAGATGGAGTGACCCGGACTGAGCGCCGCCCGAATGCTCGCCGGACTTGGCGAGAAGCAAGCTAAGACGACGTAACTCTCTTCTTCGCTGCTTCTCTACCGGATTTTGACTCAGAACCACTTGCAAGCAATGCCAATTGCGTTTCCGGGACGCTAAACCGCGAAGAGCCGCAATCCAAGCAGACCAAAAGCTTCGGGAATACCTAGACGCCGGGTTTGTCCAGATTCCTGGGTCCGGAGAAATGGAGCATCATCACAGCCTGAAATTCGACCAGATTGTCTGACCCACATAGTATGCAAGACATGATGACCTCCTTTTGACACCTGAGAAAACTTACATGTCTGCTGGCAGGCAAAACTATGACGGAGGTCACGGAGTAGTGTGCCTCGTGTTACAACTAGGGAAGGCATTCGAGTTGTACGCGACTGGCTCGCTGCTTCCCTTCCCACAGTATGACTTCGGTACAACTTCGGAACAAAGTTCGGAACAGAATGGGTAAAATCGGCCCTGAAACGGGGTCTCCGGTGCCACAACCCTAACAGATTCATCAAGCCTTAACCTACGAACCTACGACTGCAAATCTGTGGCACCGAATGTCGCGGGGGCAATCCCCGTCTCCCACCCCAATTCCTCTCGGCTGTTACCGAATCCAATATATTTCAGAGATTTTGCTCGAACTGGACTCTACTTGTCGCTTGGATCGGTCTTACCGTCGAATAGGTCCTGAAGATTGTCGGGAACCGTGAACTTACCTTCAAACATTCCGAGGCCTCTGTTTGAACTGCCCAGCCCGAATTCGCAATGGGTGGCGAGCAGCGCGGCTTTCACGGACTCGTCCGCAACGACGAACGAAATGTTGGTTTCTGAGGAGCCTTGGGCGATGGCGATAATGTTGACGCCTTCACGTCCCAGACAGTGAAAAGTGCGTCCGGCTACACCTGGAGTGCCGCGCATGTTTTCTCCCACAACGGCGACAATGGCGATGTTCGGGTCCATTGTGATGTGGTCAACCACCTGATGCGCGAGGTCTTGCGCGAACTCGTGGCGCAGGGCGTCGAGCGTGGCTTGCGAGTGTGCCTTGGCAACAATGAAACAAATGTCGTTTTGCGATGACGATTGCGAAATCAGCAGGACTTCCGCGCGAAGCTGAGCCGTGGTTGAAAATGTTCTGGCCACAACGTCGGGTACGCCGACAATTCCGGGCCCTCCAACGCTGATCAGAGCGACATCCCGAATCGCGGTGAGCGCCTTAACTCCACCGCCGATGCTGCGGCCTTGTTCGGTAATTTTCGTACCGGGCTTTTCCGGAGCGAAGCTGTTGCGAATCCAAACCGGGATACTGGCCGGAAGCACCGGTCGAAGGGTCTTAGGATGTAATACCCGCGCGCCGAAATAGGCCAGCTCGGCCGCTTCACGATAGGAAATTTCCGGGATGGTGCGGGCTTCGGACACCAGTCGAGGGTCAGCTGTGAGCACTCCTTCGACGTCGGTCCAAATGATTATTTCTTCCGCGTCGAGCGCAGCGCCCAGAATCGTAGCGGAATAATCCGAACCGCCACGGCCCAGCGTGGTAAGCAAACCATCGGGCGTAGCGCCGATGAATCCAGTGACGACGGGAACCTGGCCGTGCTCCAGCAGGGGGCCGATACGCGCTTGCGATTGCTTGCGCGTTGGTTCAGCCTGCGGATCGGCTCCCCCGTGGAACGAATCGGTGACGATCAGTTCTGTGGCTTCGATCGAAACGCCAGCGACACCCATCGCCGTAAGCGCCGCCGCAAACACCGGCGCACAAAGGCGTTCACCGAGACTTGAAATTGCGTCCAGCGTCCGCGGAGTCAGTTCGCGTAGCAGCGCCGTGCCTTCGTACAGCCGCGCGGCTTCAGCAAGTAGCTCTTCGATGCGGCATTCCACGCAAACTCTGGCGTGCCCATCTGGAACGAGCGCCGCCAGCGCTTCGAAGTGCTGCTTCCGCAATGCATCGCCAAGCACTTTACCGGCTTCACGATCGCCGCGCTTGGCCTGGTGCGCTGCGTCAATCAGGCGATTGGTTACGCCGCTCATGGCCGAAACGACGACGGCCACCGCATATTGGCGCGTAGCATTGGCCACAATTTGCCCGGAACGCCGAATGCATGAAGCATCGCCTACCGAGGTACCGCCAAACTTCATCACCTGTAACTTTGCTTTCATGTGCTTGTTGGATCGTCAGTGAAAATCATACTGTGCGGGCCATTCTAGCAGCGTAATTTTTTGGCGCGATGTGCGTTAGGCCAAGAAATCGGATGTGGCCCGGGCGCGCTATTCAACTTGCATCGTTCGGGGGTATAAAGAAAGAGCAGGCCGGAGTTGGATGGAAAGGGGTCCCGAATTAGGTTTACCGTTCCGTTGTCTCTGTGCATCCAACGCGTAGCGGAAAATTATTGGCGATTTTAGAGTTACCAGGGAAAAAGACGCATGCCAAAGCCCGTACTGATGACAGTCGATGACGATCCTGAGGTGCTGCGCGCCGTCGAGCGCGATCTGCGAAAAAAATATGCAGACCGTTACCGCATCGTGCGCGCGGATTCCGGCGCTTCGGCATTGCAATCACTGCAAACCTTGAAAAAGCGCAATGAAGCCGTAGCGCTACTGCTGGTGGATCAGCGCATGCCAGAAATGAGCGGAGTGGAATTCCTGAATAAGGCTATCGCGACCTATCCCGAAGCCAAGCGTGTGCTGCTGACCGCCTACGCCGACACCGATGCCGCGATTCAGGCCATCAACAAGGCGCGCATTCAGCACTACCTGCTCAAGCCATGGGACCCTCCCGAGGATCAGCTGTATCCGGTCCTGGACGACCTGCTGGAGGACTGGCAGGCCGGCTATCGCCCGGTGTTTGATGGCGTGCGCGTTCTGGGGCACCGCTGGTCGCCGCGTTCGTACGCGCTGCGCGATTTTCTGGCACGAAATCGTGTGCCGTACCGATGGCTGGACGCCGAAGAGGGCGAACGCAATAAAGAAGTCCATGAGGCGTTGGACATTGCGGAACGCGAGCACCTGAAACTGCCCACTGCCATCTTCATGGACAACACTACGCTCTCGGACCCTTCGACGACGGAAATCGCCGCGAAGCTTGGATTACGCACCAGCGCCGCTACGTCGTTTTACGATTTACTGATCGTTGGCGGCGGGCCCGCCGGGTTGGCCGCAGGCGTGTACGGGGCTTCAGAAGGACTGACCACGGTGATGATCGAGCGCGAAGCTCCGGGCGGACAGGCCGGCATGAGTTCGCGCATTGAAAACTATCTCGGATTCCCGTCTGGAATTAGCGGCAGCTTACTCACCCAGCGCGCGGTCATGCAGGCGCGCCGGTTCGGAGTGGAAATTCTGACGCCGCAGGAAGCGACGGCCCTTCGCGTAGACGGCGGGTCAAAATTCGTGAAGCTCGCCGATGGTGGGGAGATTGGCGCAAAATCTTTACTCATCGCGACGGGCGTTACCTACCGCAAGCTTAACGTTCCCGGACTAGAGCCATTGCAAGGAGCAGGCGTATATTACGGCGCGGCCGTGACCGAAGCGGCTACTTGCAAGGACGAAGATGTCTTCATCGTAGGCGGGGCAAATTCCGCGGGGCAAGCCGCCATGTATTTTTCGAAATACGCGCGGCGCGTGGTAATGCTGGTGCGAGGCAATTCGCTGGCCGCTGGGATGTCTCAATATCTGGTGGAGCAGATTAAAGAGACGTCGAATATCCACGTCGAGCTCAATAGCGAGGTCACTGAAGCATTTGGCAAGGACCGGCTGGAAGCGATTTCGATCCTTTGCGCTGCGAGCGGCGAGGTGCAGAGGGTCCCCGCAACGTCTCTCTTCATTTTCATTGGGGCTGCGCCGCAAACCGAATGGCTGCATGGAGCCGTTGAGCGGGACGACAAGGGTTTTATTCTGACCGGCGCGGATTTACTACACTCGGGCAAACCGCCAAAGAGTTGGTCGCTCGAACGCGAGCCGTGGTTGCTGGAAGCCAGCGTGCCCGGTATTTTCGTGGCCGGAGATGTGCGCTACCGGTCCATCAAGCGTGTGGCTTCCGGCGTGGGCGAAGGAGCGAACGCGGTGCAGTTCGTGCATCAGTACCTGGGTTCGGTGTAAAAAATGAGCAGCCCGCCAATTGCCCCACAACTGCAACAGATCGTCGCCGACTTGAAAACGAGCGCTACTTTTGCCGATCTTCCCGAAGAAGACTTGGCTTGGCTCGCGGAGCGGATGGAAGAAAAGCGCCTGAATGCCGGTGATGTTGTCGCGCAGGAAGGCGACCCGCTGGAATACTTGATTGTAATGCTCGAAGGCGAAATGCACGTCGAGCGCCATGATGAACCTGGTATGCCAATGTTCATCGCACGCGCGCCGAAGGTCACTGGACTATTGCCGTTTTCGCGCTCGACGAAATATGTTGGAACTTCGCGGATCGTACGGCCCACACACTCGCTTCTTTTGCACAAAGACTACTTTCCCGAAATGCTGCACCGGATGCCGCTGCTCGGCCAACGCCTGGTTGGACTTATGTCCGACCGCATCCGCGAAGCTACCCGAGAAGAGACGCAGCGCGACAAGTTGATGGCGCTGGGAAAGCTTTCCGCGGGCCTGGCGCACGAATTAAATAATCCCGCAGCTGCGGCGCAGCGCGCGGCCAAGAGCCTGAAAGAAGCTATGGACAACGTGCGCGCCGCGAGCCTGCGGTTGCTGCAGCACCCTTTAACCGCGGACCAAAGACAAGCTATTGTTCAGTTCGAACGAGAAGTGACCGATCACGTCGCGGAAAAAAGTGATTCGCATCCTAGTCCCATGGAATTGAGCGACCGCGAAGCAGAACTTGTCGAGTGCCTGGAAAGCCACAACGTGCAAGAGGCGTGGAAAATCGCGGGTCCTCTGGCTGAGGCAAAGGCCGACCCGGCAAAAATGGAGGCGCTGAGAGAGTTTGTCAGTGATGAAGTCATCGGCGACGCATTGCGGCGGGTCGCAGCCGTCGTCACTATCTTTGGTCTAATCCATGAAATTGACAACAGCACCAGGCGCATCAGCGAGCTGGTTGGCGCGATCAAACGGTATTCCTATATGGACCAGGCGGCGATGCAGGAAGTGAACCTGCGCGACGATCTGGAAAATACGTTGAAAATATTTGGCCACTGGTTGAAGAAAGGCATCACCGTAACTCGAGATTATGACGAGAACACTCCGCGAGTGTGCGCCTACGGCAGCGAATTGAATCAGGTATGGACAAACTTGATCGACAACGCGATTGATGCGATGAACGGCTCCGGTGAATTGCGCATTCGCACCTGGCGCGAATTGGATTGCGCGGCCGTGGCAATCGCAGACAACGGTCCCGGAATACCCGAGGAAATTCGCTCCAGGATTTACGATCCGTTCTTTACAACCAAGGGAGTGGGAGAGGGCACCGGTCTCGGCCTGGATACCGTGCGCCGTATTGTGCAAAAACATCACGGCAGCATCGAACTGAAGACCAGACCTGGCGAGACCAAGTTCATCGTGCGTTTACCGATCGATCAGCCCAAATTTCCCGCCTCACAGAATAAATCGGATGTGACAAAAAAGGAGGGAGCATGAGCGCGGTCTGCTCGCACACCAGCCACATTAAGAACGTACGGCCCCATACCAAGGGCTGCGAAGAATGCCTGAAAATGGGGGACAGCTGGGTTCATCTGCGATTGTGCCGCGAGTGCGGACACGTCGGCTGCTGCGATTCGTCGAAGAATAAGCATGCGACGAAGCACTTTCATGCTACCAAGCATCCGATCATGCAATCGATTGAACCGGGCGAAAGCTGGATGTGGTGTTTTGTGGATGAAGTTGAACTCGGCGCGTAATTCTCTTCGGTGACTATTACTCTCAGATGACCACAGTCCAATGTAAGGGCCTGCTGTTCGATCTCGACGGCGTTCTGGCCGATTCGACTCCGGCAGTCGCCCGCGTGTGGACGATTTTTGCAAATAAATACGGATTTGACCCTGAGGAGACTGTGCGGCGCGCCCATGGACGCCCAAGCATGGCAACCATTCAAGAGTTGCTGCCGAACGCGAATCACAAGGCGGAAAGTGCGGTGCTCGAGCGAATGGAAATTGAGGACATTGAAGATGTTGTGGCACTTCCGGGAGCTGCCGAGCTATTGCACGCGCTGCCGGCGGATCGGTGGGCCGTTGTAACCTCTTGCACTAGAGCGTTGGCTCTGGTGCGGCTGCGTGCGGCGGGGCTGCCGATTCCCGCACAGATGGTGACTTCGAACGACATTGTAAATGGAAAGCCGAGCCCGGAACCCTATTTAAAAGGCGCCCAACTGCTTGGTCTGGCTGCTGCTGATTGCGTCGTGGTCGAAGATGCACCGGCAGGAATCCGCTCCGGAAAAGCAGCGGGAGCGCGGGTGATTGCGCTGCAAACGACGGAGCGCGACAGCTTGTTGCGCGAGGCAGGCGCGGACTGGATCGTGAACACCTGCGCTTCGGTGAGTGTGGCCGCTCAAGGGCGCGATGGAAACATCACCCTGGTCCTGCGGTCGGGAACGTTGAAAACATTTTGACTGTCGTTCAGCCCGATAGGTAGAATCCATCCTCTTTCGTTTTGAGCTATCCGTTCAATAGTATCCGTCAAGGAGTCACAGATGAATCGTCTCTCGCGGTCCGGAATTCCGGCGTTGCTGTTTGCATGCATACTCGTCATGCCCGCAGTGCTGCACTCGCAAGAGAAAGATGAAAAGGCGGCCGACAAAGACAAGAAGCCGGCGGAGACCGCTCCTCCGAAAGAAGAGTCCTCCGTAACGGACCACACGATTAAGCTCGGAAATCAGACGATTCCGTACAAAGTCACGGCGCAAACAATCTTGCTGAAAGACGACAAAGGCGAGCCGACCGCGCTAGTCTACTCGACGGCGTATACGCGGAGCGATGTGAAGGACCCGGGAACGCGTCCGGTGGCGTTCCTGTATAACGGAGGGCCGGGCTCGTCTTCGGTGTGGCTGCACATGGGCTCGTTCGCACCGCGTCGCGTGATCACCATGAATGCTGCCGTCACGCCACCGGCGCCTTACAAGATCGAAGACAATGCGTATTCGCTATTGGATAAGACGGACCTGGTGTTCATTGACCCAGTTGGCACGGGTTTCAGTCATGCCGTTGGAAAATCGCAAAACAAGGATTTCTGGGGCGTCGATTCCGATGTGAAGTCGCTGGCGCAGTTTGTCGAGATCTACATTACGCGTACGAACCGCTGGAATTCTCCCAAATTTCTGATTGGCGAAAGCTACGGCACGTTCCGCTCTGCGGCCCTTGCCAATTATCTGCAAGATCACAAGAGTGTTTACCTAAACGGAATCGTCCTGATCTCTTCGGTGCTGGATCTCGGCACGATTTCGTTTTATCCGGGCACGGACAGCGCTTACATCTATTACTTGCCCAGCTACGCCGCGACCGCGTGGTATCACAAAATGCTGAAGGAACGGCCCGATGACGTGAATGCTTTCATCGAAGAGGCGCGAAAGTTCGCAACCGGCGATTTATCAGCGGCGATGAGCAAAGGTGACAAACTTTCCGATAGCGAGAAAGCCGACATCGCGAAAAAAATGGCGCGCTTTACCGGACTCAGCGAAGACTACCTGGTCAAGGCGAATCTACGCGTGAATCTTTTTCAATTCATGAAGGAACTGCAGCGCAGCCGCGGGTTGACTACCGGACGCCTGGATGCGCGTTTCAGTGGTCCGACCTACGACCTGCTGGGAGAATTTGCAGAATACGATCCGCAAGAAACCGCAATCAGCGGGGCATTTGTTGCCGCGTTCAACAGCTACGTGCGCGAGGATCTGAAATTTGGCGCGGACAAAACGTATCAGGTGGCAGCTGACTTCAATGGCCAGAATTGGGACTGGAAACACCAAGGCGCAGACCAGTATGGATTTCCCGGCTCGCCGAATGTGGAAGCCGATTTGATTGGTGCAATGCTCGCCAATCCGCATTTGAAGATTGAAGTCGAAAACGGCATCTACGACCTGGCAACTCCTTTTTTGGCGACGGAACAAACCATGGACCATCTGGGCCTGGCGCCAGATCTGCGTAAGAACATCAAATTGCAATACTACGAAGCCGGGCACATGATGTATGTGCGCAATGAAGATTTGGCGAAGCTGAAGAGTAACGTGGCTGCATTTATCGACGCTGCCACCAAACCTTGAGTTAATTTTCATTCATTGCTGAATACCCGATGAAGCATTAATCATCTCGCGCCTAGTTGGATTACATTTCTAACTCGCGGATACACCCGCTTCTATACTGGATATCTCAACGGCGTGTTCTCTTTTCCGCCGCAAATCGACTTTCTACGGGCCAACACAACCATGGGTAGCACTCCAACTGTCACCAACGCGCCGCCGGACACTTCGGCGGAGCCCAAACAACGCACATTTGGCGTTCCTCAATTGATCGCCGCGATGCTCAAGAGCGGCGGCCACATCAGCGATTTGATTTTTTCGCCGGGACGCGCGCCACAAGTGGAGGTCAGCGGCCAACTGCTCGAACTGAAATTCAAAGGTCTTGAGTGTTTGAAGCCCGAGGACACACGCTCGATTGCCTACGAACTGATGGGCAAGAACGAACATCCCATACGCAAGCTGGAACAGGATGGCTCTGCGGATTTGTCCTACGGAATCAGTGGCGTTGGGCGCTTCCGCGTCAATATTTTTCGTCAAAGAGGAACTTGCGCCATCGTCATGCGCGTGATTCCGGACAACATTCCCAGTTTCGAAGATCTTCGTCTGCCGGCGACGCTGCAAGAGATCGTGCAACTCCGCAACGGAGTCGTACTCGTCACTGGGCCAACCGGCTCAGGCAAGTCTTCCACGCTGGCCGCGATCATCGACAAGATGAATCAGGAAAAGGCCTATCACATCCTGACCATCGAGGACCCCATCGAATTTCTGCATCGCCACAAGAAAGCGACCATCCACCAGCGCGAACTCCACAGCGACACCCCAACGTTTTCTCTGGCTCTGCGCGCGGCATTGCGCCAGGCTCCCAAAGTAATTCTCGTCGGCGAAATGCGCGATCGCGAAACCATTGAAATTGCCCTCGAAGCATCCGAAACCGGGCACCTGGTGCTTTCCACTCTTCACACGATTGACGCCGCGAAAACCGTCGAACGCATCATCGGCGTTTTCCCGCTTGCCGACCAGCAGTCCATTCGGACCCGCCTGGCCAAAGCTTTTCGTTTCATCGTTTCGCAGCGCTTGCTGCCCAAGAAAGACGGCTCCGGCCGAGTCGCCGCCATCGAAATCCTAAAGTCCACCATGCGTACGCGCGAATACGTTGAAAAGGGCGAAAGCGAAGGCAAGTCGCTTCTTGATGCCATGCGCGACGGCAGCACCGAGGGCATGCAGCACTTTGACGGCGAGCTCGACAAGTTCATTCGAACCGACGTCGTCGACTTCGAGACCGCGCTCGGTTTCGCCACCAATGCCGGAAATCTTCGCCTTGAATTGCAGGATTATCTCGACGATCCCAAAACCCGCAAACAACAAGCCCGCAGTTCGCAAGCTACCGAAATAGAAATCGAGCGCTAGCAGCCGAATCATTTTGGTAGTCGCACGCTCGCCTGTATCATCTTCAGCGTGCTCGCAATGATCTGTCCTGACCCTCCTGATTTGCAGCCGCTGGCTCGCAGCCTCTATCAATCGCTAATTGCCGGCGGCATTCTCCTGCTTCTGCAATTGTTCTTCAGAAAACCGAGCCAACGAATCTGGCATGCAATCTGGAAGTGCCTCCAGGCGCTAGCGCGCCGACGCTTTCTCTGCGGATTTTTTTTGTTTGCAATGGTGATGGCACTGCGGCTGGCGCTTCTTCCGCGCTTCCCGGTTCCGGTGCCAGGCATTCACGACGAATTCAGTTACCTGCTGATGGCCGACACCTTCACTCATCTCAGGCTTTCAAATCCTCCACATCCGATGTGGATGAGCTTCGAAACTTTCCACGTAAACTTTTCCCCACGCTATGCCTCGATGTATCCACCCGCGCAGGGATTCGTTCTGGCGATCGGCGAGTGGCTCGGCAGTCCATGGATCGGCGTACTCTTAAGCTGCGCCGCAATGTGCGCTGTCATCTACTGGATGTTGCTGGCGTGGCTGCCACCGCGCTGGGCGCTGCTCGGCGGCCTGATCGCATGGTTGAAGTTCGCGGTCGTCAGCTATTGGGTAAACAGCTATTGGGGCGGCGCGGTTGCCGCAACCGGTGGCGCGCTGTTGCTGGGGGCGCTCGCGCGTCTCCTCCATCGTCCCCGCATTCGCGACGCGTTCCTATTCGCACTCGCGCTCGCCATCCTCGCTAACAGCCGCCCATACGAAGGCTTGATTTTTTCTCTTCCGGCGCTTTTTGTGCTCGCGCGTCGGCTTTTTCAGAAGTCTGGCGGCGCAACCTCGTTGCAGACTCACTGGCGAATGGTCGCGCTCCCGACCGCCGTGGTGCTGTTACTTACAGGTACGTTTATGGGTTTCTACAATCACAGCCTCACCGGCCACGCTCTGCTTTTTCCAAACGCGCTTAACGTGCGCACCTATCACACCGCACCCATGTTTCTATTTCAAAAAACCAAGCCGATGCTTTACTACAACAATCAGCAGTTCGAAGATTTTTACAATGGATGGGAGCGCGAGGAATATGACCATTCCTGGCAGAGCCTCAAGTGCATCTCCTGGCTGAAGTCGGTTCGCTTTTTTTCGGCATACGCGTGGTGGGGCATGTTGCTGGCGCTGGCAGCGTTATGGTTAGCGCTTCGCGACCACCGATTGCGTTTGCCTCTAGTGATGCTGGCCTTCGTGGCTGGCGCGACCTTCGCGGTCGTTTGGTCTAACGCCCACTATGCCGCTCCAGTCACCGGCCTCGTAATCCTTCTCTACGTGCAGTCGCTTCGCCATCTGCGGCTGATGCAATGGAAGAACTGGCGATGGGGTGCGGCATTCGCTCGCGCCTCGGTGCTCTTGTTGCTCGTCGACACAGCAGGCGCGGTCGCACGGAAAGAGTGCGACACTTTTTATTGGACTTGCCAGGGCGACGTCAGCCGCCGGAACATCCAACGAAAGCTGCAATCGCTTCCCGGCAAACATCTGGTGATGGTGCGCTACGGCGACGACCACAATATTCACGACGACTGGGTTTACAACGGCGCTGAAATCGATACCGCCAAGGTGATCTGGGCGCGTGAAATTGATCCGGAACAAGACAGCAAGCTATTCGCCTATTTTCAGGACCGCAAAGTTTGGCTGGTTACGCCGGACACCGACAACACTTATCTGAAACCGTATACTTCACCCGGTAACTCGGAAAAGTCTGAGGAATAACAGGCCATCGGGCGCAAGTCGCCTGTTGGGGCGCAGCCTGCGCCCCGGCTTGCCCAGGTGTTCGATCCCCGGTCTAATTCCCCGGGTCTAACGCGTAGCCACCATCAAGTTGTTCAATCCCAGCTCGAATTTCTCGTGATGAAATTCCCTGAAGCCTGCGCGCTCCAGCAAATGCTGCACTTCGCTAACCGGAATCCTTTTCTGGTGTTCATCGCTTTCCATCTCATCGCTGATCAGACGCAGTGTATGCAAAACATTCAAAATCGGGTCCACCATCGCCGCGGGCCAGGTCATGATCAATGATCCGCCCGGCAACAAAATCCGAAACGCTTCGCGCAGTACGGCTTCCGGTTCGACCAGATGCTCGAACACCGCCAGCATCACTACGTGATCGAACTGCGCGTCGTTCAAGGGCAATCGGCTTCGCAGGTCCGCATGAATACGCTGCCAGCGTCCGTGCGCTCCGCTTTCCACCTGATCATCTATCCCGACGCCGTAGGCAATTTTGTCTTCCGCAAAATCCAGAAATGCCATTTCCAGCCCGCAACCCAGATCGCACACGCGCGAACCGGCATTCAAGTGGGGATAAGCCGCACGAAACCTCATTTTCGCAATGAAGTGGTCGATTTCCGTGTAGGTCATTTATTTGACGTCTGCTTTGCGCTCGTCCGGGGCCAGATCGTAGTCGCCGATGTAGGTACCACGGCTGATGCCAAGCATACTCAGAAAAAACGAAGAAAAAATAATCTGTACTCCCAAGAATAGCCACATCGACCAGAACAGGACTCCCCTCACCTGCTGCAGCGGGCCAAATCCGCTGGCAGCCCATTGCCTGGCAACGTAGGCGCATCCGGCGAATCCGCACGCGAACAGCGCGCCGCCCAGGAGCAATCCGGATTCCAACGTCACCCGTTTCAAAAGACGTTTCAACGACACGGTGTTGCGATCAAATCGTTCCGCGTAGCTGAACACTTTCGCAAACGCTCCAATCGCCAGAATCTGCGCTCCCATCAGCGTGAAAATCACACCAAAGATCATGGTGTGCACGTCGAGCACAATGTTGTGCGGAATCCTGCGCGGCCCTGGCAGCAACCAGCAGGTCAGAAAAAGTCCCGCCGCCATCAACAATCCGCCCGGCAGAATGAACAACCAGTTTGGCGCGTAGAGCAGCATGAATCGCAGATGCCGCCAGCCGTCGCGAACACTCCGCAAATGCGGCGGGCGTCCCCGCTTGTCTTTCCACAACGTGATGGGGATCTCGGAAGTTTTTGCGCCGATCTGCGCCGCCTTGATCACAAACTCAGAGGCAAACTCCATTCCGCTACTGCGCACGTCCATGCGCTCAAAAATTTCGCGTGTGAATCCGCGCATCCCGCAATGCGTGTCGCCGATCCCGGATTGAAAGAACAAATTCAGGAGCGCTGTAAGTCCGGGATTCCCGATATATTTGTGGTGCCACGGCATCGCCCCCGGCTTGATCTCTCCCGCAAAGCGATTGCCCATCACCACTTCATTTCCTTCGCGCCACTTTTCCACGAATCGCGGGACTTCCCCAAAGTCGTAGCTATCGTCGGCATCACCCATGATGATGAACATGCCGCGTGCCGCCCGGATTCCGGCTTTTAATGCCGACCCGTAGCCACGCTGAGCCACGGGGATTACCCGCGCGCCAAGTTTTTCCGCAATGTCGATCGATCCGTCCGTCGAGCCGTTATCTGCCACGACCACTTCGCCGCGCAGTCCCGCGTCCGCAAAAGCTTTTTGCGCCTTTTCCACGCAGATTCCCAGGGAGTTCGCTTCATTGAGGCACGGAATGACCACGGAGACGTCAACCGGACTGTCTGCGACATGGGTCACAAGCTCCGTCGTCAGTTGTGGCTGGAGAGAAGGCGCGTGCTTGGTCTCCACCATTCCACCTCGTCACGAAATGCGTGCTCGCGAAATCGTGCCTTGTATTAAGCGGCTGGGCTCTGGCCTTGCTTTTTCCCAACGCGCCATTATGATGACGCGTCTCCGGAAATCCCCGTGAACCTCATTGTCCACTACTTTTGAGCCATCTGCCAGCGTCGCTGCCGTCCGCCCATCCAGCCGCGGCAAGCTCCTTCAGGTCCTGGGCGTGTGGTTTGGCATCGCCGCAGCCATCGGCAATACCATCGCAGCTGGCATCGTTGCTGCTCAGGGAACTATTGCCGCGCTCTTGCCAAATACTTGGTTGTTTCTGGGGGTTTGGATCCTCGGGGGAGTCTACGCGCTTCTCGGAGCGTCGTCCTTGGCTGAGTTGGGTGCTGCAATTCCGCGCAGCGGTGGCCAATACAACTATTCTCGTCGTGCATTGGGCGAGTATGCCGGATTCGTTGTTGGCTGGAGTGATTGGCTTTCCGTGTGTGGCACCAATGCCGTCGCCGCGCTCGTGATCGGGAACTACAGCGGAGCCCTGTTTCCGGTGCTGGCAGGGCACGATGCGATTGTCGCCGTCGCCGTGCTCTTGGCCTTCGCCTTGTTGCAATGGCGTGGCATCAAGTGGGGAAGTGCGGCCCAACTCCTCACCGCTGCGCTCAAGACCAGTGCCTTCCTCGTGTTGGTGATGGCGTGCTTTATTCTGGGTGGCAACGCTCACTCTGCAAGTCTCGCCTCGACTGGCGTCACTATCGTTCTTCCATCAGGATGGCTGCTGGCAGCTGGCTTCATGATGGCCCTGCAGAAGATCATCTATACCGTGGACGGCTGGGACGGAGTCATTTATTTCGGCGATGAGGTAAAAAATCCCGGAAGCGATATTCCGCGCGCAATCTTCGGCAGCGTTTTTTCGATCACCGCAATTTATCTGCTGTTGAGCGCGGCTGTAGCCTATGTCCTTCCTATGCGCGAAATCGTCGGCAACGGCTTTGCCCTCGGTACCGCGGCTTCTCGGATATTTGGCAGCTACGGCGATCCGGTCATCCGCTCCATCATGCTTGTTTCATTGGCCAGCTGTATCAACGCATGCCAGTTGTTTGCCAGCCGCACGCTCTATGCGATGAGCACCGACGGATTATTCTTCCGCGCTGCATCCCGGGTGAACAAGGGTGGCACACCAGCCCTGGCCTTGGCCTTGAGCACTGCTGTCGGTATGGCGTTCTGCATCTTTCAGAAATTTATTCGCGTAATCGACATGCTGGCGTTTTTCTTCGTCGCCAACTACGCGCTTTCTTTCATCTCCATGTTTCGTCTCAGAATGAAGGAACCGGAAATGGCGCGGCCCTATCGCGCGTGGGGTTATCCGTGGACTCCCGGTCTGGCACTGGCAAGTTCCATTGTTTTCCTGGCAGGCGCCGCGTACACCGATCGCGTCAACACACCCTGGGCGCTGGCCATGCTGGTAGCAAGTTATCCGATTTTCCGGGTGATGAAGTTATTTTCGCGCCGAGCCAGCGCGTAGCCTTGCTATTGGACCTTTTCCGCAATCGCCTTCGCCTGCAAAAAGAGGTGCAGGTAGTCTTTGCCGCCCGTCTTCGAATCCGTTCCCGACATATTGAATCCGCCAAACGGATGCGCGCCCACCATCGCGCCCGTGCATTTCCGGTTTAAATACAAATTGCCCACGTGAAAGGCCTCTTCCGCCTTCTCCAATTTCGCTTTGTTCTTGGAGTACACCGCGCCCGTCAATCCAAATTCCGTCCCATTTGCGATTTCCAGCGCGTGTTCAAAATCCCTCGCCTTGATCACGGCCAGCACCGGACCGAAAATCTCCTCCTGCGCCACTCGCGCCTTAGGATCGACATCCGCAATAATCGTCGGTTGCACAAAGTAGCCGTCGCCTGGCGCCCGCCCGCCGCCAAGCACCAGCTTCCCTTCTTTTTTCCCGACTTCGATGTAGTTCAGAATGCCCTTCATTGCAGTTTCGCTGATCACCGGTCCCATATAGTTGTTCGGATCGTCGCTGGGACCGACGGTAATTTTCTTCGCGCGCTCCAGCAATTTTTGCACGAACGAGTCGTATACCTTTTCCGCTACGATCGCTCGCGAACACGCCGAACACTTTTGCCCCTGATATCCAAAAGCGGCTTGCGCTGTTCCCTCCGCGGCGGCATCCAGATCGGCCTCTTCGTCCACCACGATGGCGTCCTTGCCTCCCATTTCGAGCACTGTGCGCTTGATCCACATCTGTCCAGGAACCGCTTTGCCCGCAAGTTCGCTGATGCGCAAGCCGACTTCTTTCGAACCGGTAAAGCCGATGTAGCGAGTCTTGGCGTGCCGCACCAGCGCGTCTCCAATCACGCTGCCAGGTCCGGTGATGAAATTAAGCGCTTCTTTGGGAATTCCGGCTTCAAACAAAATGTCAACGAATCGCGCGGCGATGGCCGGCGAGTCCCCGGCAGGCTTGAGTACCACCGTATTTCCGGTGACCAGCGACGCCGCGACCAACCCCGCCATGATCGCGCATGGAAAATTCCACGGCGGAATGATCGCGCCTACGCCTAGGGGAATGTAAACAAGATAGTTCCGCTCGCCGCGCATCGGCGTCAGCTTTTGTGGCTCCGCTAGCCGCAGCATTTCACGTCCATAGAATTCCAGAAAATCAATCGTTTCAGCGATGTCGGCGTCCGCTTCCGGCCAGGTCTTGCCTACTTCGCAGCAGACCAGCGCCGACAGTTCGAATTTCCGTTCCCGGATGATTTGCGCAGCCCGGAATATGTGGTTCGCGCGCTCCTGCGCAGTCGTGCGCTTCCAAGTATCAAAATACTTGTGCGCCGCTTCCACCGCCTGGTTCGCCTGCTCCGCCGACGCTTTCTGGAACACGCCGATCACTTGCGAAGGCCGCGAAGGATTCGTGGACTGCATCTTCTCCGCGGTCGTGACTTTCTGTCCCGCGATGTACATCGGATATTCGCGCCCGAACTCCGAAGCCACCTTCTTTAACGCCGCTTCCATCGCCGCGCGATTCTCCGCCTTCGTAAAATCGATGAACGCCTCATTCACAAACTCCGGCTTCTGCAATCTGGTTTCCGCCGTCGCCATTTCACGCCTCCTGACATCTCCAAACAAGCTAGTTTACCGCTTGCCGCTTGGCCACGCCAACCGTGTAGGAATCCTAACCTCGCCGCCCTCTGGTCTGATTTGTGGATTTGGTTCAACTCGTGTTAAATCCAAGCGCAGCAAGTTGCAGTCATTAAACAGGGCGAGGAGCAACCCGTGCCGCCAATCCTAATTCCTAAAGTCCATGAGATGGTCCTGCCCGATGTTGGACCAGTCTCTGTTCCGCTGGGCGGGCCCATCGCGCATTTGAAATGCTTTGCAGCTGTCGTGCATAAGGACAAACAGATCGAAGCTGGCGTCTGGGAGTGTTCGCCGGGCATCTGGCGCCGTCAGATCCTGCAGGCAGAACTCTGCCACTTCGTCTCGGGCTACGCTTTCTTCACACCTGAAGACGGCGATAAGTTCGAAATCAAAGCTGGCGACGCGGTATTTTTCCCGCCCAACTCAAAAGGCGTCTGGGACGTCAGAGAAACCATCCGTAAGTCCTACGTCACATTTAATTACTGAGTTTCAGATTCGCTCGACTACCTGCGAATTCTCATGCTGCCTTTTCATTCTTGCTGCAGGCAAAAAGCAAACCGGTCATTCTCAGTTCGCCGAGGCGGACGAAAAATCTCAGCGTCGAACCGGCACAGCGCTAAGCAACGAGTTCGCCGGTCGCCGCCCCGAAGATGCGGGTGTGCAGATCCACGTCCGCAGCAGTCGTCGCGGGGCACATCAGCGCCATATTGTGAAAAGGCGTGAGCAATACGCCGCGATTCAGCGCATAGAGATGCAGGAAGCGTTCTAGTTCAAAGTCAGCAGCCGCAGCCGATTCCCCGCCATTCCGCGGCGGATTCTCTCGAAATGTGTACTCCGCCCGTGCGCCCAGTTGTTGCACATTCCACGGCAGCCTGTGGTTTTTGATTTCGCCGCTGACACCATACGCCCATCGCGTCGCCAGGGGAATCATTGTTCGGAACGCCTCCGCCGTTAGCACGTTTTCCAGAGTCGACCGCATGGCCGCCAGCGACAACGCATTCCCCGCCAGCGTCCCGCCAATTCCCCCAACATCGCAATCTTCGAGCTCGATTCGGACAGAAATCCGCTCCGCCACTTCTTCCGTGCATCCGTATGTCGACCCGGGAATCCCGCTCCCAATGGGTTTTCCAAACACCACAAAATCCGGTTGCAGTTTCCACTCCCGAGTACAACCGCCCGGCCCCACGCAGATTGTGTGCGTCTCATCCGCAATCAACAACGCGCCGTATTTCAGCGTGAGTTCGCGCGCCGCTTTCCAGTAGCCCGGAGCCGGCAAGATAATTCCCACGTTGGTCATGGCCGGCTCGGCCAACACCACCGCTACATCGCTTTGCTTCAGCGCATCCTCCAGCGCGTTCAAATCGTTGAACTCAACCACCCGGGTAGTCTTCGCCGGATTCACCGGCGGCCCGATATTCCCGCGCCGGGGAACGACTGTTCCGTCGCGTAATGCTGCAAACGACTCGTCCACCGTCCCGTGATAGCAGTAGTTGTAAGCCAAAACCTTCGGCCGCTGGGTAATCTCCCGTGCAATTCGAATCGCAAACCGGTTCGCATCCGTCGCCGTCAACGCAAATTGCCAGTATGGAAGCGCGAATCGGCGCCTCAGCTCGTCCGCCACCCAAATCGAATCTTCCGTAGGGAGCATCAAAGTGATGCCTTCGCGCACTTGCTTCGCAATCGCGTGCGCCACCACATCCGGCGAGTGCCCCGTCATAGCGCCTGTATCGCCCAAACACAAATCCACGTACTCGCGCCCATCCACATCCGTAAAATGCGCGCCCTTCGCATGCGCCACAAACACCGGAAACGCCCCAGCCCACTTGCGCATCCAGTTCATCGGCACGCCACCCAGCAGCGATTTCCGAGCCCGCGCGTACATCTCCGCCGACCGCGGATGTTCCGCAATAAATTTCTGTTCTTCCCGCTCGCTGAGCTCTTTTAATTTCCTTCGATTTATCTGTGTCATCTTTTTCGGAAGGGGCACGATATATCGTGCCGTCCTCGGCGGGATCTCTTCACCGCAGTTCGTGAATAATTTCTTTTGCCGCGTTCGCTCCGCTCGCTCCCGTCAATCCATTTCCAGGATGTGTCCCGCTGCCACACATAAACAATCCGCGCACCGGCGTTCTATACCGCGCCCAATCGAGCACCGGCCTCATGGTAAACAATTGATCCAGCGCCAGCTCGCCATGAAAAATATGTCCGCCCGTGAAGCCGTAAATTTTCTCCAAGTCCTCAGGCGTGATCACCTGAATACCCTCTACCAGGCCGGGTAGATTCGGCGAATACTGTGCCAATGTTTTCACCACAACATCACCCAACTCTTTGCGCCGCGGACCCCAACTTCCTTGCTTCAGCGTGAACGGCGCGAACTGCACACACGCCGAGAGCACATGTTTTGCGTCCGGTGCCAGCGAGGGATCCAGAATCGTCGGTATCGTCACATCCAGATAAGGCGCGCTCGGAAATTCTCCGTACTTCGAAGCGTCATACGCGCGCTCCAAATAATCAATCTCTGGGCCAATATGAATTCGTCCCGAAAGCGCGCGCAAATATCCGTCCTGCCCGATTGCACCCGCCAGCGATGGAAATGACGGCAAATCTCCCAACGCCAGATTCACTTTCGCAACAGTTCCCTTAGCGCGCAGATTCTTGATCCGCTGCGCAAACGAAGGATCAAGCTGCGAAGGATCAAGCAAATTAAAAAATGTCCGCTTGGGATCAACGCCGGAAACGACCGCCTCCGTCGCGATTTCTTCGCCGTCGCGCAGTACTACGCCCACCACCGCGCCATTCTTCGTTCGAATCTGTTCCACTTCGGCGTCGGTTCGAATCTCCGCTCCCGCGGCCTTGGCCGCCTCCGCCAATGCAATAGTGAATTTTCCTAATCCTCCCCGCGAAAACGTCGCAGTACCCACCGGATTCGCGTCCGCCGCCGCGCGCAACAACAGCACCGCGGTCGATCCCGCCGACCACGGCCCCAGCGCCGTCCCAAAAACTCCTCGCGCCGCAATCGTTGCGCGAATCAACTCCGTCTCAAAAAACTCCGCCACGTAGTCGGCGACCGCCATCGGACCCCATCTCAGTAAATCAAAGATCCTTTTCTTCCCCAGTCCGCGAACGCCGCGCCCGGTCTTAAATAAGTTCCACAAGTCTTCCGGCGTAGGTTTATCGATCGCCGGCGGAGCAATCGTGCACAGCTGCGCGAAAATCGCCGCCACTTCTTCCAATCCCGCCGCGAATTTCGTGTAGTTCTCCCCATCCTTGGCCGACACCCGCGCGATCGCGCCCGCCGTCTTCGCTACATCCGAATAAAACAACAGCGCTTTTCCATCCAGCGATGGAGAAAATACCCGGGGATCAGGCTGCAAAATCTGGCAATCGAATTTTTCTACCGCCAAATCGCGCGCAACATCCGCTCGTAGCGGGCCCAAGGTGTGCGCCAACGCCGAAACAAAAAATCCCGGATGAAATTCCTCCGTCACCGCTCCGCCGCCCACTATTTCCCGGCGTTCCAGCACCACCGGCTTGAACCCGCCTTTCGCCAAATAAAACGCGGCGATTAACCCGTTGTGCCCGCCACCGACAATCACTACTTTTTGTCCCAGTGGCATCGTCAGTTCCCCGCCTGTGCGCGAGAACTCCTCTTACTCGAGGATCCGTTTTTCCACTCCTTCAAAATTACCGTGCTCGCGATTCTTCCCGGCGCCGCCATAATCCCGCCGCCCGGGTGCGTCGCCGACCCGCACATGTACAAATTTTCGATGGGTGTTTTGTAATAGGCCCATCCCGGCACCGGCCGTAAAAAGAAGAGTTGCTCCAACGAAAGTTCACCTTGAAAAATATTTCCCTGCGTCAAACCGAACTCGCGCTCCAGATCGAGCGGTGTCAGCACCTGCCGCCCAACGATTAATTTTTTAATGTTGGGAATGTGCTCGCTGATGGTGTCAATGACGTTATCTCCAAACGCCTCGCGCTTTAGATCGTCCCAGGTACCTTGCGCCAACTTGTACGGCGCATATTGCACGAAACACGACATCACGTGTTTCCCTGGCGGCGCCACCGACGGGTCCGTCAGACTCGGAATCACCATGTCAATGTACGGCCGCCGCGAAAAATTCCCGTATTTCGCGTCATCGTAGGCCCGCTCCATGTACTCCACGCTCGGCGAAATCGACAGCGCCCCGCGCAAATGCGCTCCGTCGCCCGGCAAACATTTGAATTCGGGCAGCCCATCCAGCGCCAGATTCAGTTTTCCGGACGACCCGCGAAATTTATATCGCTTCACGTCCTGCAAAAAGTCGCCAGGCAGTTCGCTCGCGTCTAGGAATTTCTCAAACGTCAAATGCGGGTCCACACTCGACGAAACCACATTCGCTGCAAGCTCTTCTCCGCTTTGCAACGCAACGCCACACGCGCGTCCGTCCTTCACAATAATTTTCGCAACACTGGCCTTGGTTCGAATCTCGACGCCAGCTTCGCGCGCCGCCGCCGCAATCGCATTCGAAATGGCACCCGTCCCGCCGCGGCTGAATCCCCAGGACCGGAACGCCCCATCAATCTCGCCCATATAATGATGGAGCAGTACGTATGCGGTCCCCGGCGACCGAATCCCCAAAAACGTTCCGATAATTCCCGAAGCCGACATGGTCGCCTTCAGCACATCTGTCTCAAACCACTGGTCCAGAAAATCCGCGGCGCTCATCGTCATCAACTGGATCAGGGTGTACCGCTCGTCACTCGATAAATCGCGGAATCTTTGCATCAAGAAATGAAGCTGTCGCAAATCTTTCGGCCGCAGCGTCGTCGGGTCCGGCGGAATCATCGACAAAATCGGCTTCACGAACCGGCACATTGGCGTCATCATCTTCGAAAACTCTTCGTAAGCCTCCGCATCCACGCGCGAGTGTCGCCGAATCTCCCGCACCGTCCGCCCGTGATCGTTCATCCGCCACAAGTAATCGCCATTCGACATCGGCGAGAACGTTCCATCGAGCGGCAGAATTTCCAGTCCATGTCGCGGCAAATCCAGATCGCGAATAATTTCCGGCCGCAACAAGGAGACGACATACGAACACTCGCTGAACAAAAATCCCGGAATAATTTCTTCCGTCACCGCGGCCCCGCCCAGCACGTGCCGCCGCTCAAGCACCACTACCTTTTTCCCGGCTTTCGCCAGGTACGCGGCATTGGTCAGCCCGTTGTGCCCGCCGCCAATCACAATCACGTCATAGTGCTGCGCCATTCGCCAAACTCCGCAAAAAAGCTATCCAAATGTAAGACGTCGCGACAAAAAGTCCGCTAATTCTACCCGCGCGCCTCAACCACGCACAAGTGCGCCGCTCTGGCAGCATTGCAACGTTTGATCTTTTTATGGCGGCCGCCTTCTGAGACGGGCTTCTCCTGCAGCCGATGCGCGAGCAAACTTTTTCTGCGCAACTTTCGCCTGTACCGTGCAACTGTTTTCCATCTTCCGGCCAGTGGGCCTCAATTGTCCCAATGGCCAGTAGTCTCCAGCTCCTCCGCGCCGTACGCTCATCCCTTCCAGACAACGTTCCCGCTTACCGGGGGAATCCTCATGTACTGCGAACACTGCGGCTTACAGATTTTTCCCAAGCTCCCAGTCTGCACCCGTTGCGGCGAAACCCCGACGTTCCAGTTATTTCAACTGGCAAGCCTCTTCACCCTATTTCTTGCGGTCCTTTGCAATTCTCTGGTCGCGTGGATCCTGTTGCCGCGCTTGACCTCCGGCCACTACGCGGCAATCTACTTCCGCGTGTGGCTCTGGCTTTCCGATAAAACCGCAATTTACGGATGGGCTCCCATGGCCGTCGGCCTGCTGGCTTGGGACTATTTTGTCCGCCGCAAGACCCGCCAAAAAATCAAAAGCTGGCTCACGCGAAAACTGCTCAGCTTCGTCATCGTCGCAGGAATCACGCCGGTGCTCCCCTGGTGGGTTCCCGCCGGCCAGCCGCCGCAGAGTTTCATGTCCATGATCAGCCGCTATCCCGGACTGCCCTCCGGCCTGGCCTGGACCGCCATCACTGTGGTCATCGTTCTGCTCTGCTCCAATAGCGAGTCCCGCATCGCGCTCCTCGGCCGAGGCCGCGTCCTCAGCGCCGTCAGCCTGTGCTCGCTCTTCCTGCTCCTAACTCTCACCCTGGTGGGCTGGTCCCTGGCCCATTGACCCGGCCATCGTCGCGGCTACCGCTGACAGCCATCTTCGGGTTGCGGTGGTAGCAGCCGGTCTTCAAGACCGGAGCTTTTCCGTTAGTGCCGGGCTTTAGCCCGGCTCTTAGGTAGCACAGCCTTCCTGGCTGTGGGCGATGCCGCCCGCTCCACGAGCAAGCCTCGACTCCTACTCCAGCGGCTGTCCCTCTAAAATCTCCCGCACAATCTGTTTCGCAAACTCCTCATCCTCCGGCAAAACAAATAATTTCGGCTTCCCGTCCTCCATCTCCCACCTCATGCGAATATCATTCTCCTGCAACGACATTTCGATCATATCTCGCCAAGCGGCTGGCTCCCCTTCCCACGCCAAACTCGTGGCGTCCTCAGGATACCAATCTTCGTCCCGAATCCTTTTCCTGGAGCCATCTCTGTCCGATCTGTCTCCGCCATCGTCGCGAGCCTCGATTGTTTCCTGCCCGACATCTTCATCATCGTCATCAGCTGCGTCATCTAGGTCTGCAACCGGATGCACGCCTCCCGTGATTGCGTTCGCTCGCTCGTAATCCGCTTCTGCCACAGAGATTTCATAGTGATTTTTCGTTTTGCTCCGCGCTCCCAGCTCTCTTTCTTCGTCCAAGCGGTAATAAATCCCGGCTTCTTTCAACTCCCGGCACACACTCGCGCATTCAGTATCTTGGTTCCCAACCCAAACGCATCGCAAGTGTCGCGCTCGCGGATCCTCCGCCGGCGGGGGAAGCAAATGCACCGTGTCTTCGGCTGCCTCCGAATCCGTGCCAAACGCCTCCTTGATCGCCAACTCCGCCTTCTCGTACAACGACGCCGGCACACCAATCTGATACGGCGACTGATGGCTCCAATTAAACAGATGGTCCTGACGCCGAATCATTTTGTGCGCAATCCCAGCCTCATCGAGCACCGCACAAATCTCCGTGCACACCCGCAAATCCGTCCCCTTCCAGAACGAGCAAAACGGATCGGTATTCGGATCTCCCGGAGTACCCGCAAAGCGCTCGCGCTCCGCTGCATCGTCCGGCGCACCCTCAACCACGCTACGCCCCACCAACTCCGCCGACTCCAGCAGCGGCAGATCGCAATCCGCACACACCGTAAATCCCCGCCGGTACTCCGCCTTACACTGTGGGCAAATCATCATCGCCTCGCAGTCTACACTCTCGCTCATAAAAAAATCCCTTCTTGCGCAGCCCTTTGGAGTGCGGCAGCCGGGTTGCAGTCGCTTCACTCTTTTTCAGAAATATCGTCCAGGGCGCGAATTTTTCGCCCTTTGTTTTCAATCACTTGCGCACTCCTTCCGGAACCTGTTTCACTTTTGCAGAAACAAGTCCTTTGCTTGCCAATTCATACGAGAAAGGGATGTCGGGGCCGCCCCTCTGCAACGAATCCTCAGGAACGCCTGGCGACGCCAACCACACAAGGCTCCGATCCTGCATGCATTTTATTTCCCCTTCCGGCTCTGCTTCCCCGGCCTCCTCCTTTCATAACTGCGTCTTTTCGCTGCCTCACACCGTATACAGGTTAGAATGAGCCTCTTGCCCACAGTCTGGCTTGAACGAACAGGAGCACCGGGTGCCGCCGCAGCGCTTTGTTTTTCGACATTCATGAGCGATGACGCCAAGGCGCTTTCGCAACGCCTGAAGCGGCGCGACCCGGAACTGCTCGACCGCCTGATCGAACAGTACCAGTTCCGGCTGTTTCGCTATCTGCTGCACCTGACCTCCAACCGCGAACGCGCCGAGGATTTTTTCCAGGAAACGTGGCTACGCGTCCTTGAACGCGGCCACCAGTACGACGGCAAGTGGAAATTTGAGGCCTGGCTTTTCGCCATTGCCCGCAATCTCGTGCTCGACTGGCATCGCCGCAAAAAACCGCAAAGCATCGATTCGCTTGCCGGCCCCGAGGAAGACGCGGCGTTCGACGTGAAGGATGAACACAGCGAATCGCCGCTCGAGCAAGTTATGCAAGCAGAACAAAAATCCAGCGTTCAACGATCGCTTGAAAAAGTTCCCGCGATCTATCGCGAAGTTCTCGTCCTGCGCTTTCAGGAAGAAATGCAACTCGACGAAATCGCCGGCGTCACCGGCGCGCCCATCTCGACGGTGAAATCACGTCTCTACCGCGGACTGGACGCGCTGAAAGTTGCCATGACTCTGTCGCAGGGGTCGCCTTTGTAAATGGCCGGACTTCAGTCCGGTGTTTTTGCTGGCGTAGCCAGTCTTGGCTGCTCGCTTCTTGGAAGCTGTAGCGGCTGTTTCCGGGACGAACGAATTTGAGGTTGAGATGAACGAACAAATACACGAACGCGCAAAAAAATTGATCGCGCAGCAACACGTGGAATCGGTTTCGTCCGACGACGAACAGTGGCTCCAGGCACATCTGGCCGAATGCGAATCCTGCGGCGCCGAACAACGCCAACTTCGCGAATCGCTCTCCGCGCTGCGGGTCATACATCTGGATCTGCCCAGCAACCTCGCCAGCCGCGCGCAATTTTTCGTGCGCATGCGCGCCGAAGAACTTCGCGAAAAAGAACCGGCGAAAAAATTCGTTTGGGCCATCGCCGCGGTGTCCTGGGCCCTCGGTGTCAGCACCGCTCCCTGGGTTTGGCGCGGGATCGAGTGGCTCGGCCAGGAAACCGGCGCGCCAAAGCTTCTGCTGCAGGCGGGCTTCATCCTGTGGTGGAGCGTTCCGCCGATGATCGCCGCGTGGGCTGCGCTTTCCGATAAGCGTGTGGCGCAACCGGGCCAAACAGAATGATTCTTTCAGCAGGCGCACGAGCCGAGCAGACACAGACTCGAGAGGATCTTAGAAAACGAGGAGAGCATGAGCGAAGCATTCGATGAACGCATGAAGCTGATCCGGTTCCGCAGGAAAAGGGAGCGGTTTCGCTTACGCGAGGAAATAAGAATCGTACCGAAATGGGTAATCTGGACCTGCTTGGTGCTGTGGCTGGTGGCTATCGCCATCGGTACACTGATAAATCTCTCTGGCGTCAATGGCGAAACTTTCCCCCCGGAGCTGGCTGGCCATCCGGCAATCGCTTCTCTCGCGTTGGCGGGAATCATCACTCTGGTCTCCATCATTATCACCATTTGGTTGATGGCTCTCGGTTACGTCTACCGCGATGCCCGGCGCCGCGGAATGAATGGGGGGCTTTGGCTGCTTTTGTGCATGCTGCTCTCCTGGCCATTCTTCGCCATCGGTTTCATTCTGTACTTCCAGGTACGCGAGCCGCTGCCATTCCCCTGCCCGCGCTGCTCCACCATGGTCGGCGCTCGCTTCAATTTCTGCCCCAACTGCAAATGCAATTTGCATCCGAGCTGCCCCAATTGCAAACGCGAAGTCGCCGAATCCGATAAATTCTGCCCCTACTGCGCGCAGGACCTGACGCCCGGCCGGGAAGTTGAGAAGTCCATTGCCTAGTATTCAAGCCAGCAGCGCGTTGCCGTCACAGTTGCCATATGTTTCGCGTGGCCATACCGGTCAGCAAGCGATATCATGCCCACCCTATGACACAGATAGATCCCGAAAAAGAACATCAGCGACTTGCAGCGCGCTATGCTGCAATGCAAGACGATGAATTGGAGAAAGTCGCGCTCGATTTTCTGTCGCTGACAGATGTGGCCAAGAGCGCGCTTCACTCTGAAATGTCCAGACGCGATCTCGCTCCACCGGCCGAGATTGCAGCCAATCATGCAAATGAAATTGCCCAGTCGGAGGCGCGGAAGCCTGTAATGATTCGCCGCTATCGCGATCTGCCCGAGGCTTCGATTGCAAAAAGTGTCGTCGAGTCTGCCGGCATAGACTGCATCCTCGCGGATGACAACCTGGTCAGACTCGACTGGTTTTATTCCAATCTTGTCGGCGGGATCAAATTACTGGTTCCGGAAAAAGATGCCGACGCCGCCGTCCAACTGCTGGACGAAAGTACACCCGAGAAATTTGCCGTTGAGGGAATCGGGGAATACGAACAACCGCGCTGTCCGAAGTGCGGTTCGATGGATGTTTCCTTGGACGGATGGAACAAGCCTCTGACCATTGCCGCGACCCACATCACGAGCTTGCCAATTCCAGTGACCACAACAGGTTGGAAATGTCACTCATGCGGGCATCAGTGGAACGAAGGCGGCGAAGGTGGATCCGCAGCTTCTCGCCCCGGCGAGCAAACCGACTAAGCAGGGAGAAGTACCAGGGGCAGAAATGAATTCAGAATCGCTCGACGGCGAGGGCTACGGCGTTGCCGCCGCCCAGACAGAGAGCGGCGATGCCGCGTTGCAGGTTGCGCCGCTGCAATTCGTAGAGAAGAGTAACCAGGATGCGAGCTCCGCTCGCTCCGATTGGGTGGCCGATGGCGACCGCGCCGCCGTTGACGTTGACTTTTCCGGGGTCAAGTTTCAGTTGCCGCGTGACGGCAATCGCTGCAACGGCAAAAGCTTCGTTCAGTTCGACCAGGTCAACGTCTTTGTCGCGGTCCCAGCCGGTTTTCGTCAAGAGTTTTTCGACCGCATCGACTGGCGCCATCATCACCCACTTGGGCTCGACGCCGCTGACGGCTTGCGCCACGATTCGCGCAATCGGACTTTTTCCCAGGCGCGACGCGTTGCGTTCGCTGGTAACCACCAGCGCGGCCGCGCCGTCGTTGGTTCCTGGCGCATTTCCCGCAGTGACCGTGCCATCTTTTTTGAACGCGGGCCTTAATTTTGCCAGCGCATCTAACGAAGTATCTTCGCGTGGCGATTCGTCGTACTTAATTACCATGGCATCGCCTTTTTTCTGCGGCACTTCGATCGGCAGAATTTGCGCTTCAAAAAAACATGATTTGCGCGCGCGAATTGCTTTCTGGTGACTCTCAAACGCGAATTTATCTTGTTCCTCTCGCGTGATCTTATATTTTTCCGCGACCAGCTCGCCGGTCATTCCCATATGGAAATTCTCGTACGCGTCCCACAATCCATCGTGCACCATCGAATCCACGATCACGCCATCGCCGATGCGATATCCGGTGCGCGCTTGCGGCAAAAGATACGGACAGTTGGACATGGATTCCATGCCGCCGGCTGCGACAATTTCGCTTTCGCCAAGCGTCACCGCTTGCGCCGCCAACGCAACTGCTTTCAACCCTGAGCCGCAGACTTTGTTGATGGTCAACGCGGCCACGCGCGGATCGCATCCGCCTTTGAGGGCCGCCTGTCTGGCCGGATTTTGCCCAAGGCCGGCTTGCACCACGTTGCCGAGAATCGCTTCATCAATTTGTTTTGTGTCCAGGCCTGCGCGCCGCGCGGCTTCGGCGACAACTTTGCCGCCAAGCTCCGGCGCGGAAAAAGCCGCCAGGCCGCCCTGGAATTTGCCTACCGGCGTGCGCACCGCGGAAAGAATAACGGGAGTCTCCATCTCAAACCTCCAAAGATCGAAACTCCATTATAGCGATTTGCGAATTTCGCTGCTTTCCTCCGCGTGCTACTTCACGCCCGCCGTCGTCCACCGCGCGACTGGACTATTGTTCGTCGGCGGAGGGGCCGTACAAGCCGGGGACTGGAACATTCAACAGGCGCAGATAGACGGTGAGTTGGCCGCGATGGTGAATCAGGTGATTCATGATCATTCCGCGAACGCATGCGACGCGCGGCATAGTGAAAATTTCTTTTCCACCGGCCAAAAGAGTCCAGCCCTTCATCATGTCATCATCGCTGGCTTTGCTGAGAGCGGCGCGAGCTTCCGCCGCTTCCTTATCGAACGCAGCGAGAAGTTGTTTCGAGTTTTCGATTTTCGGCGGCGTGTAACTGGGGCCGTCAACAGGTGCGTAGTCGAGACTCTCGGAAGTCAGGGTCATGGTAAGCCAGCCGGGGACTGTTCCAACGTGTGCGGCGAGCCAGCCGGTGGTACCGGATTTTTCGTGGGGTTTCCAGTTCCACTTTTCATCGGGAACGCGTTCGAGAACTTTGCGGGTGTTGGCCATTTCCTGTTCGAATTCGGGGAGCAGAGTTTGTGCGATAGACATGGTGTCCTCCGGAAGTTTGGTGTGCGGGCGGAAGAACTATAGGCGAACAAAAAGCGAATTGTCAAGAAGGTTTTCGGGAATTTAGCGTGACTTGCAGTGGGCCTGACAAGAGCGGCAGCAGGGCCCGCGATAAATGATTCGGGTTAAACCGCACTCCAAAGTAGAATGCAGGCATGGCACACGAACGAACGGACTCATTTCTGAAAGATTCGATCGCCATTTTTCAGTATTACAAAAGGCTGGGCGAAAACGCGATAGCGCAGTGTCCGGACGACGGATTGCTGGCACTGCTGGACGATCGGTCGAATTCGATTGCGACGATCGTGAAGCATCTTTCGGGGAATATGCTTTCGCGGTGGACGGACTTTCTTACCACGGACGGCGAAAAGCCGACGCGGGACCGTGATGCGGAATTCGAAAAGCCTCCGAAGAATCGCGCGGAGATTCTGGATTTGTGGGATGCGGGATGGAAATGCGTTTTCGCGGCGCTGCAGGGATTACAGGACGCGGACATGACCAAGACGGTGAAGATTCGCGGCGAAGAACATTCCGCGATGCAGGCCATCAATCGCCAGGTGGCACACTACAACTATCACATCGGTCAGATCGTGCTGCTGGCAAGGCATTACGCGGGCGCGAACTGGAAGTCGCTCACCATCGCGAAAAGCAAATCGCAGGAATTCAACGCCGACGTGGCAGCCGGCAAGAAATCACAGCGCTGAAACACACAGGGTACCATTGGATAAACCTTCAAAATCATGATGGCCGTTTTGATTTTGCTGGGCGGCGATATTGCCATTATAGGATGACAGTTGCTTTCATTTTGCATGCATTTCCCGCCTTTTCTTTCGCTTCCTCTTCGCCTCGTGAAAAGGTAGACTGGCAGAGCGATGGCAAAACTTTTTGATTATGAGCCGCTGCCCGCGGTTGCTGGCGCGGGAATGGAAATGAATGCCGCGCAGCGGCGCGCGATCGAGCATGGCGATGGGCCGTTGCTGGTGATTGCCGGAGCGGGGACGGGGAAGACCCGGGTAATCACAGAGCGGATCCGGCATCTGTTCGAGCGCGACAGTTCCCTTTCTGGTGAAAACATACTTGGGCTGACGTTCACAAAAAAAGCGGCCGGCGAGATGCTGAGGCGCGTAGGCAAAACCTGCGGGGAGCGCGCGGATGGGATCACGCTGACTACCTTTCATGCTTTCTGCGAAATGATTTTGAAAGAGGGAGCGCCGGGGCGAGTTCCGCTGGAGACTGTGGACCACTGGATTTTGTTGCGGCGCAACATGCGCAGGTTGCAGCTGGATAAATACAGGAGGCTAGCGGAGCCGGGGCAATTTTTGACGGACTTCATCCAGTTTTTTTCGCGGTGCCAGGATGAACTGGTGTCCTGTGAAAAGTATGGAGAATACGCGGAAGGATTGGCGGCGAAATTGGAAGCGGAGCGACCGCAGGTTGACGACGAGACGTACAAAGAGCGGCTGGAAGAAGTGGAAAAACAGCGCGAAATTGCGCGAGCGTACAGCGCGAGCGAAGCATTACTGCGCGAGAAAAACGTGGTCGCGCTGAACGGGTTGATGACCGAGGCGGTGAAACTGCTGGACAACGATGCGGCGCTGCGGGAAAAGCTGCAGAAAAGATTCCGGCACATTCTGGTGGACGAATTCCAAGATACGAATATCGCGCAATTGAGATTGCTGGAGCTGATCGCGGCGCCAGCGCGAAACATCGTGGTGGTGGGAGATAACGACCAGGCGATTTACCGGTTTCGTGGCGCTTCCTTCGGGAGTTTCAAATTATTTTTGCAGCGATTCGCGGGATGGAAAGAAGGCCAGGACTCGACCAAGCTGCGCGTGCTGCTGCAGGACAATTACCGCTCCACACCGAATATTTTGCGAGTGGCGACGCAGGCGGTTTCGCACAACGAGACCAGCGCGGATTTCCCAAAGAAAATGTTGAACCCCAGCAAAGCCGAGGGAGAGAGAGTCCGCGTCGTTGAGTTGGCGGGACAGGAAGAAGAAGCCGTCTGGGTGGCAGGAGAAATCGACCGCAGCCACAAAGCAGCACGGCGATGGAAGGATTTCGCCGTGCTGTACAGGCAACATGCGCACCGGGACAAGCTGGTGGAAGAACTGACGCGGCGAAAAATTCCGTTCGTGATCAGCAATCTTTCGATTCTGGATCATCCGCTGGTGCGTGATGTGGTTTGTTACCTGCGGTTGATCGCGCAGCCTTACGACGATGTGGCGTGCGTGCGGGTGCTGGCTGCTCCGGCGTGGGGACTGGAGCCGCCGGACATAGTGCGCTTTGCGGAGCGCGCGAAGAAAGAACGCAAAGCGATGCATGATGCGCTGCAATTGCCGCAGGCAGAGTTGTCCTTCGATCGATCGTCAGCGGCGCTGGGAGTGCTGCTGGCGTTTTTGGGCGAGCAGCGAAAAACGATGAAGCGGCGTACGGCGCGGGAGATTTTGAGCGATTTGACGGAGTGGCTGGAGATTGTGCAGCGGGCCAGCAGGCAGGACCGGAAGTATGTACAGCGCCTGGCAGAATTCGTGACCGAGTGGGAAGCGAAAAGCGAGACGGGGCAACTGGCGGAATTTCTGGAGTATCTGGATTACTACCAACAGGCCAGCGGTGTGATTTCGCTGGACGACGACGATGCGCCGGGCGATGCGGTGCAGTTGATGACCGTGCACGGCGCGAAGGGACTGGAGTTTCCGCAGGTGTTCGTATTGCGTGTGAATTCGCGCGCGTTTCCGGTCGGCGACCGCAAGCCGTTGTTCGAATTTCCGGTGGAATTGATGAAGGAAGAGTTGCCTCAGGGCGATTACCACACCCAGGAAGAGCGGCGGTTGTTCTATGTGGCGCTGACGCGTGCCGAAGACCGGCTAACGCTGACGACGATTGCGGAGAAAAAGGGTAAGGTGCCGCTGTTCATCGAAGATATTTTGATGGATGCGGCGATCAAGAGGCGCGACGTGGTGCAGATCGCACCAAGAGTGACGATTGCTGGTGGCGAGGACGAACTTCCGGATTCGAAAGAGGCGGAAGCGCAACTTTTTCCTGCCAGCGGACCGGCGAAGATCTTTTCACGAGTGGCGAAGTGGGCGGAGACCTATTGCCCGGAAATTCCGGAGCCGCTGAAGCTCAGTCCTTCAAGCGTGATGGGGTATCGGAGTTGCCCGCAGCAATTTTTGTTTCAGAAATTGTGGTCGATCGAGGGAGAAGCCAAGGCGACACTGACGTTTGGCCGAGTGGTACATTCGACAATCCGGCGCGCGATGGCCGAGATGAAGAAGGGGAACCTGCTGCGGTTCGAAGAGGTGCAGCGAATCTACGAAAACGAATGGTCGGCGCTGGGATTTGAGGACGATTATCAGGAGCAGGAATACAAGAAGGACGGGCTCGAGCAGTTGCGGACGTTCCATGCCGCGGTGTTGGAGGCTTTGCCGGAAATACTGGAGCAGGAAAAGGGATTCGAACTGGACCTGGAAAATAATGTGATCGTGAAAGGGCGGATTGACCAGATTAATTCGCTGGGGAGCAAAAATGTGGAGATCGTGGACTACAAAACGGGAAAACCGCGGAAAGAGTCCGAGGCAAAAAAGGATTTGCAGTTAAGTATTTATGCGATTGCGGCGAAAGAGATTCTGGAGCTGAACCCGGTGCGGCTGGTTTTTCATTATTTGCAGAATAACGAGCGTCAGGAGACTACGCGGGACGCGAAGCAGTTGGCTGAAGCGCAAACGATTGTGCAGGAAGCGGCGGCCGAGATTCGCGCGGGGAAGTTTACGGCCAAACTGGGATTTCATTGTCGCGGGTGCAGCTATAAGCCGATTTGTCCGGCGCATGAAGAGGCACTGGCGGCCGGGGCGTGAATTGTTTAGATCGAGGACCCACCTAAGTAGGTGGCTATAAACCAGGTGTTGCCGAAGGGGTCCTTGATAGTGGCGGAGCGTTCGCCGTAGGGTTTGACAGACGGCGGATCTACGGAGGTGGCGCCGGAGCTCAAAGCTCTTGAATAGCAGGCATCGCTATCTGGAACATAGATGTGCAGGTAGGCGGGAGAAGGAACGCTCTCTCGGCTCGCTTCATCGATTTCAAAGGTTGCGTTGCCGACTCTGATGGTGGCATGGAGGACTTGGCCTTCCGGAGACAAGGCGACACCGAGAGCTTCGGCGTTGAATGCGGATTCGGCGAAAGGAATCATGTTTTGCGCGTCGCGGAGATGGAGAAACGGCTGGATGGAGCGCATTCCTTCGGGGCCGGGCGTCCAGCCTTTGGGCATGGCGATGTACCAGGTGTTGCCGAAAGGGTCGGTGGCGGTGCCTTGGCGGTCGCCCCAGGGCATATCGGCGACATGCTGAACGGAGGTTGCGCCGGCGCGGAGAGCGCGCGCGAAAGTGGCATCGGCGTCGGCAACGTAGAGATGGATGAACATGGTTCGGGCCGGATATTGATCGTTGGCGTCGGCCAGTTCGACCAGGGAATCGCCGATGCCCATTTCAGCGTGCATGATCGAGCCGTCCGGACGCGGAACGCGTAGAAGCTCGGCGCCTTCGAACGCGGATTTCAAGAATTCGATAAAGCGGACAGCGTCGTGGACCAGCAGGTACGGGACAACGTTGTTGAGGCCCGGGCGCGCGAATTGTGGCGTTGTCGTTGCGGGCGTTGTCGCTGTGGATTTTGTGGCGGCCGTTGGTGCGGTTCCTTCGTTCATGGGCGCTCTCCTTTGCAATCAATCTTGCGAATCAAGTAAATGGCGTGGGTTTGACCTCGATTTCCAATGGAGCATTCTCTCGCGACTCACCCGGTGGTTTCGACGGCTGATCGGAAACATACCATGGTGCGGAGAGGGTGGAAATGCGTTGGTTGCCCTGCGCGAGGAGCGCCCACTCGAGCAGGCGGCCGCGTTGGTTATGCAGAAAATATTCATACCAGCGATCTTCGATGAGCGTGGGGATGACGACGACGATAGAGCGTTGCGGATGTTTTGCGGAGAGTCGAAGAACGTATTGGACGAGCGGGATGATCACGAAACGATAGGGCGAAGGAAGAACCGTGAGAGCGGGCGGATCCTGGCCGGCGTTGCGAAACGGAGTTTCGACGTAGCGCCGCCACTCGTCCTGCAGCAGTTCGGTATGTTCGCCGGGCTCGACGTGGATGGCGATGATTTCCGGGGAGATGCGCGAGGCGAATTCGAGCGCCTGTTTGGTAACGCGGCTCCAGCGGTCAATGGGTACGATAGCGATGGGTGCATAGGCGTGATTCGCTGGTTGGACGGGCACGGGGCAGGAGGTAGCTAACCACACTGCGTGGTAGTGACGACGCACGGCAAGAAAAAGGAAAATGAGCATGGGGATGAAGATGACGGTGATCCACGCGCCTTCTCTGAATTTGGCGAGCAGGACCACAATCACGGTAACGCCAGTGACAAACGCGCCCAAACCGTTCACCAACATGCTTTTTAGCCAATGCGGTCCGCGCTTCTTGAACCAATGAACGACCATGCCAGTTTGCGAGAGGGTGAAGGCCAGGAAGGCGCCGACCGCGTAGAGCGGGATGAGGCGGTCGGTAACTCCACCGAAGACAACTAGAAGAAGACCGGTGAGAACGGCGAGTACAGCGATTCCGTATGTATAAACCAGGCGGCGGCCTCGGTAGGCAAAAATGTGCGGCAGATAGTTATTCTGAGCGATGGCACGGCAGAGGCGGGGAAAATCGGCGAAAGCGGTATTGGCGGACAAAGAGAGCACCAGCAGGATCGAGGCGATGGTCAAGTAATAGAAAATGCCCTTGCCGAAGACCGCTGATAAGAGCATGGAGAGAACGCTCTGGTAACCGGGACGGCCGGGGTCGGTGGCAACGATGCCGTAGGCTTTGACGAGATAAGAAATTCCGCCGAGCATGACGGCGAGAATGAGGATGATGACGGTCAGAGTGCGTTGCGCGCTTTTGACGCCGGGTTCGCGAAAAGCCTTTACGCCATTGCTGACGGCTTCGACGCCGGTGAGAGCGGTGCAGCCGCTGGCGAAGACTTTGAGCAACAGCCAGTAAGTAACGATCCCAGTGCCGTGCACGGGAGGGGGCGGCGGCGTAACGGGGACGGGATGGCCGCCGCTGGCCAGGGCTTGAATGACCCCGACCACAATCAAGGCGATCAGAGTGCCAACGAACAGGTAGGTGGGCATCATGAATGCGATCCCGGCATCGCGTACTCCACGCAAGTTGAGAATGGCGATGATGAGAAGAATCGCGACGCACAGCGAGACGGTGCGAGCCTGAAGCGCCGGCACGGCCGAAACCAGGGCGCCAACTCCGGCGGAGATACCGACTGCGGCGGTAAGAATGTAGTCGGTGAGCAGCGCGGCTGCCGCGAGGAGGCTGGGCAGCGTCCCGAGATTCGAGCGCGCGACGGTGTAAGAGCCGCCGCCGGACGGATAGGCGGCAATGGTCTGCAGGTAAGAAAAAAATACGATGAACAGCAGAGTGATGATGGCCAAGCTGACCGGCAGGATGTAGCGAACACCCAGCAGGCCGAGAGGAATGAGCAGGCTGAGGGCAGCTTCGGGGCCGTAGGCGGCGGAACTTAGCGCGTCGAGACCAAAAATTGGGATGCCTTCCGCAGGACCGATCTGTTCGGCCCGCTCGTCACTGGTTTTTAGCGGCTTTCCAACGATCAGATCGACAATGTTCATTGTGGTCCGGTCGCGCGGACAATTTCCATTTGCAATGAGTGGTTGGTCAAAGTCAAGGATGATCCGAGATAAGGAATCCGAGGGCAGGATCCGAGTGTTGCTCTGGAGGACCGGCAGGAAAAAAGAGGGGCGTAAAGATCACGCCCCTGCGCAAAACCAACGATGGCTATTTGGCCTTCTTGGGGACTTTCTTGTCGTCCTTCTTGGCTTTCTTCTTCATGAATGGCTCCTTTGTCCGGTCTTGAGGCGCGGTTGCGGCGGAGAGCCACGCGCTCCTGCAGCACGATATAAATTGTGCGGGAGCGGGAGTCAAGAGAATTGTGAGTTGAAGGAATTTTTTCCCCAGATTCACTCGTATGGGGTCCCAGGGTTTGCCGGGTCTAGGGTGAATCGCGCTGTGGTTATCGAAAAACCGGCCGCTACAAAATGACGAAAGAGCCGCGGCGTAAAGCGGCGCTACATTACGGGTTCGAAGCGCAATAGGTTTGGCTTTAGCGAGGGCCGGTTACCGAGTAATAGCCTTCGCGCGAGAGGATGGACAGGCCTTCGCGGCGGACGCGGACTTCAACGGTGTGGTAATCCTTGGCTTTGTCGTTGCCGCGGGGATTGTAGCCGAGAGTATATTGGTTGCGGGCCTGTTCGGTGACGCGAGAGTAAAGATTTTCGAGTGAATTGCGTTTGGCGGCGTAGAAGACGTCACCGCCGGTATCGTGGGCATAGGACTGGAGGCGGGAGAATTTGCGCTCGTAGAAACCGCCACCGACTCCGAGGCTGTAGACGGAAACTCCGTAGCGGAGCAGTTCCTTTACCGTATTGTCGTAAGTATAGTGGTTGGTTTTGCCGTTTTCGCCGTCGGAAATCAGGAAAATTATTTTACGGCGGTCGCGGCCGCGATCCTTCAAGAGCTGGGAAGCCTCGTAGACGGCGTCGTCAAGAGCTTTGGTCGATTTTTCGCCAATGATGACAGTGGAGGCAGCAATCGGAGGAGCTCCGGGGCTAACCGCGGACTGGCCGTTGATGGTCGGACCGGAGTAGGGGCCGCCCGGATCGGGGCCGGCAACGTCGGGACGATCGGTGCTGAGGCGAGTGCGGTGCAGCTCGGTGAGGAGTTTGTCCTGGTCGCGTGTGAAGCCCTTGCCGGGATGAAAGTTGCTGTCAAAACGGCAGACGAAAGCTTCGTCATTGCCACTGAGGCCGCCAAGGATGGCGGAAAGACTGGACTCGACCTGCTCGGCGTCCTTGGTTTTGAGGTCGTTGTCCAGCAAGACGACGACAGAGAGCGGAAAGGCTTCCGCGGAGAAAAATTCCAGGCGCTGTTCGACATTGTCATCGAAAACGCGGAATTCGTTGTGGGTGAGGTCAGCGACGAGGCGGCCCTCGCCGTCCTTCACGGTGACCGGCAGAAATACGTAGCTTACGGAGAATTTCAAGGTGGTCTGGCTGTCGGAAGGGTTCTGTTGATTTATAGGAACCTGAGAGTCCTGCGGGCTGGTTTGCGACGGACGTGGTGCGTCTTGAGGAACCTTCGGTACCGGAGCGGAGGGTGGCTCTTGCGGGAGGCCGGAGGGGCAAAGCAGGCTGCATGCAAGCACGAGCGGCGCGAGCATAAGAAATTGCGTTTTTCCTAGACTTTTCATGTTCTCCCAGCCAGACTTTTGAGCGTTCATGATGCGAAGAGCGTTGTTACGACAATGACGCATCCTTACTCAGGCTTCCTTGCATCCTATGGATGCAGAACTAACCCTACCCGGCTACTCAAAAATTCCGGGAATCTTACCTGCAGCCTATGGGCGGCTGACAGCCATCGAGGAAAGTATACATGCCTTCTCTGAAGAAGTTCTTAAAGCTGCCGCTGGCGGCGGCAATCGTCGCGAGTCTGGGTACGCCGGCGGTGGCTCAGGAACCGGCACAAGGTCCCGCGCTGAAAAAGACGGTAAACCTGGTAAACCTGTTCGCCACCGTGCGCGATAAGAGCAAGCGCATCGTTGGAGACATGAGGCAAGACGACTTCAAGGTTTTTGAAGATGGACAAGAGCAGAAAATCGCGTTTTTCTCCAAAGAAGTGACGTTGCCGATCACGCTGGGACTGTTGATTGATACCAGCGGAAGCGAGCAGAACCGGCTGGGAGCAGAGCAGGAAGCGGCGTCACGATTCATGGAACGGGTGATGCGCAAGGGCGACGAAGCGATGGTGATCAGCTTCGACACGGATGTGGACTTGCTTGCAGATTTTACCGACGACCGCGGACAGGTAGAACGGGCGATCCAGAAAGCGCGGATTGGAGCGGTAAATACTGGCGTGGTGACGCCGGGAACGATCCCTACCAGCTCGAACGCGGCTGGCACGCTTTTTTATGACGCGGTGTTTCTTGCCTGCAACGACAAACTGGTGACAGAAGCGGGCCGCAAGGCACTGGTGATCATCACCGACGCTGACGATCAGGGAAGCAAACTGAGACTGGAACAAGCGATTGAAGCAGCGCAGCGGACCGACACGGTGGTTCACGTTTTGCTGGTACACGATCCGGGATATGGATGGCGGCCAGATGTGGCGAGAAAGCTGAGTGACGAAACCGGGGGACGGACGATTGAGGTTTCGTCGGAAAAAAAGTTGAATGAGGCGTTCGACCAGATTTCCGATGAACTGCGCAGCCAGTATACGCTGGGGTACTATCCGACAAACACGGCTAAAGACGGGCAATTCCGCAAAGTGAAGGTAGAAACCACGAACAAAGATTATAAGATCCTGACGCGGAAGGGATATTACGCGCCGAGGAGTTAGCCATATCACGGACCGGGCCGGATGACGCAGTAATTTGACGGGCACAGCGAGCATAAAACCGCGGCGTAAATCTCAGGCGCGCTATAATCAGTAGCGCGGGCATTGCAAAAGCAAAAAAATAAATTACCCCCAGGCCAGAAAGCGAACCGGTAGTGTTTTTGACGACGCCAGATATTTCTATCGTCCGGAAAATCCTGATTGGAATGATTTTGCTTTGTTTGGCGCTATGCGCGACACCGCGCGCCGCAAGGGCGCAGGCGGCGGCGTTCGATTTGACCGGCCCGCGAGTGGAAATGAAGGTATCGCGGGACGGCAGATCGCTCCCCCTCGCTGAGGCGGCGAATTTCCAAGCTGGCGACCGCATCTGGATCCATCCGGACTTCCCTGAATCGCAATCGGTGAAGTACCTGATGATTGTGGCGTTTTTGCGGGGATCGACGAACCCTCCCCCGGAGGACTGGTTTACACGCGCGGAAACATGGAACAAAAAAGTGCGCGACGAAGGAATCCTGGTAGCGGTTCCGAAAGACGCGCAACAGGTATTGGTCTTTCTTGCGCCGGATACGACGGGAGGTTTCACGACCCTGCGCAAAGCGGTGCGCGCGGTGCCGGGAATATTTGTCAGGGCGTCGCAAGATTTGAATCAGGCGGGCTTGTACCGTTCGCGGTTGGAAAAATACCTGAGCGAGATTCGCAAGACGTCCGACTCGGAACCGGCGGCGCTGCACGAGCGATCTGTGCAGATGGCAAAGACACTGCAAATCAAGATCGATCAGCAGTGCTTCGACCGCCCAGTAGAACAACAAGCGGCGTGTTTGACGCAAAACACCGACCGTTTGGTGCTGGACGACGGGCACAGCCAGTCGGTCGTGGCTGCGCTGACGACCGGCCCCTCGTCCGACCTGATTGGAGCAATCAGTACGACACCGGCCGCCGGGGGAGGATTTTACAGCGCGTATGTGGGGGCCGTTGTCGATCTGGCAAGGCTGTTGGGAAATATTCATACAGCCGAATTTCAGTACATTCCGGCGCTGGCGATGCCCACCGGCGAACAATTGAATCTGCATTTGAACAATCCGCCGTCGTTCCGGAATCCGAAGTCGGTGATTGTAGTGGGATTGCCTGCAGTGGAGGCACCGCAACTGCCGCCGCTGCGCAATCCGACTGTTGAGCAAGTATTTTGCCTGCAAAATCCTTCGCTGGTGTTGCCAGTGGAGGGCGCGCCGCTGGTTTTTTCGACCGACATTGCGCATGACTTGGTGTTGAGCATGCAGAACAAGAACGGTGAAACTGTGGAATTACCGGCGAAGGCAGACGCCGTACGTGGCGGCTTCGTGGTGGACGCGAGCAAAGCGACGGCTGCGGAGTTCAACACGCAAGTGGTGGCGACATTGCGCGGAAAATGGGGCTTCGAGTCATTCGCGGGACCAAGCTTTCACATCCGCAACACACAACAAGCGGACTGGAAGGTTGCCGAAAAGGATCAGGGAGCGCTCATCGTTGGACGCGACGACATTGTGCATCTGGAATCGATCTGCGCGGTTTGCACGGAGAAGGTTTCGTTGCAGCTTCCAGGAGGCAAGGAACTAAAGCTGACGTGGAAAGTGAGCGGCACCAATGAGGTTGAAGTTCACGTTCCGCTGAAGGATGCGCCGGCGGGAAAAGTGGAACTGCAAGTACAAAGATTTGGCCAGGCGCGTCCAGATGAATTAACGCTGCAGGCATACTCAGAAGCAGCGAAGCTGGAAGATTTCACGATCAGTGCGGGCGATAGGCAGGGAGTGCTGCAAGGAACGCGGCTGGACGAAGTGAACAGCTTTGAATTGAATGGGGTGCATTTTGCTCCGGCGAAATTAACCCGCGCCGAGCGAAAGGATGTGTTGTATCTGGCGGCACCAGCGACGGTATCCACGGCTTCGTTTCAGCCGGAGCAAAACCTGGTGGCGCGGGTGGCGCTGAAAGACGGCCGGGTGCTGGACCTGCAGACAACAGTACAGCCAGCGCGGCCCAGGGTTTCACTGCTCAGCAAATCGATCCAACCGGGGCCGAGTCCTTCGGCGATTCGTTTGGCAAACCAGGAATTGTTGCCGCAGGACGGAAGGATTTCATTTTTTGTGAAGTCGGAACTGCCCGAGAAATTCTCGCATCAGGAAAAAATCGAGGTCGCGAGCGAAGACGAAAATTTCCACGCAGTGCTCAGCGTCAGTGAAGGAAATCTGGTGATGCAGGACGCGGAAACGGCTTTAGCGACTTTGGAGCCACTAAAAAGTTTCGGATCGTCGGCATTTGGCGCGCTGCGGTTCCGCGCGATTTCCGAAGAGGGGCGCAAAGGAGACTGGCAGCCGCTGGCGACATTGGTGCGGCTGCCGACGCTAAAAGAAATCAGGTGCCCGGACAGTCCTGACAAGCAATGCCGACTGAGCGGTTCGAATCTGTTTCTGCTGGAATCGGTGGCTTCGGACCCGCAATTTGCGCACAACGTTCCGGTGCCCGCGGGGTTCGCGGACACATGGCTCAGCGTTCCGCGGCCCAACGGAACGTTGCTTTATATCAAGCTTCGCGATGAGCCCGGCACGGCGAACATGGCCGTGCTGCCGGTATTGCCCGACGAGCGCTGAGATAGAAACGAACAGAGATTCCTCGCTGCGCTCGGAGGGCGCGCTACTTTTTCCATGTAATTGACCGGCTTGCGCCCAGCCGTTAACATTCCCTTTCCACGATGGATGGCGAACTCATTGGACACTACCGGATTCTCCGCAAACTGGGTCGCGGGGGCATGGGCGTGGTCTACGAAGCCGAGGACACCAAGCTCGGACGACGAGTCGCGCTGAAGTTCCTTCCCGAAGACAAGCACCGTGATCCGCAAACACTGGAACGCTTTTTGCGTGAGGCGCGGTCCGCTTCATCGTTGAATCACCCTGGGATTTGCACCATGCACGCAATCGAAGAAGACAACGGCAGGACATTCCTGGCGATGGAACTGCTTGAAGGACAATCGCTCGATACGCTGCTGGTGAATGCGCCGCTAACATTTGGGCGGACGCTGGACATTGGAATTCAGCTGGCGGATGCGTTGGACGCTGCGCACAAAAAGGGCATCGTGCATCGCGACATCAAACCAGCAAACATTTTCGTGACGGAGCGGGGTCAAGCCAAGATTCTGGATTTCGGGCTGGCGAAGCTGATCCGGAACGAATCGGCCATGACTACGGAAGGAGCCACGATCGATTCCGATGAAACGCATCTGACCACTCCCGGCCTGGCAGTGGGGACGATCGCGTACATGTCGCCAGAACAGGCGCGCGGCGAAGAATTGGATGCGCGAACGGATCTGTTTTCTACCGGAGCGGTGCTGTATCAGATGGTGACGGGACAAAACCCGTTTGCCGGCGGAACCAGCGCGATCATCTTCGACAAGATTTTGCGCCAGGCTCCGATTTCGCCGGTGACGTTGAATCCCAGTCTTCCGGCTGAATTCGAACGCATTCTGAACAAGGCGTTGGAAAAAGATCGCGACGTGCGGTACCAGGTCGCGGCGGAACTGCGCGCCGATCTCAAACGACTGCAGCGTGAAACGGACACAGGCCGGGGCGCGGCCGCGGCGTCTTCTTCTCCGGGGTCGGCAAGCGCCGCAAGGTCCAGTGCGGCGACGCCAGCCACGAGCGCGGCGAAGTCCAGCGGATCAGTTATTGTGGCCGCGGCGAAGGCAAACAAGCTGGGAACGACATTGGCGGCATTGCTGGTGCTTATGCTGTTGGCGGCTGCGGGTTACGGGATTTATTCCCTGCTACAACACGCAAAACACCTGCCATTCGAAAATTTCGAGATTACGAACCTGACCAACACCGGGCACGTCGCGCTGGCATCGATATCGCCTGACGGAAAGTATCTGTTGCAGGTGCATTCGGAAAATGGGTTGGAATCCTTGTGGCTGCGGCACATAGCGACGGGAAGCAATACGCAAGTAGTTGCACCGGCGGCGACGCATTATCAGGCGCTGACGTTTTCTCCGGACGGGAGCTATCTCTTTTTTTTGCGTCGCGACGAGGAAGAACACATTATCGGCATACTCTACGCCGCACCGGTGCTCGGAGGAACACCGCACGTAGTGGCACGGGATGTCGACACGCAAATCACGTTTTCACCAGACGGACAGCGCTTTGCCTTTTTGAGGGAAAAGCACGATTCACCGTACTGGGATCTGGTGGTGATGAAGAGTGACGGAAGCGATGAACGCGCATTACTGAAAGACAAAACGATCTTGAGCGACAGCTATACGCCCGCGTGGTCGCCGGACGGTAAGACCTTGCTGATTCCGGTGGTGCAGCCTACCAAAGACACGATTGGCGGGTTCGATCTGGTGGACGCAGCGACGGGCAAAGAAAAGAATTTCGCGATTGAGCGCGAACGAATTTATTACCAGCCGGTGTGGATGCCGGATGGACAAGGATTGATCGTTCCGTCCGCCGATCTGACTTCCGGACCGCTGCAAGCACAATTGGGATACCTGAGTTACCCAAAAGGCCAATACCGGTTGCTGACGCACGATACCAACGACTACGGCCATCCGAGCCTTGCGGCGGATGGAAAGACGATGGTCGCGAATCAGACCAAACTGACGTTCGAACTGGACGTTGCGCCTGCAGCATCACCGATGCAGCTGAAACCGGTGCCACTCTCTTCGCAAGTAAATCTGTGGAGATGGGGATGGATGCCGGACGGCCGACTGATCGTGCCGCAGTCCGGACAATTGAAGATGGTGACTACCGCGGGCAACGAAACCGTGCTGCTAAACGACACCACACACATTTCGGATCAAGCCAGCGCGTGCGCGGATGGGCGCTACATTGTGTTCCGGCGCGTGAACCGTACCGGCGCGGCGGTCGTGAACCTTTGGCGCATGGATGTGACCGGGAGCAACGTCTCGCAATTAACAGCGGGGCAAAATGATCGCGAGCCGGTTTGTTCGCCCGACAGCAAGTGGGTGTATTACATCGATCAGGCGGATAATCGTTATGTGAAGCGCGTTGCGGTAGGCGGCGGCGCGGCGGAAACAGTGGTGAAGTCGCCGGTTGCGGCGTTCGACCTTTCTCCTGACGGCAAACTCGTCTCGTCTTGGGATGTGAGGGAAGAGGATCACAAACTGATGATCCGGCTCGATCCGACCGACGGCGGAAAGACGACAGACGTCGACGCTGATTCGCGAATGACTTCGGCGCCGATGTTCTCACCCGATGGAAAGTCGATTGTTTATGTGGTGCGGGAGAAAGGCGTTGACAACTTGTGGGAGCAGTCCTTGGATGGAAAGAATCGCAAACAATTGACGACCTTTCCGAAAGATTTGATTTTCCGTTACGCGTTTTCCAAGGATGGGAAGCAGATTGCAATCGAGCGCGGAAATATTGAGTCGGACGCGTTTTTGTTTCACGACACTTCGAAGTAGAGCCGTTCTAGGCTAGTACGCTCATACCCACAGACGTTGCGATGTTGTGATTGTGTCTCGCTGGGCGCAGCATGCTGCGTCCCGACACGAAAAGGCCATCACGGTTTCGGCAGTGGTGGAGACTGGCCTGCTGGCGCTGCTGGGCTGGGATTTGGCGTGGTGTTGGCGGCGGAAGTGCGCGATCTTGCGAAATAACCGCGGCGAGCGCGGACTTGGTCGCCATTGCGATTGGGGAGTTCAATTTTTATTTTGTGGTAGCGGCCGTTGGCAACAAAGTTGGTCGGGCTGTAGGTGATGGTGTACTGATTGCGAAGTTCGTCACCGATGTCCTGAAAAGATTGATTCAAATCGTCAACGTGATAGGGGAAAAAAGCGCGGCCGCCGGTTTCGTCCGCGAGATCTTTGAGAATTTGATCGCCTTCAGTGAGATGCATTTTGCGATTGGCCAGTTTGGAGGGATCGGTTTGCGAAAGCTGAATCCACTGGGTGCTGGTGCTGATGGTGTAAATGACGACATTGGTGCGCTGAGCCATTTCGATGGCTTCGGCGCGGGTGTGATTGGAAAGATTGTCGTCGCCATCGCTGATAAGAACCATTACTCGGCGAACCACATCCGGCTGATCGCCGGGCGGCCGCGGAGGATTGCTCAGCTGCTTCGCGCAAGCTTCGTAGATGGCGTCGTAGACCGCGGTGCCACCGCCGGCGCGTGTTTTGTTGACTTCATCGCGAAGCAGCGCGCCGTCTCCGGTAAAGCCCTGAATAATCTGAGGCTCGTCGTCAAAGGTCATCGCGAATGCCTGGTCTTTTCCACGACGCAGAACGCTGTAGAGAAAATCGACGGCGGCCTCTTGTTCGAATTTCAGACGGTCGCGGATGCTGTTGGAAGTGTCCAGAAGCATGCCGATGCGGAGAGGCAAGTCGGACTGTTTGCTGAAATAGCGGATTTCCTGAACCGCATTGTCGTCGAGAATCTTAAAGTCGTTCTTATCGAGATCGGAGACCAGTTTGTTGCGGCGGTCGAGTACGGTGGCGAGTACGTCCACCAAGTTGACCGTGGCACGGAATGTCGGCCCCTCCTGTGCAGGCTGTTGTGGCGGAGCGGAATTCTGCGGTGGCGGAGCGGCCTGCGGCTTTTCCTGAGCGGGCGATGATGGCTGTTGGGCGCCGTTCGCAAACGGAAAAGCGAGCAGAGTTACGCTGGCGAGGAGGGCAAAGAGTGGATTTTTCATGATGAGAAAGTATAGGGAGCTTGCGCCCACAGCGTCAATTTTGAATCGCCAGAGGGCTTCGCGGACCGGTTAGAGATATTCCCTGGCAGCCTCGAGACTGCGGCCATCCGCCGCGGCGAGGGTGTGCAAACATTCACGCAAATCCGGCGGCAGCGGTGCGCGAGCTTCGATCCATTGCCCGGTGCGCGGATGGGGAAAACCAAGCTTTGCGGAATGAAGAAACTGTCTGCTGACACCCTGCAGTTCGAGGTTGGCCACAAGAAGTCTGGACGCCACGCCATAAACAGAGTCTCCTACAAGCGGATGCTTCACCGCGGAAAGATGTACACGGATTTGATGCGTCCTGCCGGTGTGGAGTTGGACTTCGAGCAAAGTCGCAGGAGTGAATTCGGCCAGTTTGCGCCACTCGGTGCGGGCTTCGCGTATGCGGCCGACCGGATTGCGATTACGCTGGCTTGATGGCTGAGGGAAAGCTTTCATGCGGGTGCGGTGGACCGGATGGCGGCCAATGGGCAAGTTAATTTCCCCGGTTGTTTCTTCCAGCCTGCCTTCGACCAGCGCGATGTAGGTCTTTTTCACTGCGCGAGTGCGAAACGATTCGGCCAGTTTCGCATGAGAATAATCGTTTTTTGCGATGACCATCAGGCCGGAGGTCTGCTTGTCGAGTCGATGCACGATTCCCGGGCGCAGAGTATCGGTTTGCGACCCGCCGCGCGAAAGATTTTGTCCGCGACCGAGAAGCGCGTTTACCAGCGTGCCGCGCGAATTCCCTGCACCGGCATGCACGCTCATGCCGGCGGGTTTGTTGACGATGAGCAAGTCGTCGTCTTCGTAGACGACATCGAGAGGAATAGATTCTGGTTCGGCGCGAAGAGGCGGGCGTTGCACGGTTTCGACGACGACTTTCTCGCCGCCACGAAGTTTTTGCGAGGCTTTTGCGGCGGCGCCATTCACCAGCACGCGGCCACCGGCGATCAATTCCTGCAAACGCGCGCGTGACAACTGCGGGCGTTGCGCCACAAGCCAGCGATCGAGCCGCGTACCGCGGCTGACTTCTGTAACCACCAGTTCTTGGCGATTGGTTTCAGCGCTCATTCGGATTCGCCAGCAATCAGCAATAGCTGTTTTCCCTTTTGCCTCCAGCCATTCAGGCAGTACATTTCGGGCACGAAAATCGCGCGGCTACGGAGGAAAGCGCGAGTGAGATGCTAGCATTAAATTGTCCGTAAGAATTTTGTACACGAAATCCTGGGAGCCGTCCACGGCCTTGGCAGCGACAAACATAGAGTTCAAGGAAACCGAGAATCCCGAAAGCGCGACGGGAGCCGCGCGCGTGAGCCGGCTTTCTCTGCGCTGGGAATACGTCGCAATTGTCCTGGTGATCCTGTTGATCGCAGGAATTCGTTTTCGGCTGCGGGACTTTCCCCTGGAGCGCGATGAAGGCGAGTATGCCTACGCAGGCCAGTTGATTCTTGAAGGCATTCCACCATACGAACTCGCATACAACATGAAGCTCCCGGGCACCTACGCGGCGTACGCTGCAGTGATGGCGGTTTTCGGGGAAACCGCGGCCGGGATTCATTCTGGAATTATCATCGTAAATGCAGCCAGCATTTTTCTGGTGTTTCTGATCGCCAAAAAACTATTCGACCCGACCGCGGCGGTTGCCGCCGGAGCGATTTTTGGCCTATTCACCATACGCCCGATTCTGGTGGGCCTGGCGGGCCATGCGACCCATTTTGTAACGATAGCCGCGCTGGCCTCGATTTATTTGCTGCTTAAGGCTTGCGGAACCAACCGCTATGCTTTGTATTTTTGCAGCGGCATTTGCGCGGGGCTGGCGCTGGTTATGAAGCAGCAGGGAGTATTCTTCGGAATCTTTGCCGGGTTATATCTTTGCTGGAGCGAGTGGCCTGGAACAATCAGGCAAGCTTCTTATTTGAAGAAAATTGCCTGGTTCTCGGTGGGAGCGATATTCCCTTTTGCTTTGACCTGCCTGATTCTTTTCCGCGCCGGAGTTTTTCAGAAGTTCTGGTTTTGGACGGTTTCCTACGCGCGGGCCTACGGCTCGGAAATGACTTTGACGCAGGGGCTGCACCATTTCGCGAATCGCATGGAGCTCCAGAAAGAACACCTGGCAGTGATCTGGTTTCTGATCGTTTTCGGGATGGCTGCGTTTTTGTGGCGCCGAGAGTTAAAGCATCACGCATTGTTCGTGATCGGACTTTTGGCCTTCTCGTTTCTGGCTATCAGTGTTGGTTTATACTACCGCGGCCATTATTTCATTATGGCCTATCCGGTGCTGGCGATGTTGACTGGGGTGGGATTGAGCTCGGCGCAGGCACTGCTCGCTAAGCTGCGTTGGCGAGCAGTTGCCGCGACAGTGCCGGCACTGATTTTTGTTCTGACTTATGCAAATGCGCTTTACGCGGAAAGACAAATCTATTTCCTTGATTCGCCGCATGAAGCATGCCGCCACACGTATGGAGCAAATCCGTTTCCGGAAGCGCTGGGAGTCGGAAACTATATTCGGGAACACTCAGCGCCGGACGCCCGCATCGCGGTCATGGGCTCGGAGCCAGAAATTTATTTCTATGCCCAACGGCGTTCTGCGACCGGGTACATTTACACCTATGCGCTTGTGGAAAGACAGCCGTACAGTTCCATGATGCAGGCGGAAATGATTCGCGAGGTAGAGTCTGTCAGGCCGGAGTTTATTATCTACGTTTTAATGGGCGAATCCTGGGACACCCGGAAAGGCGCCGACACTCGCATTTTTGACTGGACCGATTCTTACTTAAAGAAATACTACGCGCTAGTAGGAATCGCGGACGGCGGAAATCACGATGTGTACCGGTGGGGCGCGGATTCCATTTACTACCGTCCACGGCGTCCGGGGGTCACTGCGGTCTATCGCAGGTTAGACTAGGCACCGCCCATTCTTTTGTGCGGCTTACCTGATGTCCTCTAATGACGCTAGCGGCCCGCTTTTTCGCTGGCAACGGATTGGGCGGAACGCTGGACCCAGACCGCTTCGCGTTCTGACAGAGGGACCCTATGGCTCTTGGCTGTAGGTCTCGCAAGCAGGATTGGCGGGAAAGACGAATTTAGTTCGCATGGCGCGCACAAGGGCATCGCAAGATCCTAGCCTGTGCGGCATGGTGCGACTAGAATGCCAAGCACGCAGCACGACGGGATGGATCATTGACGGTTGACGATGAATTCTGAGCACTCTCCTGAAGATCTCGAACAGTTATATCGAGCGCGCTTCGCCGAGAGAGCCGCGTATCGCCAGGAAGTCTGGGCCGTTCTGTCGCGTTTTTTTTCGCGCTGGATTCCGCCCGATTCCGTGGTGCTTGACCTGGGCTGCGGCTGGTGCGAATTCATAAATTCGGCCGTATGCCGGCGGAAGTTTGGAATGGACTTGAATCCAGATGCGAAGCGACATGCCAATCCCGACGCAGTTATTTTGCAGCAAGACTGTTCAGAGCAGTGGGCCGTCGAGGGTGCCAGCCTGGACGTCGTATTCACGAGCAATTTCCTGGAACATTTGCCGGCCAAATCGGCGTTGCAGAGGACGCTGCAGCAGGCCTTTCGGGCGCTGAAGCCAAATGGTCGGTTCATTGCGATGGGACCGAACATTAAGCGCGTTCCCGGCGCCTATTGGGATTTTTTTGACCACCATCTGCCACTCACCGAACTTTCGCTCAGTGAGGTGTTGGAAAAATGTGGCTTCCAGGTCGAATTGCAGCATGCTCGATTTCTGCCTTACACGATGTCTCGCGGCAGACAGTATCCGGCATGGATGTTGAGAGTTTACTTATCGATGCCGTTTTTTTGGCGACTGGCGGGCGCGCAATTCCTAGTGGTCGCACGAAAGCCACTGGCGCCAGAACCGGCTTCCGTGATGCAAACCTGATCGGCAAACCATTCGGCGGTCACTGTTTCTTGTAGTCGCCGCGGCTGAAATACTTTTCCAGCCAGACATACAAGCAGATGAAGAGATAGCGGCTGCCCATTTCCTTAATGGAAAGTTTCGAATTTCCCACGCGCCGGTTTCTCCAGGTGATAGGTATGACTGTCCAGCTATAGCCGCGCACTATGGTCTTCAGTGGAAGTTCAACGGTCAAATTGAAATGCGGCGATAACAACGGTAGACAACCTTTGATCACCGTGGCGCGATAGGCCTTGAAGGCGTTTGTCGTATCGTTCAGTTTGATTCCAAACATCGCTCTGATGAATAGATTCGACAAGCGATTCAGCCAGAGCTTGAACCACGGATAGTCAATGACACCGCCGCCTTTGATAAATCGCGAGCCGAATACCGCGTCCCAACCCTGGTTTAGCAGCTCCCAATAGCGCACGACATCGCGGCAATCATCGGACTCGTCGGCCATCATTACGACTGCCGCATCGCCGCTCATCGAAGCAAACCCTTTCTCGACCGCGCGCCCGAATCCATGCGGTCCTTGGTTCTGAACCGGCTTGAGAGCGGAAATATGTTCGCGAAGACCCAGAATCTTCGGCCACGTGGCATCGGTGCTGCCATCATCCACAACTACAATCTCGTGCGGAACATTCTGCAGTCGCAGCTCGAGATGCAAGTGTTCGACGGTCGAAGCGATGCAGCCTTCCTCGTTGTGGGCAGGAATCACGACGCTTAGAAGGCGTAAGGGAGCTTTTTGATTGTCTGATTTATTTTCGGCGGACTCGACATGCGCGTCCATAATTAAAGCTATCGTCCCCTACCTATCGCGTCAACAGGGGCAACGGCGGAAGTTGCTTGGTGTGCGCCCCGGAAATAGCGCTAGTTATTCTTAGCCTGCTTTTCGCACAGTGTTTGTGCCGCTCCGCGCAGGAAAAACCAGGTCGAGAAGAATCAAGATCGCTCCAATGGTGATCGCTGAATCCGCCACGTTGAATGCAGGATACCGGTAGGAGCCGAATAACACTTCGAAGAAGTCGGTGACCGCGCCATGAAGAATGCGGTCGGTGAGATTGCCGGTCGCGCCGCCCAGAAGCAGCGCCAAGCCCGCCGCGGCGCGCGAAGAGATTCCGTCGCCGGCCACCAAATACCAGGCAATGATCGCGATGACCACCACAGACCCCGCGATAAGCAAGTAGCGCACCCAGTGCGAATTGCTGTCGGCGAAAATGCTAAATGCGATGCCGGGATTTTTGCTGTGAACCAGGTAAATGAAATTGTGTATTAGTTCGTGACGCCAGCCTTCCATGGTCTTGGCTTCGATGGCGGCTTTGGAGAGCCGGTCAAGGAAAACCACTGCCAGGGTGAGAACCAGCCAGCGCAGGCGCGACGGACGGATCATGTCGATCCGCTGGCATGGAAGCGTGAAGCCACGATTATGCGGCACAGACTGAAGTCCGTGCCGCAAAAGGCCGAGCCAGCGAATGGCTGCAAAGACAAAATCAAGAGTTTGTGCCTTCGATCTCGTCCAAGGCTGCGGAGCAACGCTCGCAGATGCTTGGATAGCGCGAATTTTCGCCAACGTGGTTGGAATAATTCCAGCAGCGTTCACATTTGGTCCCGTCGGCTTTATGGACGCAAATCTCGAGCGAGGGAACCAGTTCTGATTTGTAATCCGGGGCGCCCGCGCTGAAAAAATCGACCTGCGACACGATGAACAGGCCCGGCAATTGCGTCAAATGATTTTTCAGCTTGGCCTTCAGTTCCGGACTGCCGTTGAGAACAACCTTTGCCTCCAGGCCGGAGTTAATCCTTTTCTCGTTGCGCGCCGCTTCCAGGGCCCTCAGGACTTCGGCGCGCACTTTCCCAAGCAAATCCCAGGCAGCAATCTGCGCCGCGCTGATCCCGCTGCGCAACTCTGATTCTTCGGGAAAAACAGCGATGTGAACGCTGGACGGTTCTCCAGCCGATTTCGGAAGATACTTCCAGATTTCCTCGGCGGTAAAAACAAGAATGGGCGCGGCGATTCGAACCAGCGCACTGGTGATTTTGTAGACGGCAGTTTGCGCAGAGCGGCGCGCCGAATTGTTCGGCGCCTTGGTGTACAGGCGATCTTTTAGAACGTCATAGTAAAAAGCACTCAGGTCCACCACGCAATAGTCATGAATCGCATGGTACACGCGGTGAAATTCATACGCGGCATACCAGTCGCGACATTTCTTCACGAGCTCGGCGGTGCGTTCAAGCATCCAGCGATCCATTTCCTCGAGCTGATCATTGGGAACGAGATTTCGCGACGGATCGAAATCGCCAAGGTTGCCAAGCGCAAAGCGAAAGGTGTTGCGGATCTTGCGATAGGCTTCGCTGAGCTGCGTCATCACGCGCTCGCTCATCTTCACGTCGGCTTGATACTCAACCGACGTGACCCACAGACGAAGCAGATCAGCGCCCCACTTGTTGGAAATCTCGGCAGGCTCGATGGAATTGCCGAGCGACTTGGACATCGGGCGGCCCTGCTCATCGAGCGTCCAGCCGTGCGTGACAACGCTGCGGTAAGGAGCGGCGTGTCGAACGCCGGTGGCAACGAGCAATGAACTATGAAACCAGCCGCGGTATTGATCCGGCCCTTCCAGATAAACGTCGGCGGGCCACTCGTTGCCTTGCAAAACCGCCAGATTCGATGAGCCGGAATCAAACCAGACGTCCAGAATGTCATGTTCCTTGCGGAATTTCGCCGCGCCGCAGGAACACTTGGCTCCGGCTGGCAAGAGTTCTTCGGGCGAATGTTGGTACCAGGCGTCTGCGCCTTCTTTCTTAAACCATTCAATAACGTTGCGCAGCGCGGCATAGTCCTCGAATCGCGTACCGCAGCTCTCGCAGAAAAACACGATGATCGGTACGCCCCAAAAACGCTGGCGCGAGACACACCAATCGGGGCGTTTTTCAATCATTTCGTAGATGCGTTCTTCGCCCCAGCCGGGAATCCACTTGACGTTTTGAATCTCGGCGAGGGCTTCCGTGCGCAACGAATTCCTGCTGTCGGTAGGAACGGCATCCATGCCGATAAACCACTGCATGGTTGCGCGAAAAATTACCGGATTGTGGCAGCGCCAGCAGTGCGGGTAGCTGTGTTTATAAGGGTGATGGCCAAGCAAAGCTCCGCGATCGGCCAGCAACTTTACGATGATCGGATTTGCTGTGAAGACGTCCTTGCCTTTGTATTCGGGCAGGCCTTCGGTGTAGACGCCCTTGTCGTCAAGTGGAGCGTAAATTTCCAGTCCGTATCTCTGGCCGGTGTTGAAGTCATCCACGCCATGGCCGGGCGCGGTATGAACGATGCCACTGCCCTGATCGAGAGTGACATAATCGGCAAGCAGGCCGGGAACCTGGATCGGCAGAAATGGATGCTGAAATTTCATGCCCTCAAAATCGCGGCCCTGGTATGTTGCGAGAACTTCGGCTTGCTTGATTTCGCACTCGGATTGAAGAGCGGCGACACGATCAACCGCAAGAAGAAGCTTGCCTTTTTCGGTTTGCACGACTGCGTACTCATAATCCGGATGAAACGCCAGTCCGCGGTTGTGTGGAATGGTCCACGGGGTGGTGGTCCAGATCACTGCGGAAACGTCGGCGGCAAGTTTTAGGGCTTCGTTGTTACCGCCGCCCGCCACGGCAAACGTTACCCAGATGGAGGGACTGACGTGGTCTTCGTATTCGACTTCGGCTTCGGCAAGTGCCGTCGAATCGTAAAGACACCAATAAACGGGCTTGCGGCCTCGATAGACGTAGCCCTTTTCCATGAAATCCAGGAACGCATTGGCGATCGTGGCTTCATAGTCGAAACTCATGGTGAGATACGGATGGTCCCAACGGCCAAAGACGCCCAGACGTTTGAAGTCTTTCTTGTGCTGCTCGACAAAACGCGTCGCAAACTGACGACAGAGTTTACGAAATTCCGCGGGTGGAACTTTACCTTTGCCGCCCAGTTCCTTTTCGACCTGGGTTTCGATCGGGAGGCCATGGCAGTCCCAGCCGGGAACGTAGGGGGCGTAGTGTCCGGCCATGCTTTTGGTCTTGACGACCAGGTCTTTCAGGATTTTATTCAGGCCGGTACCCAAGTGGATGGTGCCCGTGGGATAGGGCGGGCCATCATGCAGGACAAACAACGGCTTTCCAACGCGTGCGTCCAGAATCTGCTGATACAAATCGGCTTCCTGCCAGGCTGCAAGCTGCTTCGGCTCGTTCACAGGAAGGCCGGCTTTCATGGGAAAGTCGGTTTTGGGTAAGTTGAGCGTCTTCTTGAGTTCAAGTGTTTCGGACATGGATGCCGCGAGTGCAATTCCCTTCTGGGCCCTAGTTTTCGCCTGTAGCACGGCGGGAAACATCGGAGAGTGGTGTAACTTCGTATGTTACAATGAATGGAGTATGGTGTCAGCCGGAGTAGGCGTGCAACCTATCGCGGCTGGCGAGAATCGTAAGCTAGAGAGACGCCGGAAACTGCAGAAGTGCGTCTATGTATAAAGCACAGGCGCTGAAGTAATTGGCGCGCATCGGGTGCAGAACTTGCCGGGGACAATGCTCAACTTGGGACCACCGCAACGTCCAAACGTTGAAGAAGTGCGCGCGAATACGCCTTCCGCTCCGGTACCGCGTTTTGGCCGGCCAGCGATCCTGATGCCGGATAATTTTTGGTCCAACCTGAAGCAATTCCTATTTGAACGACCGGTGAAAATTCGCGGAGATGTGAAGTCCGATCTGATGCCAATGCAATATGGCGGAGGATTCTGGGAAAACGTCGGCGAATTTTTCAGCGGACGCCGCGCACCCAAGGGGCAGACCAATAGCAGGCTTTCGACCGGCTTGGTAGAAGGGTTTGGAGGTTTTGGAACGAGGCTGAAAGAGCTGTTTTCTCCCACCAAGCTGGCTCCTCTTCCCTTTGAAGTAAAACCGGTTCGGGTCAAAGAGATTTGGAGCAAGGACGAGAACTTCGGCTGGACGCAGGCGATATCCATTGGCCTGCACGTTGTGGTGATCGGGCTCATCACGTTTTCCATCATTACCCACCAGACGTCGTCTACACAGGCCAAAACGAAAACCGATGTGTTGCCGCTCGATATTTCACCCTATATCGCGAAATTGCCTCAGGGAGCAAAACCTGCCGGCGGCGGAGGCGGAGCCAACGACCACACGACGGCTCCTGTGAATCGTGGCAAACTACCGAAATTCCAGTGGACGCAATTTACACCGCCGCAAGTGAAGATTCAGAACCCCAATCCCAAGCTCCCCATGGATCCGTCTCTGCTCGGTCCGCCCGATCTGAGAGTATCGAACATCAATGCGCCGACCTTTGGCGATCCGCTAGCCAACGGGGTCAGCGAATCACTGGGGCACGGCAATGGGACAGGAATAGGCAGCGGCACCGGGGGTGGTTTGGGGCCCGGCGAAGGCGGCGGTACCGGCGGAGGCGCGTTTCGCGCAGGCGTGAACGGCGTGGGCATGCCTACCTGTATCTATTGCCCCGATCCACAATATTCTGACGAAGCTCGCAAAGCGAAATACCAAGGTGTGGTCGTGCTGATGGTGATTATCACGCTGGACGGGCGAGCGACGGACATTCACGTAGCCAAGAGCCCAGGATTGGGGCTTGACGAGAAAGCGATTGAGGCTGTGCGGCAGTGGAAGTTCCGGCCGGCAGTTGGTCCGAACGGAAAGAGCGTTCCGACTCAAGTGCCGATTGAGGTGACCTTCCGGCTGTTCTAGAACGCGAAGCCTGGTTCACAAGCAACCTTTTGAGTCTAAAGCGGCTCCCACAGTCCGTTGGAGCCGTTTTTGTTTTGAGCGCAAGTTGCAGCGGACGGCAACGGAGGTCGAGCGCGATGCGTGAACCGGCCCTGGGCTTCGATTCGAATCTTTCCAGTCAATCTTCCCTGTTGAAACGAATCCGAGAAAACTTGCTGAGTGTCTGGAGGCTTCCGCGCGTCGTGCTGGCCGCCAGTCATGCGGCCAATGCCGCGCCCATTCATCTCCTCGATGAGCATCGCCAGCAGACCAGGCTCACTGGCCAAGCGGGCTCGACGTTTCTGCACGGGATTATTTGTGCCGTGCTGATTTATGCGGCATTTCATCCGATCGACAAGACGAATCTCAACGGGCTGCGGAATTCCTTGCCTGTGCCAAGATTGCACTACACACCTCAGATGCAGGCGGCCCCGGGCGAAGCGTCTTCGCCCGGCAAAGCCGGCAGCGGAGGAGATCACAGTCCGCTGCCGCCAAGCACTGGAGAGTTCGCACGTCTGTCGCGCATCTCTTTTGGACCTCCAAGACTGCCCGACGACAAGCTTCATGCTCTCCCGGTGCCAGCGACCGTGTTTGATGCCAACGCACCAGAACTGACAACGCCCGTTAAAGATATGGGGCTGCCGTGGACGCCGGATCGAAATAACTCCGAGGGGACCGGAAAAGCTGGGATCGGAATCGGTCCGGGCTCGACGATGGGCGATGCGCTGGGCGATGGCTCGGGAGTGGGCAATAGTTCTTTGTCGTACGCGCGTGTCGCGATGCAAGTTGTCTGCAAATATTGTCCTGATCCTGCGTATTCCGACGAAGCTCGAAAAGCAAAACTACAGGGATTGGTGACCATGCACGTGCTGGTCGGCGCCGATGGCCGCGTTCAAGACGTGCAAGTAACGCGTGGAATCGGACTTGGCCTGGACGAGAATGCCGTGCGCGCGGTGCGAGACTGGCAATTCATTCCAGCACGAGACCCTGCACGGCAACCCGTGGCGACCTGGATCACAATCGAAACGGTCTTTCGCTTGTTCTAAGCGCAATCGCGGCGTAATCTCGGGGCATGGGTTACGCATTCGAAGGGTCACCGGAGGAATTGAAACCGCAAACATCCGGCAACCGGAGTGGCGGTCCGCCGCGCCACGGGACGACCATTCGCTTGGTTGACCGTCCCGATGATTCCCTGTCTCGGCAGTCTCTTCCTATACCGTTCAAGAGAATTTCCCAAATCATCGGCTTGGCGTTGCTGCTTTTGGTGGTTGGCCTGCTGCTGGTGAATCTCGTCTGGCCGCGCTAGAACGCCAAGAGCCTCTTACGCAACAGATCGCAAGAACTCGACGTTCATTATTGGACCATCTGCTACGATGATCGACATGAGAAAACTTTGCATCCTGGCGGGCTTTTTCTTGCTTACGACCGCGTCTCGCGTGCACGCCCAATCCGGCACGGGTGCGCTGGAATTCACTGCGAAGGTAACGCCGTCCGCAGCCAAACCGGAGCCGGTGCGCGATTTCACGTTTTACGTACTCACGAAAAGCTACGACGATATCGTGAAGGATCTCGACGAACGCGAAGGACCTCCCTCCCGCGAAAAATTTATCGATAATCTGAAAATTTCGCCCGAACTGCGTGAATGGCTCCAGAAACACGATGTAATGGACATTACCCTTCCCGGTTTCGATAAGCTGATAACTCCGGATGATGTTTTGCATGTGCCGGAGTTCCTGTTGGCTTACCAACGATCGAACAGCGGCGGAGTTACCAACGGCATCCCCAAGCCCAAATATCGCGACGCGGACAAGACGGAAAATCCGGATCGTTACGAAAAGCAGAAACAGGAATATCTGAGCACACTGAAAAAATTCATTCAGGCGCGTCCGGAAACAGTGTCGGGAATGGAATTGGAACTGGATGGCGTGAACCCGGCTCGGAAATGGGCCGAGGCACAAAACAACCACCGCAAGCGCGTACAGCAACTTGCGCCAACGCAGGCACAAACGACATATCTGGCGGCAAAAGCGGATACCGACCTCGATGGGCACTGCCAAATTCAGGGCTTGCCGCCTGGCAACTATTGGATCAGTTCACTGGGGTTGACGGCTGCCGCGGGAGACGCGCGATTGCAATGGGATCTGCCCATTAAAATCGAAGCCGGCCGCACTGTTCGAATTGAGTTGACGAATCTGAACGCAACCGACAATCTATCTTCCAAGACCAGGTAACGGCCGCAAAGCTCGTGGTTCGAGGCTGGGAGCACGCTCCGTCGGCTCTTCTGTCAATCAACATGGAATACGGGAAGAGATGCACACATCGCTTCACTGGATTGCCTTCAATTTATTTGTATTGATTGCCGTGGCCCTGGACCTGGGCGTATTCCACCGTAAAGCCCACAAAATCGCGATGCGCGAAGCTTTGCTGTGGAGCTTCGCCTGGATTGCACTTGCCCTGACATTCGGCTTGGTCCTGTTGTATTTCAACGGCCGGCAGCCGGCCCTGGAATTTCTCACCGGCTACGTTGTGGAAAAAGCGTTGAGCGTGGACAACCTGTTCGTGTTTCTGGTGGTGTTTCGCGTATTCGCTGTAAAAGATGAGTATCAACAGCGCGTGTTAGGATATGGAATTCTAGGCGCGCTGATCCTGCGCGGGGCCATGATCGCGGCTGGCGCGGCGTTGATTGAACACTTCAGCTGGGTCATGTACGTCTTTGGCGCGTTCATCGTGCTGGTAGGCGCCCACATGTTGATGGCGCGGCACACGGAGAGCGACCCTCAGAATAATTTTCTGGTGCGATATTTCAGCAAACATCTGCGCCTGAGCAAGGAATATAGCGGCGAAAAGTTCTTCACGCGGCTAAACGGCCAACTCTTCGCCACACCGCTCTTTCTGGTGCTACTGGTCGTGGAGGTTACCGATGTCACTTTTGCGGTGGATTCCATACCGGCGGTATTCGGCATCACGCGCGATCCCTTTATCGTATTCACTTCCAACGTGTTTGCGATCCTGGGATTGCGGGCGCTTTATTTTCTTCTGGCTGCCGTGCTTGAAAAGCTTGCGTATCTGAAAATTGGTTTGGCATTGGTGTTGATCTTCGTCGGCGCAAAAATGATCGCCGAACCGTGGCTGAACATTCCCGTGGAACTGGCGCTTGGACTCGTGCTCGGAATGCTTTTGTTGACCGTACTTTTTTCGTTGCTGGCGAAGAAAAACACAACCGAATCGAAACACTGAAGTTGCGCCATGCTGATCGCGGGTGGCAGGTCTTGAATATGCGCGGATCAAACTCTCATGGGTAGTCTAAAAGAAGAATGGATCGCCGGGTTGTCTTCGCCGCAGGAAGGCGAGCGTGCCGCAGCAGCCAGGCAAATATACGCCGTAGGCCGCTCGCTGGCAGACCCTGCAATTCAGCGTTGGCGCCAGAATGACGAATGCGCGCGATTGCTCGGCAGGAATCCTGAGATGACCGTGGGGCTGGCCGTCAGGCCGGAGACCTTTGCACAGATTCGCCGGGCAAATGGCTGGCCGCGGCTGGCGGACGTGCCTCCGGAACAGGATGCTTCTGAATTCACGCTGCGATTTGAAGCAGACACCACGCTAGACTTGCTGACTTCGCGGGATCCGGAAGGATCAGGCGCCATTGCAAAGTTTCTTTCGAAGCTTGGCGAAGGGATACAACAAGTGGAATTCCGCTGCAGCGACGTAAGCCGCGCCACCGCAATTTTGCGGGACCAGTTTGCAATGGCTCCAGTGTATCCCGAAGCCCGTCCGGGCGCCGACGGGACTCGCGTCAATTTTTTCCTGGCGTCCACGGCAGATGGCAAAAAAGTTCTGATCGAACTGTACGAACCTGCCGCGATTCGCTTTGAATGAACTCGCTTACATTTGAGAGATTTCGCGCTGCGCAGCGGATGACGAAAATCTTTGCTTACGGAGAAGGTGGCGACTGGAGTTCTTTCCAGGCGCGAAGAAGTTCGCCAACCGTCCAAGCTTGTGCAATACATCCACGTGGATGATGAGGAGCGTCACCGTCGAAAATTTCCGCAAGCGTTCCAAGACCGTAAGAATCCATCGCGCCCGACAGTGGCTCCAGGAGCTGGCGTGCGGCATTGCGGTCTTTGTAAACGCGATAGTGAGCAAGCGCGAAGGGACCAAGCAGCCAACCCCAGACAGTTCCTTGATGGTAGGCGGCGTCTCGCTCGCGAGGTCCGCCGGAATAAACTCCGGTGTAAGCGGGTTCGTGCGGCGCAAGACTCCGCAGTCCAAAAGGAGTCAGCAACTGCGACGCACAGACATCCACGACGGCCTTCTGGTGTTCAGCCGGGAGCAATTCCGCATGAAGCGACACCGCAAAAATCTGATTCGGCCGTATTGTCGAGTCGTTGCGGAGGCCGGGTGAATCCAATACATCGAAGCAGCAATTTCGTTCGGCATTCCAGAACTTGCCGAAATTCAGTTTCGCCTTCTGCAAGAGCTTCGCGTAAACTTCCGCCGAAGTACCGAGCACGCTCGCGAATTGCACCATGCTTTCCAGCGCGTTGATCCACAGAGCATTGATCTCCACCGGCTTTCCAGTGCGCGGCGTGACCACCCAATCGCCGATTTTCGCGTCCATCCACGTCAGTTGCACGCCTGGGCCGCCTCCATAGAGCAGCCCGTCGTCTGGATCAACATGAATGTTGTAGCGAGTTCCCTCGACATGCGCGCTGATGATCTTTGTGAAAACCGTGAAAAGTTTCTTCAAAGTGGCGGAGTCTTGCGTGGCGGCGAAGTATTGGCGCGTGGCTTCGAAATACCACAGCGTCGCATCGATCGTGTTGTATTCGGGCGTACCTCCCGCATCCGGAAAATTATTCGGAAGCATTCCGCCGTCCACGAGCCGCGAAAACGCCAGCAAGATTTGTTTCGCGATATCCGCGCGCCCTGTAACTAATGCCAGCCCCGGTAGGGCAATCATGGTGTCGCGGCCCCAATCGGAAAACCAGTGATAGCCCGCAATGACAGTCCGTCCGGTCTGCCCTGGCAGCGGCCGCTTCGCGACAAACTGATCGGCTGCCAGAATCAGTTGAGAGATCCAGGGTGGTGGGGCCGCATCCGGCGAGGACTGCGCCAGCCCGCCGGCTTGCGACAGAATTCTGCTCTGCCGCTCCATTTCTTGCTTGCGCGCGGGAGCGCCATCAAGATCCGCATCCTTCTCCGTCGAGAAAACGATTGTCATCGGCTGCCCGATTTTCATCTCTGCGGCAAACCGAGCCGCATAAAGTTGATCTTCGCGATCGTCAAGCCCGCGCTCGCGTTCGCGCGGAAAAAGAAAATCGCGATACCAGATGTGTTGCGACTCGCAGGCCGCTCCGGCGCATTTCACATAAAACGGCGTCGCGCCTTCGAACGCGGTGACGCAAACACCGCTCTGCACCGGCTC
>Ga0210406_10000395_pt1 | contig 60354 bp, 60 predicted proteins | sample IncBWC30MmetaG_FD_155454 | JGI IMG/M metagenome (GOLD analysis project Ga0210406, IMG submission 155454) | Forest soil microbial communities from Barre Woods Harvard Forest LTER site, Petersham, Massachusetts, United States - Inc-BW-C-30-M | ecosystem: Environmental > Terrestrial > Soil >...
CCTGCCTTACTGGTCGACCGGAATAGAAACTCGACCTCGCGGAGAAATCAGTACCGAAAAGTTGGGTTGCAGGAAGCGATCCCGCGCTTGGCATCGATCGTGGACGAATTACGAGCCACTCGGAAGTTGCGGGCCCGTGACAGTGTAGGATTATAACTAACCAATTACGGAACAGCGTTATTAACCAGCTGAACTGCGTCCTCAACCCTCTGCGCAGTGCAAACCGCGCTTCTGTCACAAGTTATTTGCAACTTTTCGAAGCACGACTCTCACAAATATAGCCTGCCAACTTCTCTCTCGCAACCCGCCAAAATCTCCCACAGAGTCAATTACTGGCAACCACTGCAATCGCAGCAATCACACTCTCACTAGCTTCTCGTCTATTCTTTTTTCGATTGCTCGATCAGTTTCGCCACCTGCGAATCCGGCGTCACTGGCTCCACCAACACGATATGCCGTGAGTTCAAATACATTTTGTCCGGGCCATGCAATTCCTTGCCGCGCCGTACCAGCACACTCTTGGTCTCTTTCGTCTGCGGATCCACTCCGCTCTTCACGTAATACACATCCGTAAGCATCGGATGCGCGTCTTCCATTCGCGAAAGCTTCCCATAAAAAACCTGATTGTCGTCCAAAAGCACCGCCTGGTACGGCGTCGCAAATTTCACTTTCCCTCGACCGCCCCAATGAACCACACCAAGGGTAATAAGAACTCCCAGCACGAGCCCAATCACAAAAGTTTTCAATGTAGGTGCCTCGAATATGCGATTCGATCAGCTTATGGCAGGCAGAATACGCTTCGCCAGCCGCTTGCGCGCAGCAGCAAGCACTGCCAGACATCCGACCAGCAGCAAAACGCTGCTGCGCGGTTCTGGCGTACCAACCGGTTCCGCTTCCACTCGAACATCGTGCGGATCGTACATCACGTCAAGGAACAATCCATTCCCAAGGTCTGTTCCAGTAATCGTCCCAAAAATCCCCGTGTCGCTCAAAAACGTCATTAATATGAACGAATCTCCGACCGTCGGATTGTATCCACTCAATAACGATAGAGCCAGCGTCCCGGACAGCGTCGCATTGCCGTTCACTTTAAACAGTGTAGCGTTTGACCCGCTCAACCATCCAACCTGCTCCGCCAGTGTCCCACTCGAAGTTTGCGTATAATTCCCAACCAGCGTAAACGCCCCGGTCGGATCGCCCGGCGTCATCGTCCCCGCCATTCTCAAATTGCCATTCAAAATCCCCGTACCCGACAATGTGCCGGCTTGAATGTTTGCGCCATGCGACGCATTCAGCGTCCCGTCAATCACACTACTTCCCGCCGTCTGCACAAATCCGCCCTTTGCGTTCAGAACGGAAGTACCGTCAACTCCCACTGACCCAGAGTTTGTCAGCGTACCTTTCACTGTTCCGGAACTTCCCGTCGCCAGAGTTAGAGATCCGCTGTCGCGGTTGTTCAAATTCCCTTGTACTGAAAAGGTGCTTCCCCCGCCAAACGCCAGTAACGCGTTAGAGCCATCGCTCGTTACGGATCCCTTGACCGTCAACTTGCTGGCTTGGGAGAAAATCAAATAGGTACCGGTCCCTTGAGTACCGAGGTTATTCAAATCACCTGTAATGTTCAGCGCGCTCCCGCCCGATATGCTTAGACCCGCGCTAATCCCGAGCGAGCTGATGTTAGTAAAGGTTCCTTTGTCATTCACCGTTGAACCGGCCGAAATGTTGACTAAAGTCCCTTCAGTGTTGGTGTTGGTCCACGTTCCCCCTACATTCACCGTGCTAGCGCTGATCGCCAGGATGCAGCAGAAGCTAAAATCGTCCTTAACACTTAGGCTGCTGCCATTTAGTACATTCATTCCAGCGGACGCGTTGAATGTGAAGTTTCCGGCGGTGGAAAGCGTTGCGCCATTTGTCAGTTGCAAACTCGAATTGAAAACCGCGGATAAATTCCTCAAAGCATTATTACCAAATTGATCGACGATGTGGTTTCCAGGACCGTCCAGGATGAACGGCTCGTCGCCCACTCCAAAAATGGTCGTGATATTAGCATTGGCAATCTGCATTGTCCCGGCGATATCCGCCACCCGGGGATGAAAAGTGCCGGAGGAGTAATCCAGGCTGCTCAGCGGACCTCCTGCTAGCACCAGCTTGCTTCCAGCGTCTACCTGAAAAATATCAGTCGAAATCCCTAAGCTGCTCGAATTTATCGTGAGCGTTCCCCCGGTAGCGTAAAGGACGTTTGCGCCCACCCCCGTGTTGCTGATCGTTCCGCTTCCCATGATGGTTCCAGCATTGACCATCTCCGATCCGGTCGCCCCTGAGATGGAACTCCCGGAACCGGACATCGCAATCATACCTGCTCCCAGGCTGTGTCCCCCGGTGATGAACACCGCACCCGAATCCAGAGTTAACTCATTTACCGCGGCGTTGATATCCAGGGTCGCCGTCGGCATCGGCGCACTTCCGTTTCCAATCAATGCGTTGAAGTTGCCGTTCGGCACACCATTATTCCAGTTCGTCGCATTGCTCCAATTCCCCGTGGTGGTGATCCACGTCGTATTGGTCTGCGCCGAAACTCCCGCGGCCAAAACTCCACTCAAGATGAATAGACAGCAGATACTCACGCGGAAAAAAGCGGCCGGCATAACCCGAAGCCCTAAATTGGTCATTATCTTTTCCCCAGAAAGAGACGTGCGAACAAAACAACCCCGCGAGATTTCGAGCAATGCTTGTACCATCACATTCCCGCCGCGAGCCGGGGCAAGCCCACTGAAAGCAGACGGCTTATTGATGAATCTGACTCTAGCAATTAGCGATTCCAGGATTGCTTGTACCCGGTCTTGCGCAGTTCGGGAATTAGACTATCGTAATGTTGCGCTCTTGCGCAGGAAAATATCGAGGCACATCGCTGTTTTTAAGGATTTCTTGTAAACGATAGCAAAAATAACAGACGGAAGCGCTCGAAGAGTTGGAAAAATCGGGTCACGGCACAACTGGGGCACAAAACCGGCTTTTTGAGGAAGACAACGCTTTACAAGTTCTTGAAAACAATGGTGGGCAGTGCAGGGCTCGAACCTGCGACCTCCTGCTTGTAAGGCAGGCCGGGTAAAACACTAACTGCTTTGTCTGGTGTCGCTTACCGCCAAACCAGCCAAATTTTCGCTCTCTCAAATGTACCGAAGTTGTACCGAGTCATAGTGCGGGAAGGGAAGCAGCGAGCCAGTCGCATAATGCTTTGCTCGTTAAGCCTTCAGGCGAACCCTACTTGTACAGCTCAGGGAAGCTATTACAACCCAAACTCCGGGTATCTCGAAAATAGGCCCCCCGTTCTCGACGAACTTCTGCGGAGCCTGCGTTACAAGGGTTTGTTAAGGGCCGGGATGCCGCAGTTTCGGTTGCTGGCTTACTGAGGCCCGCCGGGCCGGAAGCGCCGCGTCTGGATAAACTCGTCAGCCGTCAGAATTGCTTGAAGCTCGGAGTGCCGCAATGACGTTTTCTGGCAAGCTGACGATGGAATTTACCCCGCAAAATCGAACATTGCTCTAGAGCAATGGCACCACCGCGCTGCTGCTGGTAACGTCGCGGAATGGCCACATGTTGAAGTACGTGCTGCTCGGCTTGGCGATTCTGTACGTCGTATGGACTATCTACAAGGCTGTTATGAACCGGATCGAGCGTCGTAGGGAACAAAATCGCTAACTTGCGGAGCACCCTGGGTCTAGCAAAAAAAAGGGACACAGCCCTTCGCCCTAATGCCGTGTCCCCTTTTCAAAACGCGGGCCGTCCGGCCAGCGTCTTGGCTGGGTATGTGTGGAATTCGATACTTATCCAACCCCGTTAGGCCGTCGCCTGTAAAAATTTACAGATCTCTCTCTGTCCCACTGCTCGGTACGCTGGGACAACCGAAGCGGGACACTTCGCTGCTCCCCGATTTTATCCGGCTAATCCTCGCCGTTGAATAGTCGCTGAGAGCAACGAAAACCAAGGTTAGTCCGCTAACTTAATAATAAGACGCGTTAGAGACGCGTAGCGGCTTGCATGATTTGGTTGGTCATCATCGTGATATTTCTCGGCACGGTAGTTGCCGTGATGTTTGTGTGCTGGTTTTTGTCCGAGAAAGAGCGGATTCTAGCAGCACTGAGAAAGCCCGAACAGCAGCGAACGGAAGGTCGGATTCCGTCGAGAGTTGGGCTGGAGCTCTCTGGTCCAGATGAACCTCTCATTCACGAAATCACGTTCACTGAGAATGTCAGTCGTCACGGAGCACGCGTCGTCACCAAAAGGCGCTGGAGCCCGAACGACAGCGTTCTCGTTAAACTTCCCCAAGAGTCTCTCCCCTCCCGTGCGCGGATTACTTACTGTCAGCCCTTGAAGGGAGATGAGTTCGCAATGGGCTTGCAGTTTTCCTTTGTGGATTACGACTCGCCCCCATACTTCACCTCGGACCGCAAAAGTTAATGTGCATCGACCCGATGCCTAATCGTCTCCATTGAACAGCCGTTGAGCGGCGTCGTATCGTCGGGTGGAGTATTCTGACGCCGCCGCCCCTAGTGTCATATGGAATAGGTTTCCAGCCAAAAAATGCGTGCGCCTTACCAGCGGCCCCGAGCCGCGCCCATCCCGTGAAGTACCTGAAGACTGCCGCTGCGAAGCGACAGGTTGACTTACACCCGGACGTTGCAGAGTACCTGCAACGATATGCAGCTGGAAAAATGGGGTTGTTGTTTCACACGACAAACGAGACGCCCCATCTTAACGGCAATCTGGAAGACCGTTGGCTCACACCTCGACTCGTTGCAAGAGGACTGGATGAGAAGGGAATGGGCTGGCATTCGTTCAAGCGATTCCGCAAAACATGGCTACGTGGTGCACGCTGCCTGGAAGACATCAACAATTTCTGGATGGCGCACAAACCGCAATCCATGTCCGAACTCTATTCGCATCTTCACGAGGAACAACAGTTGCGTCTCGATGAGGCTGAACGAGTCGGTTACGGATTCACGCTTCCAGAAACTCCAAATGTGTCTGTTGTACCGATTGTCCCGAAATTGCACCAAAGTAGTGCAGTCGAAATTGCGGCGTAAGTGATTGGGAGAGCGGGGATTAGGATGGTGGGCAGTGCAGGGCTCGAACCTGCGACCTCCTGCTTGTAAGGCAGGCGCTCTAACCAACTGAGCTAACCGCCCACTCGATCTAGTGCGAACATTCTACAGCATTTACGCTGCAACTTGCACCGTTTTACTGCCGGGTATTCTTGGAGCACTTGGAGCAGGTAAGGCAAGTCCAGTTCCAACTTTCTCCACTTCCGCCAGCCTCAGCGTAAGGTTTCTCTTCAAAGATTCGGCGTATTGTTCGGTGACTCCGCTAAGGGCATGTCCGGTCCAGACTTTCGTCAGATGGCCGTGCGCTCGCACCGCTTCTAGGTGCGTCACGCGGTATCTTCTGAAAGAGTGGAATCCGTAGTCTGGGAATCGCTCTTGCAGCCAGCGAGTCCGCAGATTGCCTATAAGATGCGGTGAGCCGTTGCTCGTCGCAAACAGCAAACCACTCTTGCCCTTGATGAACTCATGGACATGTGCAGCCATGTCGCAACTAACGTCAACGTCGCGCTTGGCTGCCCGCGTCTTAAGCCCCCCAAGTTCACCGAAACGGTTGGCCGCCTGTTCGATTCGCAATGTGCGCCCACCATTCAAAACGTGACGGACTTCCAAACCAAGACACTCACCGATTCGGAGTCCGGTCGCCGCTAGAAGGATGTACAACATACGCTCGTCGCCTTCACTGTCCGCGATTAGCTTGTTGATCTGCTCGGCATCGAAGGCGGGCACGTTTTGTTCGTCACGGTTGATTTTCGGAAGGTCCAGAAATTCCCGATTCCACTTGAGATTATGTATCGGGAGTCCAGACTCCGCGTCTTTTTGTGAGCGAACGATTTGGAGCACTACCTTCATGTAATTGTTCACCGAGCACACGCTTAATCCTGCATCGAACATCGCGGTAACGAGTGGCTTGCACGTCTTGTTGTTCACCTGCGATACCAAGACATCGCCGATGATCGGATAGATGTGCTTGTTCAGCGCGTATGAGATTGTCGGCAAAGTTGTGTCCTTATACGCTCCGAACCTGCGTTTCCTGACCTCTACGAGCCACGTCTCCGCACGCTCGCGGAAGGTCTGGGCACCGAGTACCACTCTGTTAAACCGCTCTACCGAGTTAGCGCCTGAGTTTTCGACGAGCTCCCTAGCCTTGCGTCTCACTTCTAAGGATGCACGTTTGGGCTGGCCGTGCGCGTCGAACACAACGGGCGCTACTTTCTCGGACCTTTGAAACCTCTGCTCCTGTCCTTCTACATCTTCGCGCCATCGCACGCGATACCACTTGCCTGCGACGACGATGTTTCCAGTCTGTCCACTACGACGACTCATGGACTTTCGTCCTTTCCGTCGTCGCTTCGGTTGCTTTACCGCTGGAAACTGTACCACACGCTCACAAACTTGTTGCGCCTGCATTGCTTTGCTTTTCTGCGCTGGGGCGGGGCGCGTTGGATTGTTGTGTGCGGCTATCTTTGAGTGAGGGGCTGTTGTGGTTCTAGGAACCCCAACCGGGTAAGGGGCCTTTCCTCTTGATTAGCCCCCTACACGGTTACTGCAAATGCGAAGAATCGGTCTCCTACGCGGCTATCTTGACCGCGCCGGGGAACTGGATAACCTTCGCACGGAAACGCTTGAGACTTTCTGCCTTCTCCTCTGGTGATTGTACGGGGCCTAGCTGGTATTTCGTCTTGCCTGCCGCTCTCTCTTGCATCCTGTGGGCAGCCTGTCGGGCTTCCTCAAACTTCATGGCGGGATTCTTGCCGAGAATCCTGACCATTAGCTTGCCGATGGGCGAACCTGCGGCTGGCGTGTCGGGCTGTGTGAAGTAGTGCTCTAGCATCAGGGCATTCATGCTGCCTTCCTCATTTCTAAGTTTTCGTCCTTCACTACGCGAAGCAATTCGCTAACAACTTTCAACGATGCCGCGATTGCGCTGGCGTCCTGTGCATCCGACTCTTGCAATGCCCGACTTCGGTCTGACCGCAAGAAGTACTGGACGCGCGTCAGCTTCAGTTCTGCCGGGTCGGTGTCGTAACGTGGTCTAAAGCGTAAGACTGTCATGCTGCCTTCTCCTTGTGTTTCCGTCGCGCTAGGCGTCTGGCTTCACGGCGAGCTTCTTGGATCTCGCGGCTCTTCGCCGCAAGTAACTCCTGCCAGTTTGGAAGCTTCATAAGTGCCTCATCGTATTCCCGAACATTCGCGGCCAGGTCCTCATACGAAATAGGGCCGGGTACAATTCTCATGCGCGGTAGCGACGGCGTTGTGGGCTCTAGGACTGGCTGCGTCGGTGGCTGCACAATCTGCAATTTCTCCGGCTCTGGCATCGGGGCTGTCCATTCGTAGTCCGAATGTTTCACGTCTACAGCCAGCAAGGGCACGCTCATGCTGCCTTCCTTGCCGGGGGCGGGCCGTACTTTGCACGCATCCGACGAATCAGGCACGAACTGTAATAGCCCATCGCGTGCGAGTACGGGTCGCTGGGGTCAAACGGATGTTTCGATCTGGCACGCAAGTTTTCGATGGTTGCCGACAACAAAGCCCAATCGTACTTGGCGATTTTGAACCACGTAAAAATTTGCTGGTCGCTGGGTAGCTCGACTAGGTGACTGAGGTGCTCTTGCCATAAAGTCTGAAACTCGGCGAGCAGTTTCAAACGATCATCGCGCTCGGCTTGCCTGCGCTGTTGCCTCTCAAGTTGCTTCGGCGTGATTACGTCGAACGCCTGCAAAATATCTGACTGCGAAACCTTCGGTATGCTCATTGGTGCTCTTCTCGTTAAATTTGTACCGCTACTTCTTCGGGCTCCTGCACTGGTGGATTGAGCAGCAACCTAAAATACTCAATCGCATCCGATGTGCTGATTCCCAAGACTTGCGCGGCCAGTTGGATTAGCTTCCCCTTCGCGCCGCACAGGTAACAGTGAAACCCGGCAACGCTGGGCTCAATGTGGACGGCAAAAGTGGGCCTCTTGGTGATCTTCCCGTTCTGCTCGTTGAGACACAGCGGGCACGGCCAGATGCGATGCCAGTCATCCTCTGGAATGTCCGAGCAATCCGTGTTGAGTACTTTGGTCAAGAGACTGCGGTAATCATCAGCCGTCCGCTCGTTAAGGTCGAAGGCAAATTTCTTTCGCTGGTGAAACAATTCTGCGCGACGATTCCGCCATCGCTGTGTTGGCCTACGTTTGTGCGGGTCATGGACGGTCAAAACATTGTCGGAGAACGCCAGGAGTTTCTGCGACAGGCACTCTCTAAACCCTTTACGGAAAGCAACCAATCCAAGACCTGAGATGTGCCGTAACTCCGGTTTGGTGATTCTGGCCGACTCCGTACCCGTGCCTGCTTTGGTGATTGCCTCCATCGCGGCCAGTAGGACGGCGAGCCCATGCCGCGAGACTTGCTTGATTGCTGGTAGAGTGTCCTGCGGAATGACGATGTAATCCCTCATTCCATTCTCGGATAATAGACCGGGCTTTTTCGGCGCTGTGCTGATGGGATTGTTTACCAGTTGGCCTTGCTTCGTTCTCTGTGGAAGCAAGAGCGTGACTTCGTTTCCGAGAAACGTCCTACTTGCTTTGCTCAATGGCTGCCTCCTGTAAAGTCTGTTGTCCCGTTCCAGAATCACTTGACTCCGGTAGACCTGTGCGACGGTCAAGCCTGTACGTTCTGCTAGCGTCTCTGCCCGCACCTTGAATGTAAGTGTTCCGATGTGTTTGGAACTGTAGGAATGTCCTTGTGCCCGGTCGTACAGACTGAGCACTACTCGCGCAGGAGAACCACCAGCGTAATCGAGCACGAAACTAGGACATTGGAAACGAGAGTGACCAATCCAAAGCCCCACAGGCTTGCCGGAATACTCTTCTTGTGCCTGTAGGACTTCTATAACAAAGGGTCTGTCTTTCGGCACCACCACTTGCTTACGATTCGCCATTCCCGTAATCAAACCTTTCTCTCAAGAACAATTAGTACCCAGTGCGAGTTCATAGACTTCGTACCCCTAGCGTTCATGCGTTTCGTGTTGACCTGCTTGGCTGAAACCGCGTTTAGAGCCGTCTGCATTTTATGAACACTTCGTACCCCGAAAATGGTCGTATTTCGCAGACGGGTGTTCATATTTCGCAGACGGAGAAATGTGATAAACACTGGGTTTGTGTATCGCTAATCGTCATATTCCCTTTGTTTTATAAGTTTCTGCTCTAGATTTGTACGGGTAGGGAGCAACGTCGAACTGACCGGGGCTCCCCACACCGTTATTCCGCGCCCTGCTCTTCCAGAAAACTAATCGCTGCCTTGTGGGCGGATTGTTCCGACTTCCAAGCAGTGAACTTAGCCTCATCTGCTAGGACGATGTTACCTTTCGCATCTTTCTCGACTCCGGGCGGAAGAATCTCGGATTGTTTACGTTCCGCATTTGTGGCAGCGGCTTCCCTTGCATCACGTTTCGCCTGCCTGTCGCGGCGTGTCTCGTAGGCAAACGTGACGCTGGCACCACTCTCCTGACCACTAAGAGGGATACCCCAAAACCGCGCGGCAGTTCGGGCTTCCTGATATTCGTCCTTAGATAACTTGGAAGCGATTTCGCTGTGCCGCGTGTCGCCAGTCCGGGTCTTTTCGCCGACAAACAAGTCAAGGCACCGTGCCTTTGGATATTTCTTCACATATTTGGCTACTTCGACCGCGTCCGGTTCGGGTTTCGCCTGCGGTGCTACTGGCGCTTCTTCCGGCTGGCCGTAGAAGATGCGCTTCAGCTTTGTCCCGGTCTCCGTTTCATTCGCCGCGTCCGCATCGTCAATTCGTTTGCGGAAATCAGTCTCACGCATGTAGCGTTCCGCGTCTGTCTTCGCCGCTGTTGATGGCCCGCGATTCTCTTTAATTATTTGCAACTCTTGTTCGTTCACTTTGTTTTGTCCTTTAAGTTTTAGATTTTGCCCGCCATGCAGGACGAGGGGCTAGTCCCGCATCGAAAATTACAGCGTCCTGCTTCTTCGGTGGCGGTGTGGCCGAGGGTATGGCTTCTGTTTGTGGAACTTCTTCCACCTCCGCTGTGGGGCTCGTCGTGGTACTTGGCTTGTTGTCGAGATACTTGAGTAGATCCACCGATCTTGTGCGGCGCATCACTTCACCTGTGACGCGAGCCATTGCGCCAACTGCGTTTCGCTGATGCGAACGATGTTGTGAGCAACTCTTATCGTCGGTAAGGGGTCGTGCTTGCGTTTGCTGAGTCGCTTCGCCGTGATCTCTGCGAAGCCTCCACGCTGTCCAGCCTCTTTGAACGTCAACAACATTCCGAGCCCTGCAACAGGCAGGCGGTCGGTAAGGGCAGACACGCGTATGTCTTTTTGATCCATGCTTGGGGGTTCCTTTCTTTAGTCGAGGGGTAAATACCTTAGTGGCGGGCAATACCTGTCTCAAGTAGTGTTAAAAGGGTATCATACTTTTTGGTGAATTGCAAGCATAAAATGACGTAGCGTGTCAAGTCTTTTCTTTAAGCCTGTGGAAAACTCTAAAATGGTGTGCAGTTGGGACTAGGTGTGCAGAGTGTGCAGCTAGGAAGGGCGTTTGGTGTGCAGCCAATAAAAAAGGCTCCCAACACTGGAGAGAGTGGGAGCCTCGGTCACCAAACTATAAAGCTTATATCCTAGTACTGGTCTGTTGGCAACGTCATTCTGCGTGCGTCTGCAATAAATCTTGATTTGCGAAGCACCCTAGCACAAATGGCAGAATGTATATAAGAGCCGGAGGTAGGCTCATTCGACTTTGGAAAGGATTGTCCATGTTTAGCCTACGACTGTGGAGCGCGGAGCGTAAGCAACTCAAGGAGTCAAAACGCATACGAGAGAAGTACCACCCGCTACTCGACGCCGCAAAGAAGAGGAACGACCAAAACGCGTATCAATCGGCCCTTGCGGAAATGCGCTTTGAAAGCGACGATAACGACGGCGCAGACATTCTTCGCACCCACATATATATTAGTCGGGCAAGGAAGCTCTCGTTGCCCATTCCAGTGAGACTAGATCGGGATCACGCCGACTTCGATAGCGACGAGAATTGGGAAGAGAACCCAATGAACGGGGAAGTGTATCTGACCGACAAAGGCCTCTTAGAGATAGGACGCGCAATCCGCAAGGAGGAGATGGAACGCCTTGAGCACACGATGAGATGGGTTACTCGCGTTGTATTGCCGCTGATTGGTCTGTTTGTGTCGCTCTCTGGGCTGATCGGGACGACGGTTGGATACATCGCTGTAAAGCATGGCCTGAAATAATGCAGATTATCCTGTTCGGTCTCGGCATCATTTTCGGAGCTCTGCTCACGTATCTCACAGCCTATGCGAAGAAGAAGGGCGAGAACCTTGCAACCCGCGAAGACATGCAAGACCTTGTAAAGCAGATGAGTGAGGTGACTAAAGCAACCAAGAAGATAGAGGCGGAAATCTCCTCTGGGGTCTGGGACAAACAGAAACGATGGGAACTGCGTCGAGACACACTTTTTGAGGTAGCGAAGCGTCTAGCGGAACTTGAGGATGCACTTTGCAAACTTTATTCCGTAGCACTCGTCTTAGCGACAGACAACCTCACCGGAGATTCGGGACTTGTATCCGGTTTGCAAGAGTCTTGGAAGACCGCCTTACAAGGTTTCTCGAAGGCACACGACGAATTTGATCGAGCCCAACTGCTTGCAGCAATGGTGTCTAGCAAGCAAGTGGCTTTAGCATTGAGCGAATTTGGTGTGCTTTGCAGCAGAGTCGCTTCAGAATTGGCATCAAAGAATGATCGCAGCATGTATGACTCCACGAAAAAGGAACGTTCTACCACGATGCTCCGCGTTATGAAAGCTATCCGCGATGATCTAGGTATTGAGACCGACTTTTCCACGCTACAAAAATAAAAATAGGATTGGCTATGGCGTTAAAACGAAAATCAAAGGGCGTTCCATACGGGGAATCATAGTGGAATACGGTGATTTTCTCTCGACGCATGGTCTTCTTCTGACTTTGCTACTTGCTACGGGGCTGTACTTGATCTTCGGCAAGGAATGGTTTCCAGCGGCTTACCGAGTTTCGTTTTTCCTGATTTTGGGGGGAGTGGCACTCGTGGCGTATCTCCGAGCGCGGAACCGACGGCGCTAAGGACTTTGTGGCTCACTTCGTTGGTGCCTCGATTGAATTTCGTGAAAAAACTTCGGACCAAGTGACACCATGTTTCAACTCGGCTTTAACCCCATCCCTCAAAATTTATATCCCCCTGCATTTTCTAGGGATTGCAGGCAGTTTAGAAAGAAATGATATGGATAACCGTCTGGTAACTAAAGAAAAGTGTTGACAACATAGACACTGCGAGTATGCTGCGAACGCAGCACGGAGAACAAGCCACGCAAAAATGAGTCGCGCCGTGGATAAACTCTATGCTGCGCAACTCAGGAGCCAGCCGAATGAGCACTAAACCCGTAGTGGTTGTCATGTCTAGCGGATTGTTCATTCCGTGGGGACACAAGCTGATAGCAGTGATCGAAAGCTGTAAGCCACCACGGAAGTGCTCTACGTGCGGTGTGCTCACGGCGTGCAAGGACTTGACCGGGGACGTGTGCGATGCTTGCGGCAAGGTTAAGCCTACGAAGACCAGCAAGGTCATGCAACAACGTCTGCGTGCCTATCGCGCGGCCTAACAGGTAGTGACCGGGTGTGCCTATGGCATCCGGTCGGTCGGTAAACTGCTAGACAATCTTTCCTGTTGGACTTCCTGCACAGCGTTCATTCCTTCCGAGAGTCCTGCCACACAGTCGAGCCCGACACCCGAAATGCATCATTACTTACGAAATCCCGTTTTATGTAGACGCCAAACAAAGGGACTTGCGGACGCGAAACTGCACATTATGCAACAAAGCAACTATTTTGATGCGTTTCCTCAAGGGACGCGTGAAGCAAACCTAGTGGGGCCGAGCCGTCACAGATGATTTGTGGGACGCTGGCGAACTGGTAGAGTTGCTAGAAGCCGAAGAGAGGGCGGAAAGAGCGGTGTAATGCGTTTCGTGCTTAAGGTTGCCGTTACTGTGGGAATCAGCGTCGTGCTGTTTTATTCAATGCAGGTGTTATTTGGGGGAAGGCATTGCTTTGACTGCGGAGCGAAGGTTGGTTTCCCATTTTTTTATATGCAAGACGGAACCTTTGGAACCCGTGGGCATGTTATTTGGCCAGGTTTCATTGGCGATTTTGCTTTCGCTCTTTGTATCAGCACGCTGGCTGCATGGATGTGGGGAAAGGGGAAGGTTTCAAAGTAGCCGACTACCCGAAACATGCTGATCCGTTATTCCATTGGCGCACTCGCGCAAGAAAAAGCCCCGGTTGCTGGCCGGGGCTAGGTTTACTTTCGTTTCCGTGGCTTGCGGGAGTCAAAGACTGGCGAGCGCGGCTACAACAGCCTTGCCAGCCATCTCGTCGCTAGGTTGCGTGTAGATCGCCGTGGATGCGATGCTGCGATGCCCTAGCGCCTGCTTGATTATCGCCAAGTTGATATTGGCTTCGACTAGCGCCACTCCCAACGAATGCTTGAGCACATGAGGATGCCGTTTATCGGCTGGCAGCCCTGCACGCTCTGCCGCGTCCGAGAATACCCTGTAGAACGTTGACCGATTCAGCTTGCCGGATTTCTGGCTTACAAAGACGTAGCGGGAAGGATGCTCGCCGCGTTCCTTGAGCCAATCGCGGAGTACGCGGCGTTCTGACAGCAAGGGCTGGCCGGGCACGTCTGCTAGGGGCTGCGTTGTCCGCAAAGAGCCTTTCAGCCTGCGGATAACGATTTCATTGTTCTTGAGATCCAGATCCTTCAGTTCGAGCCCGGTAACTTCGGATGCCCGCATTCCATGCCGGAACGCCAGCAGGATCATTGCCAAGTCGCGGGGATTGTCTGCCGCTGCCTTCAAAACCTTGAAAATCTCGTCTTGCGTCAGTGCTTTCATGGCTGGTAAAGCCCTCTGCGCCGCACATTACTAACGTAAAGGTGCATTGTCAATAGGAATCTTTACTTTAGTAATGGTGCAAAATGTGGGAGCAGTCTTAGACGGTGGGAACTCGTCGCTACGATGCCCCTACGACGCGCTAGGGGGCAATATGGCGTGACTTCTGGGCTGGCGAGGCTCTGACTGCGTAAAGGCTTGGCTTGGCAAGGCAAGCGGCGGGTCTTGGGCCGTGGAACCTAATAGGTGAGCAGCAACCGATCATGCACGATTTCTTTCTCAAGCGTTTTCCCGTTCATCTGAAACCGTTTGAGCATGGAACGCCCGCAATGAATCATGATTTCTTGTTCAAAGAGACCGCTAGGTATTTGAACATCGCAGACTGTGTTTCCAGAACGTTTCGTTCCGTCGATGCTCAGGGCAACGTAAACACCGCGCTTCTTGCACTTCGCAATCACACGAAACAGGTCAGTTAAATCGAAGGACTGAGCGCCATACAGAATGGACTGAGTAAATGTGTACGGTGGGTCACAATATATCAGGTCGCCTTTTGTCGCGTTCTCCATCGCCTCTTCGTATTCCTGCAATAAAAAGATCGTTCCGGCTGTTCGCTCACGCCACTCATCCACGCGCCTATCAAAAGACGCCGGGGGAATCGGGTCATGAATACCACAGGGCGTAGACATATAACCATCGGCCTTGCGAAACCTAACTACCCCGCCATAACAAGACCTGCTTAGAAACAACAAATCGGCGGCGTTGGGCTGTGCGTTGTAGTTGGCCTTGATTCGCTCAAATCCCTTCTTCTTGTCGCCTGAGGTCAGCATGTGCCATCGCTCTGCATAACCCTTCTTGAGAACGTCCGGCTCCCGCTTAAGAAGGTTCCAAATCTCTATCAAAGGCTTAAAACTGTCTGACGCCACTCCTGTAGCAGGGCCTAGAAAGCCGAGCACGGCTCCGCTCCCTAGAAACGGCTCCCGATAGACGTTAAAGCGTTTCGGAAAATAAGAAATGATTTCACGGGCGAAGCGTTGTTTGTTGCCTATCCACTTAAGCAACTGGCCCGTTTGGGTGCGTCCAATAAGAGGTTTCGTCTCAAGCAATGCTAGCTGTCGTTGCGCCGTCATTAGTAGAAAAGAAGCATATTCTAATTTGGAATACTGGTCAAGAACGCTTACTTTTTCTCTCAAATAAATGTCGCGCTACACGGGCAGTGCCGAAAGACAAAAGCTGATAGCCCTGCTGCGCGACGTTCGCACGGAAGCAGGTCTTAGGCAAGAAGACTTGGCCAAAAAGCTGAAGCAGTCGCAGTCCTTCGTCAGCAAGTATGAAAGTGGTGAGAGACGTCTAGACCTGCTGGAATTGAAGCAGATTTGCCGGGCGGTCGGCTTGACGCTATCGGAGTTTGTGAGAAGGTTTGAAGGGTTGAGTGAAGCCACACAAGAAATTCCTAAAGCAGCCAAAACATTTCTGGGCAAACGTTAGAACTGTCAGCCAACACATAGGTTATACCGACCGCGAGCGAATTAAGGTTCCTTCGCTTCAAGACATCGCAGACGCCCTGATTGATCTGGGCCTGAACGCCGGGCACGTCCTCAATGACAACCAAGAACCGACAGAGCTCGGCCTAAATCTCCATGCCTATTTTCAACATCGAGCGGAAGTACTGTATGACATTGCGAGACCACATCTAATGGATGTTGCGAAAGCGCAAAGCATCTTTGACGATCTGAAAACAAAACTCTGCCCGAACTGCCCAGTTCCGCTGAACAAACAAAAAGGCGACAAGAAAACGGCGGCATATTTCACTGGCATCATCAATATGCTGATTGAAGCCAATTCAGAGGGGCTGCCATGCGACTACGATCCGAGGAAACTAACGTCTGTTACGTTTGACGGGGCACCACTGCGGACACTTGCGCGGCGCGTGGATGGCGCATTTCCTAACACGGTGAATCCAATAGCTGTTTGGGAAATCAAGGAATACTACTACACAACCACATTTGGCAGTCGAATAGCCGACGGGGTTTACGAGAGCCTTCTGGATGGGATGGAGCTTGAGGAATTGCGTGAGCATGAAGGTATCGACGTAAAACACTATTTGATGGTGGATGCTTATGATACTTGGTGGAATATGGGCAGGTCGTATCTTTGCCGAATCGTGGACATGCTTCACATGAGCTACGTTGACGAAGTTTTGTTTGGTTCGGAAGTTGTGGATAGGCTCCCAGAAATAGTCAAAGAGTGGGTTGCTCTTGCGAAGGAAAAGGGCTCTGCCACCCAGTGAAAGCGCGAGCTCATTTTTTTTGTTGAGCCAGCATTTCGAGAGGCATATAGCGGCGCTGGAGTAACGATCATGAGCAACGAATATTGCAGAGAACCTGCTACCAACGCCTTCGCGGGAGATTCGTCTCGATAGGAGCGACATCGGCAGCCCCCTCTTAGAATACGCACCACAAGATATAGGCGCTTTGAGAAAATCTCATCCACATTTTGCGTTTTTCTCTTGACAGGATTTTTCCCGCCGTCGATACTGCAATTCCAGATTCGGGGGATCGTGGGAGCGCCAGACGGACCTAGTCGAGGTTGATTGAGTCCGGTCTAACCACGAAACTTACCCGGGTTTTTCGCAATAAAATCCAGCGCGAACTAACTGCTCCGCGCTCTGTTCACGCGAAGCGGCACGCTTGCCGTTAGGTCCGGTCGATGAAAACGGCCGACCCCAGCGTTAGCTCTGGCTGGATTGTTGTAGAGCGCGAAAACCTTGGGAGGTGCCCCTGAACAAAAAGAACGCCGGGCGCAGTACAAGGGAGAGCCTTCCCGCTTTTGATCGTGCGCATCACGGTCAACGGTCGTGGCGCTTTGGCATAACGAGTGTGACTTCGGCACCAAATTCCTGCATCGTCACGCCCGCCGCCAAATCCAAACGACAAACTGTGCCTCAATAGAATTTCGGTCCAAGGAATCGAGATGATTGGACCGAATCAGTCCGGGTGCCCATGGAGTGGTATTCAGGGCTCGCACCCTGAAGAAGGGAGTCCAATTCTCCCCACCCGGACCAACTCGGTGTTACTGCGGTGCTGGTCGGCTAATGGTTAAGCCTCCTGCTTGGTAGGCATGTAATGTGGGTTCGATTCCCACCCAGCACCCCTCCCACACGGATTCCTCCGTGAGAAAGATCGGATAAACTCAGGTTGTCAAAGAACTATTGGGCGACTGCTAATTCTCGGAAGGGATTGCCCAAGCAACGTACGCAAATTCGCGTGCGTTATGTACCCACTATATATAGCGTTGAGAAAGCGCGTGCAACTAGATTTTATGCCCAACTTGTCCTAAGGTCAAAAGTTCGGATTCGGCAGTTCTTTGCGGTAGGCCAGTACGCACACGAAATGGTGACACGCGCGTTCGTGGAGGCTCTCCGTGGCGTTGGCTAGGGAACTTAGGATGCTCCGCGACATTGCTGTTAAGCCCCTCCGTGCAACCGCGTAACCTTGGCCTCCACCGTCGTTACACGCCTAATCAAGTCCTCGGTGGCCTTGTACTGGTTATCCATACGCTTCTTTAAGGCATCGACTTCTTTTTCTAATTCCTTAATACGCTTTCGCGCCTCATCTACGTCCAATTGCCAATCCATCGGGATAACGGCCTCCTAAATTACACCCTATCATACTACGTAGATGCCCCGTAGAACGCATTCCTAGCCGTTTCTAGAGCCCTATCGCTAAATTAAAGTGAAACACATTACTTGGCTGCTCAAGATTAAAACCGAGTTATCCTTGCGAGCAAACGCCTCAAAACTAAGGTAAAAACGGAAGTAAAAACGCAGCTGCTACCCCCGACTAGAACGATGTCAACACCCTAGAACTAAGTCTAGAACGATGTAACCGTCTCTCTGTGTGTCTCTCTGCGCCACTCCTGTGAGCTCCTGCCTGTAGGCGGGCGGGAACAGTGATAATCCCTTGCTAACTCAACTGAATAGTATGCAGTTGCCTTAGCTGTGCTCTGTATCCGTCTAGGTCTCTGTCTCTTATGTGAGCTCTCTTCTTAGGTGGGGTGTGCATATTGATTCGGGCAGAGTGGGGCGGAACTTCGACTTCACGCATGGAACTTCGGATTCCTTCCGGGTGCGTTCTGGCGGAAGTCTATTTGGCGGGGATTTTGGCGTAGTCGGAAGTGTTTACGGGCAGGGGTGGAAGGGCAGCGACTTCAGGGTAGGAGATACTTTCTAGGAGCAACTTATACACAGCATAAGGAAGTTTCGGACTGGTAAACGCAACCAAAGCAACGACTTAGCTTGGTTTTTGTGGTGCTTGTAAGGCAGGCGCTCTAACCAACTGAGCTAACCGCCCACTCGGTCTTCAGATCATACCCTAAAATCGCCCCACCGTAATCACCGGAAGCCACAGGAACGCTGCCATTACCCCAACGAATTCCTGCCGCCACACATAGAGACGTTCCGCGAACGCTTGAGCAATCAAACTGCTCGTTCGCAGGCAACTACCAACAGAGATTTGCGGGGCGGGTACAACGAAATTGTCGCGAGCAATAAAAAAGGAGTTGGAGGCAAGCCTCCAACTCCTTGGCTGGATTGATCTTTTTTTAGATCCGTTACGAGCGCTTACGGCGCAGGAACGGCATGCCCGCTAGGCCGAGGCCTAAGAGCAACATCGAAGTCGGCTCAGGAGTGCCGACCGCAACGTCGTTGGAGATCGCCAAGGCGCCTTCGCCCTGATTCGTTTGGATGTGAGTGGTCGTCGGAGCAGAGCTCAGACCTTGCACGTCAAACACAAACGTGAAAACGTCGCCGGGTCCGCCCGCCGTAATGGTAATTCCAGGAGTGCCATTTGAGCATACAAAGTTGGAGTTACCAGGATTGCAGGTGTTGCCGCCATTGTTTCCTTGGATTAGAGCGCTCCAAGAACCAGCATTGGCGCTGATGCTCTGGAAACTTACTCCCGTATTTCCGGTGAACTGCACCGCGAACGAGGTCATTGCCCCCGATGCCGTAGCACCTGTGGTATCGACCGTCATCGTTACGAGAAAACCGCCAGAGCCATCCGAACCGTCGTTGGTAAAGGTATAAACCACGCCGCCAGCTGACGTGCTATCGGCTTGGGCATTACTTGCAAACCCAAAGCTCGCTAGCGCCAGCAGCGCCGTGAAAATCAAAAGCCTCTTCATGTCTTGCTCCTCCGGTTTAGCACACAGGGTTGGGGACCTTGGTTCGTGGGAACATAGTGCAATCACCCTGCCAAAGTGAGCCCTGCCCGACCTGTACTGTGCCTGCCTATCCTGCTGTAAACAAGCGGTTTATTTCTAGAACAGGTCGCCCACCTGTACCAACGGACAGGTGGTGCAAAAAAGTGCCACACTTGCGACTCCTTTTGGACGTGGCGAGCACAATTGGAAAAAACCCCCGTCATCCTTACGGCCTTAAAGCCGGTACCGGCACCTGCTCCGATTCGTCTTGCCAACAGCCCTCAAGGGCCTCACAAAGGGTCACAAGGGGGGGCTTCCTTGAAGTTTTCCGCCTCACCCGTTACACTCGATTGTTTTCTAAAATTTGCGCGAAAGTTCGCGGCTGACCGGTTGGTCGCTACACGCCAACAGGGAAGCCTACGGAGAAGAATGCTGATCAATCGCGATTATGTCGGCCACATGGCCGCCGAAGTCATCAAGAAACTTGGCGAAGGGGAATTGGTGGAAGTGAAGAATGCGGCGGCGATCACGCAGCGCGTCCGCCAGGCCATGATGGACGAAATCACCGTCGAAGATCGCATCAGCGAAGAAGCCCGGCAGATTTTAACGCAGCACCAGGATCAGATGCGCAGCACGGGCGTCTCCTACCAGGAAATGTTCAAGAAGGTGAAGTCGCAGTTGGCGCGCGACCGCAAACTCGTTCTGCGGTGAAGAACCGCAGTGTCCGAATTTCTATTTTCTGTGTTCCATTCAATGGATTTGACGGTAGTGCGAAAGGCCGGGGAATTTAGAGCATGAGGATCAGCAGAGAGAAGATTGTGCGGCTCTCACATTCGATCATGGATGTGCTGGTGGCCAGCGACGACGTGGAATTTATCGAGGACCGCGACACCATTCGGCAAAAAATCGTCACGCTGCTCACGGATTCGTTGCGCGAAGAAGAGAAAGCCGACGCCGAAGTGCGCAAGAAGATCACTTCGCAGAAGAAAGAAATATTGGAAGGCAGCGAAGAGTGGGACGTGCTGTACCGGAAGTATTACACCGAAGAGATGCGCCGCATGGGCGTGCAGACGGCTCCGGAAGAGCATCGCAGATCGTAGCGTCTTTATTGCCTAAAGCAGTTCTTGAAAATCGGGAAAACCGAAATCTAAATAGAACAAGGCGGCCCGACTCTTACGGAGTGGTGTCGGTGCGGCGCTTCAGCGTTGGACGATCGTCGTCCGAACTACTGGGGTCGGCCGTCGGCGAAGTTTTTTGCTTGTCGGTCTGCTCGGTGCGGGTGCGCAGAGTCGGCTTGCCGGGACCATTGTCCACGGCTTTGCGCGCGAACATCACGTTGCGCAGCCGGCCCTTCACCGAATCAAACTCGGATGAGGTGACAATATATTCCGGACGCGATGGGAGAATTCTGGCAATTTCTTTTTGTGTGTTTTCGATGCGGTCCTGGGTTGGCGGGTGGGTGGAAAACGCTTTTCCGATGGTGCCGGGGCGACGCTTTTCGTCGGCCTGAATGCGCTCAAAAAAGGTTACATAGGAGTTCGGGTCGTACCCGGCCTTATACATATATTGCAGGCCGAGAAAGTCAGCTTCGCGTTCAGCGTCGCGGGAAAACTTCAGGAAAGTCATGGGAATCAAGAAGTTCATGCCCTGATAAATCCCGTAACCGGCCCAGCCGTAGGGCAGCATGATCATCGCGGGAATCGAAGCGATCTGGATCAGGTCGCCTTTGGTGGCTTGCTTGGTGCCGTGGCGGGCGCAGACGTGAGCAATTTCATGAGCCATCACGCCGGCCAGTTCAGATTCTTCCTGCGCGCGCAGGATCAAGCCGCTGTTGACGTAGAAAAATCCACCAGGCAGCGCGAAGGCATTCACTTCGTCGGAATCAATCACCTTGATGGTGAAGGGCACTTTTGCATCGGAGTTGCGGACCAGATTTTGTCCAACGCGATTGACGTATTCGGTGATGACGGGGTCGTCAATCAGCTTCGAGGAGCGTTCCACTTCCTGGGCCAGCTGCTTGCCGAGTCCGATTTCGCGTTCGATGGAATAGAAGTTAATGCCTTTGCCGACGCCGCGGTTGCCGACCGCGTCCACATCCTCTTTGGAATTCTTGGGCTTAACCGTGTCCGGCGAAGCGATAGGAGTATCGGAGCCGGGTTCGCCCTTTTTCTTGGCTTCGGGGGGCGGAGGAGCAGGTTGCGGAGGAGCAGGCAGCGGCGTGGGCGCCGCGTTCGGGTCCTGCGGAGTCGATTGCGGCGATTGCGTCTGTGTCGAAGGATTCTGTGAAGTGGCCTGGCCCGCGGGACCCTGGGATTGGGATTGCGCCAGACCGACGCCGGAACAAAGCAGCGCGGCAAGAAGCGCGCCTAGAAGCTTTGGAGAAGAAGTGGGTTGCATGATTTGCCTCCCGAGAACCGTTGCAGGTAGGGTTTGCAAGTTCAAACCCTAAACCCGGAGTATACACCCACCACCGAGGGGAATGGTTCGGTATCTCTTCGCCATAAGATGATAGGTCTGCGGATAAGGTTTCTCGCAGGAATAGGAAAGTAACGATGTGACGAAATAAAGACATAATGACCGCGACCAGAGAGACCGGTGGCTCGGATGGCGACTTGGCGCCCAGGCGGGGATGCCTGGCCGCCCCAGGGTAGGGGGTACGTAGCCACAAGTATTTTTGCAAAGAGTGTCGAAGTGGCAGAAAAGAATGGAGATAGCGTTTCACTCTTTCGCAAAGGGTGAAAAAAAATGTGCCAGCGAGTGAAAACAAACCGACGAATATTTCGCTGTTTAACGCCTTAGCGTGAAAAGAGCGAAAACTCAGCACTCCTCGATAGAAACGTGGCGTCTAGGCGACGTGAAAATGTTCGCGAAGGAAGGACGAATTCCGGGATAGGGTTGCGCCCGGAGAAGAAAGGAACTGCTGGAAGCGCCCGCGGTTCGGGAATTGAGTTTGCATCGCGAGATCACGTCGCAGCGTAGCACGGATATGCCCAACTGCAAACAGTACTAGAATGTGAAAGGTTCGAATCGCGGTAGGAATGAAATGTCGCCGAAAGCTATACTTTTGCACATGCAACCCGAACAAGAAATCATCAATCGCTGGACCGGTTCTGCGCCGTACTGGGAGAAGCATCGCGAAATGATCCGGCAGATGTTTGCGCCGGTTACGCAAGCTCTGGCCGAGGGCGGGCGGATCGACACCGGGCACGTGGTACTGGATATTGCTACCGGTCCGGGAGAACCGGCATTGACGGTGGCTGGTTTGGTCGGGCCTGAAGGTAGAGTTTTTGGGATTGATCCCATTCCGGGGATGGTGGCAGCAGCTCGTCGGGCGGCAGGTCTTCTTGCGATAAGCAATGTTCAGTTTGATGTTGCCTTTGCAGACCAACTGCCGTTCGCGGCCGATACGTTCGACTCTGTCATCAGCCGGTTCGGGGTGATGTTCTTTACCGCACCGGTGGAGGGGATCCGCGAGATGTTGCGAGTCCTGAAACCTGGACGAAAACTGGCTTTGGCGGTGTGGCATTTTGCGGAAAAGAATCCTTTTCACTACGCGCTGTCGCGGGTTGTGGACCGCTACGTGGCATCGCCACCACTTGCGCCGGATGCTCTGGATGCATTCCGATTTGCCGCTCCTGGTAAGCTGCGAACCATACTTAATGAGGCTGGCGCAGTATCGGTATCGGAGCGACTGCTGCAGTTCCCGATACACGCTGCTATCCCGCTGGCCGATTTCTGGACCCTGCGCATTGAGATGTCTGAAAAGCTCCGCGAAAAAATTGCGCGGTTGTCAGAGGATCAGTTAGCCAAAGTGAAGCGTGAGTCGCTCGAATCTCTCGGTGAATATTCGACAGACAATGGGATGAGTTTTCCGGCTGAGGTTCTTATCGTCAGCGGAGCAAAGGCCTAGTCGTATCGATACAGTTGCCACGCAGTGGTGTCGATAGAGCATCAACTTTTCCTGGAAGAGACCGGAGATAAGTTCCGAGCGGGGGTTCGTGATCCGGAGGGAACTGATAGGCACCGAATCCCAAATCGCCTCCGCTATGCCGACTTAAAGGGGTGTTCGATCATTAGCTCTTATGGACGACCTCGAACGAATACCCGTCAGGGTCGAATACATCAGCAGCATAGTATCCCGGATAATATTCCAGTCGCGCGCGGGGCGAAATATTGTTTCTGGCTCCAGCGGAAATTGCGGCCCTATAGAATTCATCGACCTTATCCTCGTCTTCGGCCATAAAGCCCCAATGGATCGCCGCTGGATCAGGTTTGCCTTGCTTTATCCAGAACACGGCCTTTTTGCCATCCCCAAATCCCCAAAGATCGGGATGGCCGTCTTCGCCCTTGTACGGCATAAAGAATCTGATGTTAAGTGGTTTCAGAGCCGCCTCATAGAAGGCTAACGAACGTTCGACATCGCTGACAGTCAGAATTATGTGGTCGAGCATAGTCCTTCCTCGCAAAGCCCCCCTTACCTCGGCACTTGTGTGCGCCGCGTCGCCTACGACGCCCGGATGATCTAGAAAGCCTTTAATCCAAAAGCGCGAACCAAGGCAAGTACATACGTAAAACTACCTACGTTGATTATCATATTCTAATAATTCCTGACAAGGTATATACAGGAGGACCAGCAGAATAACTTCTCTGATGAATTGCTCGCCCGCCCCGGGCTCTAGATGCCACCGGTGTGTTTCTCGGGCAGACCAATCTGTCGGGGGTTCCAAATGAGTCCGCGAGCGCAATTCATCTGTCAGTCTGCGGTTTGCCGTCGCCAGGCGGAGATCGAAATTCCCACAGGCTTCGAAAGAGGGCGGAACTCAAATCCGCGATGCACCTGCGGCGCGGAAATGAAGCGCGCGTATTCGAAGCCGTTCTTTCGGGAACTCCGCAAGGCCGAGGCCACGACACGCCTGAAAGACAGCGGCGGTCCGGCATGAGAAAAATAGCGACCTTCTTTGAAATCGTAGTATCCGCCGCGCTGCTGGCTTTTGGGCTGTACCTGCTGCACGAGGGAAGCTCGAACCAGTCACTCAGTGAGGGGGCAATCCTGATCGGGGGTGCAGTCTGTTTTACGCTGGGCGTGATGACCCTGGTCTTTGCTGTTCGGTCCATTGTTTGGCATCGGCGAATGCTGCGACACTCGATCCGCGAAGAGGAGCTGGAGGACGGTGTAGCTCCTGTAGACAATCGTAGTGAATAAAAACGGCGGCCGTGGAGGATGAAGTCCCCGGCACGCTGCTCGGAAACTTCAGTTAGAACCAGGTGTGGGATTTGTACTGGCGATGCGAGTAGCCAAAGTGCGCTGCAAGGACTTGGGACTCTTTGCGGGCTCGCAACAGTTGTAGCGGGATTAGGATCAGGCAGGAAACTCCACAGATAAATGGGGACGGTCGATGTAGATCAACAGGGCGGCGATGGCTATGGCGGAGAAAACGTAGACGGGCTTGCGGATTTTGGAATAGATGCCGTGGGTGACGAGGGTGCGGGCTTGCGGAGACAGAGTAAAAGAACTGTCGAGTTGATAGCGGGCGATGGCGACTGCGGCTATACCAGCAAGAGTCAGGGTCAGGCCGACGGCGCGGAGAGGGGTCCAGGGAAGGTTGGACCAGAAGGTAGGCGATGCCGGGCGCGGGGACTAGGGTGGTGATGAAGGCCGGTTCAGAGGCTGGAGTGTGCCATAGATTGTGGGCGGGGCAGGCCGGATTTTTAGCCGAGGGAGACCACAGAGGTTCGCTCCAGTAAACGAATTAGTTGGGCAAGAGACAGAAAATACACGGCTTAGGCGTACTACCTCGTAGCGGCGTTTCTACCTGCGCTACCTTATAGGAGGCTTGGGGTTTAATCCTGTAAGCTCGGGCCACGTGATAAATTGCACGGGCCCAGAACATTGATCCAATTCACAGCGCCCGCCTTCTACAAGGTCAGATTAAGAGCGAAGATGAACGGGCAAAAGGACGGAAAAATGCGTTTCATGACTGCAATTCGATTATTGGCAATCATGGGGATATTGCTGGCGGGGATGGCTTTGCCCGGCCCGGCGTCGGCGCAGGTGGCGGTTCAGTTTTCGGTGGGATTCGCTCCTCCGCCCCTGCCAGTGTACGAGCAACCGATTTGTCCGGGAGACGGGTACATCTGGACGCCGGGATATTGGGCCTGGGATGACGGCGAGCAGGATTATTACTGGGTGCCTGGAACCTGGGTATTGGCGCCGCAAGTTGGGTATCTGTGGACACCGGGCTATTGGGGTTGGGGCGGCGAGGCCTACGTTTTCCACGTCGGCTACTGGGGACCGGTGGTGGGATTCTATGGAGGAATTGATTACGGTTGGGGTTACACCGGACACGGGTACTACGGTGGGCGGTGGGATCGCGACCATTTTTATTACAACCGCGAAGTGAACCGCGTCGACGAACGAGTGGTACGCAATGTGTACAACGTGCACGTGGAGAACAACGTCAATGTTACGCGGGTGAGCTACAACGGCGGCAACGGCGGCGTGAACGTGCGCGCAACTGCGCAGGAAGAAGCGGCGGCACGGGAACGGCACATCGCGCCAGTGGCCGTGCAGAATCAGCATTTGCAGGCGGCACGGGGCGATCGCGAGCTGCGCGCGTCGGAGAATCACGGCAAGCCGCCGATCGCGGCTACGGCAAGACCGGCGGCGTTTAGCGGAGGCGGCGTAGTAGCTGCGAAGGCCGGCGGCAATTACAATCCACCGCCGAATCGAGGTGGAAACGCGAATGGTGGCGGAAATGCGGCGAATCGTCCGGCGAACGAGAGTCGTGCGGTGAACGAAAACGGCCGGCCGGCGGACAATCGCGCGGAAAGTCACAACGCTAATCGTCCGCCCAATGCGAGCAGCAGAACGGAGACAAACAACCGGGCGACGTACAATCATCCGAGCGAGGTACCGAAACACAGCGCAGCGCAGGCTGAGGCGAGCGCGAATCAGAAATACCAGCAGCAACAAGAGAAGTTGGCGCAGAAGCAGAATCAAGAACACCAAAAATTGCAACAACAGCAGGAGAGAGAGCATCAGCGAGTGCAGCAGCAAGCGAGCGCCGGTGCCGCGCGACAACAGCAACAGCAGCAACAGCAGCAGGTGGAACAACGCCAACAGCAGATGGAGCAACGGCACCAGCAGCAGACCCAGCAGATGGAGCAGAAACATCAGCAGCAGTCGCAAAAGCTCGAACAGCGTCAGCAGCCAAGGCAGCAGGCGCCGTCTCCGCGTCAGCAGAGTCAGGAGAAAAAACCGCCGCACTGAGGGCGGGTCTCAATTCGAGACGTAGGAGGTAAAGATGTTTTGTGGCCGGGCGAATGTCCGGCCACTTTTTTTGTTTGCGGCGATTGCGCGGCAAAAAAGGCAAAGCCTCGTTGCGCGACACGTTGCGCGAGGCGGGCTTGACGCGGCGCGTACTTTCCTTGACGATGAATTGGTCTGTGGGCTACGGAAGACTCCAGACGAAGAACGAGAAGATCAATGATGCGGCAAATCATTTTGAGCGCGGTGCTGGTGTGGAGCTTGGGCGTGACGGCGTGCGCTTTGGCGCAGGACAAAGCTGCGTCGGCAGCGCAGGGCGATGGGGCGGCTGCGGCGCCGGCAGTCAAGAAGCTGACGATTGAAGTGATCGGCGGAGAGACCAACGTCGCGGTAGAGAACGCGAGCGTTTATTTGAAATACGTGGAAGAGAAAAAACTGCGTAAAGACAAAAAATACGCGTTGAACGTGAAGACTAATCGCGATGGGACGGCGCACATTCCTGATCCGCCACTGGGAAAGGTACTCATTCAGGTGGTGGCGGACGGTTGGAAAACTTACGGGCAGTATTATGTTCTAAATGACAGCGGGACGGTGATCAAAATTCATCTGGATCGTCCGACGAAGTGGTACTAAGAGGCGCTGGCGGAAAAAAGTTTGCGCATGTGCACTGGAATGGTGCAAACCGTATCAGCCTATTGGAATACAGGAAGTTAGGTAGAGAGGGCTCGGATTTTTGCACAGAGTTATCCACACTTCTGTTCAAAACTTTCACGGAAGAGAAATATATTTTGCGAAGTTCGGCAGTGATTGTGCTTGCGGAAAAAGAATTAGTATCCACTCAAAAATCAGAACTTAGCGTGACGCACTTAGCCTGATGTGGAAAAGGATTTTGTGGCATGGATGAGACGTTCGAAGGACGATTTGCGCAGGCGCAATTGCTGTGGGGAAATATTGCCGCGCGTCCGATGCGAGCCTTCCTGAACATCCTGGCGATTACCATTCAGGTCTTTCTGGTGCTGATGATTGTCGGCCTGACGACCGGTGTCGTTTCAGAATGGGGCAAGCGGGTGGAAGGTGTTGGCGCCGATATTCTGGTGCAGCCGCCAAATTCTTCCATGTTTTTTGCGTTTTCACGCGCGGTGTTGCCGGAATCGCTGGCGGACAGGGTGGCAAAGCTGCCGGGAGTGGATGAAGTGGCTCCCACTTTGACGTTGATGGACCAGAAAAATTTTGTACTGGTGTACGGAATTGACTACAAAAGATTTAATGCGTTGAGCAGGGGATTTCTGTTCCGCTCCGGCAGGCCGTTCGAAGCGTCGAATGAAGCGATCGCCGACGACATTGTGGCGCAGTCAAAACATCTGAAAGTGGGCGACACGGTGGCGCTCCTGAATCACGAATTTAAGATTTGCGGCATTGTGGCGCACGGCAAGGGCGCTCGTTACTTTATTCCGCTGAAGACAGCTCAAGACATGACTGGCGCGGACCAGCGCGTTTCGATGTTATATGTGCGGAGCAAAGGTGACGTGGAAGCCGCGCGCGGACAGATCTTGGGAGTGGCGCCGGGCGAAGCGGTGAAGTCGGTTGCCGAGTACACCACGCTGATGAATTCCTCGAAATTGCCGGAACTGCGGCCGTTCATTCGAACCATGGTGGGACTGGGGATGGTGATCAGCTTTCTGGTGGTGCTCTTGAACATGCACACCATGGTGCTGGAGCGTACGCGCGAGATCGGTATCTTGAAAGCGTTGGGAAGTTCCCGGCTGGACATCATGAAATTATTGCTGGGAGAAACGCTGGTGCTGGCGCTGCTCGGCGGATTCAGCGGGATTGCGTTCACGTATTTGGTGGAAGCAATTTTGCGGGAGACGACGCCGACGTTGCAGATTTTGATTACGCCGGGATGGTTGGGCGGAGCGCTGTTGCTGGCGTTGGCTGGAGCGACGGCGGGCGCGGTGTACCCGGCGGTGCGCGCGGCGAGCTTCGATCCTGTCGTGGCGCTGGCTTACGAATGAAAGTTGCGGCGTGAATCGATAGGCGCTTGTTGGTTCACGGCGAAGATGGTTCGCGCAAACTGTTGCATTAAGTGAGAGAGGGAATGGGTGAGTGAAATTCGGATGCCGCCCGCGGGCGACAAGCACTACGAAGCGACGATTCTGGACAGACGCGAGCTGTCCGAGGATTTATGGCTGGTAAAGGTGGATCCGGGCGGGCCATTCCAATTCAAAGCCGGACAGTACGCGACGCTGGGGTTTGATTTCGAGGGGAAAAGGATCGAGCGCGCGTATTCGATCGTGTCGTCGCCGTACGAAGAGAATCTGCTGGAATTTTTCGTTGAGTTGGTGCCGCAGGGCGAACTGACTCCGCACCTCTATAAGTTACATCCTGGCGACAAGCTGCTCTGCCGCAAAATCGCCAAAGGGCGGTTCACGCTGGACTTGAAGAGCGGCCGGACGAATCATTTGCTGCTGGCGACGGTAACCGGACTTGCGCCATTCGTCAGCTACGCGCGCACGCTCTATAAGGATTGGAAGTCTGGGAACTCGCCCATGCCCGGCAATCACAAATTGTATTGCCTTCAGGGCGGAAGCCGTTCATGGGAATTCGGCTACCGCGACGAGATGGAAAAGTACGCGGCGGAAGCACCGTGGTTAAAGTACGTAACGACGGTGAGCCGACCGTGGGAGGATCCCGAGTGGCGCGGCGAAACCGGCCGCGTGGACGACTTGGTCCGCAAGTACACGGATTTGTGGGGACTGAAACCCGCAGATACGACGGCGTACCTTTGCGGCCATCCGAGCATGGTGGAAAGTGGGCGAGGAATATTGCAACGTGCCGGCTGGCAGAAAGGTGCGATGTTCGAAGAGGTCTACTTTCAGCCTGCGAAAGAAGATTAAAATAGGCGACCGAGGCGCATAGTTCTTATCAAAAAGCAGTGTCTGCCCGGCGGAAATTCCATCGTCAAGTAGTGTGGCTAACGACGAAGCATTATGAGCTTGTGATTTGTCAGGGGTGAGATTTCGGCGCCGGACCGGTGGAACCTGGAGTGTTGTTGTCCACCGAGTTTTTTTCTTGCTGCAGGCAATCCAGGGTCTTGTCGAAGAAATGCATCGAATCTTTCAGTGTCACTAGCAGTGACGGCTTAGATGGAATTTCTCCGCCGGGCGCAATCACCGTGCCTTTAAATCCTCGACTGATACTGACGTAACGGTTCCCTAGAAAACCCTCTGTCGTCAACGAAGCATTCGAATCGCTGCGAATCGCGTCCTGGTCGCGCTTGTACACCTGCAAAACCAACTCAATTCGTCGCTGCGGGCTAGCTGATGCTCCGGCAAGCTTAATCGCGCTCAGCGAACCGACCTGAATACCGTCCAGCCGGACCGGAGCGTGCACAGCGAGGCCCGCTGCGTCTGGAACGTAAAGGCTCAATTGGTATTTCGGAATGAAAATGCCGGAGGACCAGAGGTAGTAAAAGACACCAACAAGCAGAGCTCCAGCGAATAGAATCCTAGCCACTCTCAGAGACCGATCTGAAATTCGAATTGTAACTTCCGCCATTCCAGTGCCCCGTGTATATTTTTACCCGTCTAAATAAATCAGGGCAAGGAAGAATCGCAAACAAAAACGCGCAAGAAGAGTGCGCGCAAAGCCCACCCTTTTGTCGAAGTTATTAAATTTCGATTAGGCGCCGGGAGCATTCTCCGCCAGTTGGTTGGCGACGTCGTTGATGGTAGAGAGTGGGACCGCGACGTGAACGTTTTCTTCGTCGTTTACGACATCGATTTGGATTTTTGAGCCGTTGGTCGCGACGCGAACGTGATCGTTGCCATCCTGTACATCAACGAAGGTGGTATTTGGGTAGCGGCGAAGCTCTGAAGTAACAATTCGCAGCAGGGGCAGGCAATCGGATGCCTCGGCTGGAATCTCCCGGAAGTGGCGCTTGGGCACGAAATGCATAGCCATGGGCACGGCGGCAGCGGGAACCCAGAAATGCACATGCGAACCGCCGTCGCGGTGTTCGTCCACCTCCACTCTGATCACGCCTTCATGGAAGGTGTAAACACCGGCGACCACGATCGTACTGGTGAGGGCAAGAGCGCATTTGGCAAGGATGATCATGAGATTTTCTCCGCGTTCTTATCTGAGGTACTTACCTGAAACGATTAGTCCGAGACGTTCTTGGAATCGAGCCAGATGCGCACGGTGTTGTCGTCGCTCTTGACGGAAACCAATTCCGTATCGCCGTGGGTGGAAAGGGCGCGAAGAGCCGCGACGAGGTCCAGCTCGTCTTTGCCGGCGGAGAATAGGGCGTCTACCACCTTCATGGGAATCTTGACGTCGACCCGGGACTTTTCAGTGGGTTTGCCGGTCTTGCCGGCCTTATCGGATTTCTCGGGGCCGGAATTCTTTTCGGTGACGTGGACCAGCATGTAGCCGTTCTGCTTGGCGACCCGAACGTCGGAATCATTTGACTGCACGGTGACGAATTCGCCGTCCTTGGCGGTGCGCACGGCTTCGAGAATGGTCTTGAGGTCAACACCGTTCATGTCGCTGTCGTTGAAGCGGACTTTGCCGTTATGAAGGCGGTCCTTATTGATGGCGGGCAAGACCTTTTCTGCCATGTCCAGAGGCACATTGACGCGGACAGTCTCGTTCTTGGACTCGGTGCTGACCACGCGAACATGCAGCCAGCGATCGGAAGTACTTGAAGAATCTGAGGTTACGGTGACCGACTGGGCGTACAGCGCAACCGGCGCGAGTAGCAAGACCGCGGCAAAGGCGACCGAAGCGCGACGGGCCAAATACTGCGAAGCTTTGCGCAGGGAAAGCTGGCTCATGTGAGATTTCTCCTCGAGGACGGCGTGCGCGGCGGATCAGATTGTAGGCAGATTCGCTGCGCCTGCTAGAGATACGCGAGGACCTTAAAGAAAGTTCCACGAGGGCTTGCAAAAGCGGGCAGAGTATTTTGCAGGCAGGGCGAAAACAGGGCGTTTTCGGCCGCAGCCTTCCAGGTCGCCTACACGCTGACGAGGGCCTTTCGGTATCTCCGCCGCACAAAAATGACCGGCAAAGCAAGGATCCCAGTCAGACAATAGGGTGAGGCCATACTCCGCGAAGAACAGCAGGATCCCAAGAATTGTCTCGGGCGCGTTGTGATATCCGCCCACAGCGGAACCTTGGAACGCCTCGGTAACCTTTGGCGACGGCAACACTCCTCAGTAGTGCGCTCGAGTGTTCCCATGAAGGCAAACCTGGGGTGATAATGCTGGGGATTTTTGACGGCGTGCGGCGGGGAACAGTGAAAAGCGGCGAAGCGAAAGCAACTGCAGAAAGAGACGACGCGGCTCTGATCGCTCGCATTTTGGCCGGCGAGAAAGAGTTGTTTCATGAATTGATCCGGCCGTACGAGCGGATGGTGTACATGACCGTTTTCGCGATCGTCAGGAACGAGACGGACGCAGAAGATTCCGCGCAGGATGCGATGGTGAATGCATACCGCCATCTGAGCAAATTTCGCGGCGACTCGAAGTTCAAGACGTGGTTGACGACGATCGCGATGAATGAGGGCCGGCAGAGGTTGCGCAAGCTTAAGCGAGCGAAAGAGGATTCACTGGATGAGCCGATACAGGGCGAGGAAGAGGAAATCACACCTGCGCCGCTGACCGATTGGCGCGAGATTCCGCTCGAAGCTCTGGAGCGGAAAGAGTTGCGCGAGGCGTTGCGGACCGCCGTGGCGGAGTTGCCGGGAATCTACCGGCAAATTTTTACGCTACGCGACCTGGATCAATTGAATGTGGCAGAAACGGCGTCGGCGCTGGGAGTCAACGAAAACATAGTAAAAGTGAGGCTGCACCGAGCGCGGATGATGCTGCAGAAACGGTTGGCGCCGCTGTTGAAGACCACGGCTCCGGCGCGAAAAGGATTTTGGGGGAGGATGCCATGGAGCTGAACTGCAAGCACGTGTGGGCACACATCTCCGACTACATTGACGATAGCGTTGCGGCGGAACTGCGCGCGGACATCGAGCGTCATCTGGAACATTGCGAAATCTGTTCGGCGATTCTGGATTCGACACGGAATATTCTGGTGTTGACCGCGGACGACCGGACGTTTGAATTGCCGGTGGGATTCAGCAAGAGATTGCATGAGCGGCTGGAGAGGGAATTGGCGGCGAACTGAGAAGAAAAACCGTACAAAGGTATAAGAGTACAAAGTACAAGTGAGGCGAGCAGCCTCTTGCACCCTTGCACTTTATGCTTTGGACGTCTTTTCCTCTACGGGACGCGGTGGATCATGGGGTGGAGGATCCATTCGGCGGCTAGCAGGACTAGCGTGACGATGGAGAGAGCGATTTGCAGGCGCTCGGAATTTAGTTTTTTTGTGGTGGCGGGTTTTTGACGCCACTGGGCCGCAGGTTTGCCGCGCAGGCTGCGGATTTTCCAGATTACATACAGATTGATCAGCGAACCGACGAGCGCGAAAAGCATCATCGGAATGCGGATGGCATCCTGATGAAAGCCTCTTGCGGGCGCGTGAACGCCCGCCGCGGCCGCGAGAGCGCTGAGACCAATTGCCACGCGGACGCCGCTGATGGCGATGACGGCGGTACAGGCGCTTTGCAGGATCGCGAAAACGATTCCGGACCAGCCCAAGACTTTCAGGCGAGAGGAAAGGGACTCGGTGGCGCCCGAGGTGCGTTCTGGAGCATTCTCGGCAGCGCGAACATTCTGTTCGGTTGTGGAATTTTCCGGCACAACAATCGAGTTTAGCGAAGGACAGAAATTGCGTCCAATCGAGATGGACTTGCGGCGACGAGTCCCATCGGAACGAGGTCATGTAGGACGATGTCCGCGATCTTCTGAAGACCCTCCGGGCTCCACAGATTCCGCAGCAGAAGGGAAGATACGACGCCCACTATCGCGATGTATAAGGTGGTCCCCGACGTTGCAATGGCGCTGCAGAAAAAGCTACCCAACGGGAATTCGCCAGCAAAAGGGAGCAAGTCAGCCCGACCGCAACAATAAGGTTTGGTGAGAATGGCGAAAAATAAGAAATATGTAACGGCCGCTCCAGGCAACGTCATTCCATTTGCGCGCGATGTGGCGATCGTCAACGCGAACTGAAGCAAAGAGGGCAAACCACGCCAAACACGCAATGATTGCCGTGAAGATGCGTTTCATCGTATTCGATCGCTGCCTAATCATTCGGCCAGTTTTCAGACGGAAGAATGACAGCAACCGGCGATTCATAACCTAGGCTACTTCTTTTGGTTCTTAGGCGGGGGTAAGGCGGCAAATTTGATGCGCCAGGGGAGTTTTCCGGAGTCCAGGGTGCAGATGCCGATCTGGTTGGATTCCGAGGTGCCGACCTGACCAATCCAGGCAACGCGGAAGCGGGCCTTGCCGTGCCAGCGGCGTTTGACTTCGATGACTTCGCCGGGCGAGGTGAGGTAGGCGACATTGTCGAGGCGCGCGCCGTCTTCGCTGATGTCCATGGTGTAGGAACTTTGCGAAAAGGGATTGCCGTTGCGATCCTTGCCGCGAACGATTACTCGGAGAGTTTGTGGGGCGCGCGTGCCGCGGCGCGTCTTTCGCCAGAAATTTGTTGCAGGCTTGGCGAAAGCGAGACCTACATCGAAGCCACCGTTGTGATGAAAATCCTTAAAAACAACACGGACTTCCAATTCATCTTTCGTAAATTTGTTGACGATGAAAAAATTTTCACCGATTTCGACGGGCGTGGCGAGCCGGACCAGCGCGCCGCTGGCATTGAACATGAGAGTGGTGGTGTTCTCGTGGAAAGTGCCGAAAGATTTGCTCCAGCCGTACACAATGACGGGAACACGAAAGTTCTTGCGTTCGCTCGAGCGTCTGGGTTTTGCCGTTTTGCCCGGCGAAAACAGAGGCGAACCCTTTTGCGGCAGGGTCGAGGATTGTTTTTCGACGCCTTCGAGAGGGAATTCCAGCTGCGCGCCGTGGGTTGGACATTCAAAACCGCAGGGGGATGCGAGCAATTGGTCGAGGGATTCGACGCGGCTTTGCAGGGTAATCCAGTCGTCGTGGTCGCCGTAACGACAGCGGATGTGGAGGGAGAAGGTCTTGGCGGTGCCGGATAGCATGAGGGTTTCCTAACGCCTATGTTACGCGTACCCCACCGCAATCGTAGGCCTACAGTAGCGCCTGGTTGCGGGAAAGTAATCGGTGGTTGCGGGGTATCGCGTGGGCTGTCGTTTTGAATGTATTGCTGAATGCCGCCGCTGGAGGGCTGTTGGCTCGAGTTCAGTACCAAGCCGGGCTATCGGCGGCGCAACGGGCGATCCGGTTGGCAGTCGCTCATTAAGATGCAACGGTAGTCGCCGTCCTGGAATCGGTGTTCGCTCGCCGCCTGATATTCGGGATTGCGATACCACAAGGTGGCGTCTCCGCAGGTGGGAAACTCCAGGATGACGATCTCCCCAACGGCCGAACCTTCGAGCACCGCGTGCCGGCAATGAATCGCGCGAAATTTGGCGGGATGTTTCGAAAAACTTGGCGGGACCATCTGCCGGTATTGGTCCAATTGGGCGGAGTTGCGAGTCTTTTCGCGGGGAAGCACGACCTAAGCGGCCATCGAGTTCTGCTAAACGGAAAATCGGTCTTGGCCACGAAACGGCGCCACGTGCGGCGAGCATATCACCGCGGAAGGGTCAGGGGGCGGGCGTCCATTTGAGACAGACCACGGCCAGCGGCGGCAAAGTCAAGCAAAGGGAGCTGGGGCGGCCCTGGCGGGGGTCGTTGGCGGCGTTTTGGCCGCCAGCGTTGCCTACGTTCGAGCCGCCGTAGTAACCGGCGTCGGTGTTGAGGATCTCTTTGTAGAAGCCAGCGCGGGGGACGCCCACGATGTAGCTTTCGCGGACGACGGGAGTGGCATTGATGACGACCACGATAAGGTCATCTTCGGTTTTACCTTTGCGCAGGAAAGAGAGGACGCTATTGTCGCCGTCGTTGCAATCAATCCATTCGAAGCCTTGCCAGTGGAAATCTACTTCGTGAAGCGCGGGTTCGCTCGAGAGAAGGTGATTGAGGTCGGTGACTAATCTTTGAATGCCGCGGTGCGAATCCCACTGCAGTAAATGCCAATCGAGGCTGCGGGCTTCGCTCCATTCTTCGCGCTGGCCGAATTCCTGGCCCATGAACAGGAGTTTTTTGCCCGGATGCATGAACTGATAGGCGTACAGCAGGCGAAGATTGGCGAATTGTTGCCACATGTCGCCGGGCATTTTATGGAGCAGAGAATTTTTGCCGTGGACGACTTCATCGTGGGAAAAGGGCAGAACGAAATTTTCGCTGAAAGCGTAGACGAGGGAGAAAGTGATTTTGTTGTGTTCGTATTTGCGGTAGATGGGATTGGCGGAAAAATATTTTAGGGTGTCGTTCATCCAGCCCATATTCCACTTTAGGCTGAAACCGAGGCCGCCGAGATACGTGGGGCGGGAGACGCCGGGCCAGGCGGTGGATTCTTCGGCGATGGTGAGGATACCAGGGAAGCGCTCATAAGCGACGGTGTTCATGGTTTTGAAGAACTCGACGGCGTCGAGATTTTCGCGGCCCCCGAAACGGTTGGGAACCCATTCGCCCTCTTTGCGCGAATAATCGAGATAGAGCATGGAAGCGACGGCGTCCACGCGCAGGCCGTCGATATGATATTTGTCGAGCCAGAACAGCGCGTTGGAAATTAAATAGTTGCGAACTTCGTTGCGGCCGTAGTTGTAGACGAGAGTGCCCCAATCGGGATGAGCGCCTTGGCGCGGGTCGGCATGTTCGAACAGATGGGTGCCGTCGAATTGCGACAGACCGTGCGTGTCGCGCGGAAAATGCGCGGGCGTCCAATCAAGAAAGACGCCGATGCCTTCCTGATGGCAGCGGTCGACGAAGTGCATGAAATCGGCGGGGGTGCCGAAACGGCTGGTAGCTGCGTAGTAGCCGAGAGTTTGGTAGCCCCAGGAGCCATCAAAGGGATGCTCGGTGATGGGGAGCAGTTCGATATGTGTGTAGCCGAGCTGTTTGACGTAGGGAATCAATTGCTCAGAGAGTTCGCGGTAGGTGAGCCAGCGATTGTGGTCCTCCGGGGCGCGGCGCCAGGAGCCCAGATGCACTTCGTAAATGGAGATGGCAGATTCGAGCCAATTTTTTTGCTGGCGGTGGGCGATCCAGCCGGAGTCGGCCCACTGATGGGCGTCTAAGTTGGCTACGACGGAGCCGGTGTTGGGGCGAAGCTCGGCTTGGAAAGCGTAAGGGTCGGCTTTGAGCGGGAGAAGATTTCCGTCCGGGCCAAGGATCTCATATTTGTAAATGGCACCTTGGCCCACTTCGGGGAGGAAAATTTCCCAGATGCCGGATGAGCCGCGCGGGCGCATCGGATGGACGCGGCCGTCCCAATGATTCATGTCGCCGACGATGCTGACGCGGCGCGCGGCGGGCGCCCAAACTGCGAAGTGTGTTCCCGGGACTCCAGCAACCGTGTGAAGATGCGCGCCGAGTTTTTCGTAGGTGTCGAAATGGCGGCCTTCGCCGATGAGGTGGAGATCGAAGTCGCTGAGAAAGAACGGGAAAGCGTAGGGATCGAAAATTTCAAATTGCTCGCCAGCGTGGGTGCGGCCCTGGATTTTATAACTGCCGGGTTCAGGAGCAGTAGGTTGATTGGACGGCCAAACGGCTTCGAAGAGGCCTTCGGGGCGGAGTTTGACGGCGTCGGCAATTTTTGCCGGAGAGACGGCTGGATTCTTGAAAACGATGCTGGCTTCCTCGGCCCAGGGCATGAAGAAGCGTATGGCCCAGCCCGCGGGGACGGGATGCGGGCCGAGGATGCCAAAGGGATCAGCATTCATGCCGGCGAGGAGAGAGTTGGCGCGCAGGTCAAAATCGGAGAGCGGTTGTGTTTTCGGCGGCAAAGATGAGGCCGCGGAAAGTTTGGAGTTTTCGGGAGGCAAGGTTGGATTCTCCGTCAGGAAAGGTGTGAACGCAAGCCTGATGGGCTGGCCAATCTCTTAGCAGTGTAAACGCCCGGCAGCAAAAAGAAAATCCTCGAGGGCAAGATTCGGACCGAGGGGCGGGTCTCGTTGTATAGTGCGGGAGGTCGAAATGAAACCAAGGGGGCGTTCGGATGGCGATTACGGGCACGGTGGTTGGTTATTGGGGGAAGGGTGTCGTGCTGTGCGTGGCCGCGCTGGCGGGTTTGGCAGTGAACGCGCAGGATCGTGGGCAGGCGCGGTCGATGGTAATTTCGAAAAATGGAATTGTAGCGGCGGAGTCACCCCTGGCAGCACAGGCCGGGGTGCGCATTTTGGAGAGCGGCGGAAATGCGGTGGATGCGGCGATCGCCACCAACGCAATGATGGGAGTGGTCGAGCCGATGATGAATGGCATCGGCGGAGATCTATTCGCGATTGTATATGACGCGAAGGCCGACAAACTTTATGGATTGAATGCGAGCGGTTGGGCGCCGAAGGGCTTGACCATTGAATTCTTGCAGAAGCAAGGATTAAGAGAGATGCCGCAGGCCGGGATTAACAGTGTGACGGTGCCGGGGATGGTGGATGGCTGGCAGAAATTGTCTGAGAAATTCGGACGGAAGAAATTGGCGGAGGATCTGAGCGCCGCGATTGCTACGGCACGGAATGGATTTCCGGTGCCGGAGATGGATGCGGCGTACTGGAATGCCGCGGTGGATCTGCTGCGTTCGAACGAGGCTGCCAGCAAAGTATACTTGCCGGGAGATCGTGCGCCGAAGGTGGGCGAAATTTTTAAGAATGAAGATGTGGCGTGGTCGCTGCAGCAGATTGCCGAGCACGGGAGGGACGCGTTTTACAAAGGCGAAATCGCGCGTAAAATTTTGGCGGCGGAGAAGATGCACGGCGGCACCATGGTGGATGAGGACTTGAGCAAGTATTCGGCGGAATGGGTTGAGCCGATTTCGACGGCGTATCGAGATTGGACGGTGTATGAACTGCCGCCGAACGGCCAGGGGCTGGCAGCGCTGGAGATGCTGAACATTCTGGAAACCACACCGCTCGGGCAGAAGGGGTATGAATTCGGAACGCCGAAGGCGCTGCACTTGATGATCGAGGCGAAGAAGTTGGCATACGCGGATCTGAACAGATATATCGGCGATCCACGCGGGCAGAAGTTGCCGGTGGAGAAATTGCTTTCGAAGGAATGGGCGGCCTTGCGCGCGAAACAGATTGACGAACAACACGCCAACTGCGATGTAAACGGCGGGGAGATGACGGTCGGAGCCGACACGACTTATCTGACGGTGGTGGATCGCGATGGAAACATGATTTCTCTGATTCAGAGCAATTATTCGCAGTTTGGATCTGGCGTTGTGGCGCCGGGAACGGGATTTGTTCTGCATAACCGGGGCGGATTGTTCAAGCTGGACGCGAAGTCGCCGAATGCGTTGGCGGGGCGGAAGCGGCCGCTGCATACGATCATTCCGGCGTTTGCGCGGAAGGGCGAAACGCGTGTGGCGTTTGGAATCATGGGCGGCTGGAATCAGTCGCAGGCGCATGCGCAGTTTGTGGTGGACCTGGCGGACTACAAAATGAATATCCAGGCGGCGATGGAAGCGCCGCGGTTTACGAAGATTACGTTTGCAGGGTGCGACGTGAAGATGGAGAACCGTTTTTCGCAGAAGACCCGGGATGAGTTGAAGGCTAAGGGGCACGAGGTGCAGCTGTTGGGGACGTATTCGTCCAGCGTGGGTGGCGGGCAGGCAGTGCTGCGTGACTTCGCGAGCGGCGTGAATTATGGGGCGTCGGATCCGCGGAAGGATGGAGAAGCGGTGGCGGAGTTGCCGGTGCAGCAGTGAGGAAAGAAGGGAAAAGATAACGCTGAGAAGCGGAGTTGCACTGAGGGGCGCGGAGACGAAGAGAGCTGCGACATTAGAAGAAAGACAGCGGCGTAAGCTTGCCAGCGGCAAGCAGGCCGCTGCTACAAGGACCTCTTACAAACACTGGGTCAGTTGGAATGGACGTCTAGCTTTTCGAACGGGATGTTGGTGAGCGCGTATTCGCGCCAGTCCTTGTAATCGAAGTGCCACCACTCAGCTTCGAAAACGGTGAAGCCTTCGGCTTCCATGGCCCAGCCGAGCAGGTCGCGATGCCAGCGCTCGAGGGAAGTACCGCCGGAATAGTCGGGGAACGAGCGTGGGGACATTTCGTCAAACAGACCGGTCATTTCCACGGGCTCATTGGTTTTCAAATCGTAAAGGGTCAGATCGACCGCGCATCCGCGGTTGTGCCGTGATCCCAGTGCGGGATCAGCCACGTATATTTTTCCGCTCTCCGGAGTCGCATCCCAGAAAATTTTCGTGACGTACCATGGGCGATAGCCGTCATGAACGAGGAAGCCGTAGCCAAGCGGCTGCAAGCGGTGCAGCGCGCGCAGCAGTGCATCGGCCGCGGGACGCTGCAGAAAGGCCCGAGCCTGCGTGTAAACGGCGGAGCCAAGGAAATTGTTTGTGGTGGCGTAGCGGATGTCGAGTCGAATGGCAGGATCGAGCCTGGCCAGCTCGACTAAATCATTTTTACGAAACGAGCCCTGCTCCTCTGGCGGTGTGGCTGCGAGAGCCGCGGCGCGAATTTCCTTGAGAGAGCGCAGCGGCCTGACCAGGTTTACACTGCTGCTCCCCGCAGGAACGGAATAGGAAAGACGGTGATAGGGGCCGATCTGAGTGAAGAGTTGCCAAACCGGGTCTGCGCCGCGTTGTTTAAAACCCAGCACCCAGGAAGGCTCGGTTTCGTCGCTGGTATAAGTGAAAGAAGTTTGGTCGCCCTCAGGAGAAAGGCGAAGAAGCTTAAGTACGTGCTCAATTCCGCCGGAATCACGCAGGTACAGGTGCCGCGAGCGCTCCAGGATGATCAAGACATCCTTCTCAGTCTGATCGGCAAAGTCTCCGATTTTTCCCCTTAAGTCTTGTGGCAAATGGGAGGGCTGGGGGCCGGGAAAAGAAACGGGAGAGCCGGAAGCGCCGGGAGAATTCTCCGAGGGCGGGGCTGCTGCGGAACTGTTCGACCAATCCCGCCGAAAGCTACGCCCGCCGAATTTGAGACCAGCGACTTTTCCGGATTTGTCCCGGAGAAAAATGACTTCCAGGCGGGTGTTGGTTTCCACGATTTCGAAAACATCACCCGGAACCAGCTGCGTGAGATGAAATTCAGCCAGAGAGAGGCCGTCCGCGGATTGGCAATAGAGCTGTCCGCCCTTTTCCAGTATGCGGACTCTTTTTTCGGTTGCTGGCTCCTTGTACGTGCCGAGCAACTCCGCAGCCGGCGCAGCGGCCCTGGTTGCAACCTGGGGCAAGGCGTGCGGAGCGAAGCACCACACAAGCGCCAGGAAAAGAGGGAATATGCGCGTGCGGATGATGGTACTAGGCAGCGCGGAAGATTTGTTCTTCAACGGTCACCATTCGAACCAGACTGCGGCGGACATGATAACCGAGTGCTGGAGGTTGCGGGGCGCGAATCGTGGCGTGCGTCGAGACGGTAACCAATGAAATCACTAAGTCCCCTTGGCGTGCGGCAACTGCGACAGAACTTGCTAAGGGCAACATTTGGTGCAGAAAGATTTGCTGCGGATCGGCGGGCGCAATCATTCGCGAAACCAGCGGGAACCGTGGCGTTGTTCTTCGGAAATTTCGCGCACGATTTCCATCGTTTCAGCGCGGCGGACTTGCCCGCAAGCGGCTAGCAACGCGTTGACCAATGCGACCGGCGCCGCATAGGAAGCGCCGAAGGAGGTAGTTTCAATACTGGCCAGAAAAGTTTCGTGGGCGATGCGCGCGAGAGGCGACAAATAAGTGTCGGTGATGGCGACGCAATGGGCTTCGCGCTGGCGGGCCTGGCGTGCGCCTTCAACCGTCTGCACCAAGCCTCTGCGGAAAGAGATGGCAATGACTAGATCGTCTTTCGTCAACGAACGTGTCAGGTGGTTGATACGGCCGGGAGAGGTGGCTGCGAAGACCGGCATACCCAGCAGGCTGGTCTGATATTCCAAATATTTGGCGAGGTAGGCGGCCAAGTCGCCCGCCAGCACAACGATACGGCGCGTGGCGTACATGCGCTTGGCGAGTTCGGTGAGGCGGGCAGCGTCCAAGCTATTTTTCAGGCCTTGGAGGTTTTTCAGGTCGCGTTCGATGGAATCGGCGACGTGCGCGTAGCGTCCGCGCTCCGAGGAAGTGGCCTGCATGGTATCGGCAGAGGTGGCGAAGGCGATGGAAAGATCATGCAGATATTTTTGAAATTCGCGAAAGCTGGCGAAGCCCAGAACGCGGACAATGCGAACGATAGTCGCCGGGTCGGTGTTGAGGCGCTTGGCCATGGCTCGCACGCTGAGCAGCACGAAACCGCGCGGATGCTCGAGCACCGGGCGCAGAACTTCCTGACGCTTGGCGGTTAGTTTAACGATACGTTCGTGCAGATTGATAGGTTGCGAAGGTGCTGACGGAGTGTCCCGCTTCATGGATAGTAATTGACCCGTTAGGTGCAAGTAGCAGATAACATGATGCCACAGAAGAGACTGTTGCGCACCTTTTGACTCCTGCAAACATGGCACCGGTATGGGTGTCTAGACTACGAGGATTTACTTGTCGGACGAAGCGGTTTTGGCGGTAAGACCCGGCGCGACGACAGGCTGCAGAAACGGCATCATGGTGCGCAGTCCGGGGCCGAGTTGTTCGATAGCATGCTGTTGTTCGGCTTTGCGTTTGGCGAGGAAGTTGACGCAGCCGTTATCGTTTTCCTCGATCCACTTCCTGGCGAAGCTGCCGTCTTTGATTTCGGCGAGCAGTTGCTTCATTGCTTTGCGGGTTTCATCGGTGACGATGCGCGGCCCCGCGGTATAGTCGCCGTGTTCGGCGGTATCGCTGATGGAGTAGCGCATGTAACTGAGGCCGCCGCGATAGATCAGATCGACGATGAGTTTGAGTTCGTGCAGACATTCGAAGTAAGCGACTTCGGGCTGATAGCCTGCTTCGGTTAACGTTTCGAAACCAGCTTTGATGAGCGCGCTGACTCCGCCGCAGAGCACAGCTTGTTCGCCAAAAAGGTCGGTCTCGGTTTCTTCGGTGAAAGTGGTTTCGAGGACTCCTGCGCGGGTGCAGCCGATTCCGCGCGCGTAGCTCAGAGCCAGCGCTTTGGCTTTTCCGCTCGCGTCTTGCTCGATGGCGAGGAGTCCGGGAGTGCCGCCGCCTTCGGTGAAGACTTCTCGGACGCGGTGACCGGGAGCTTTTGGCGCGACCATGGAAACGTCGATGGTGGATGGTGGCTTGACGGTGCCGAAGCGGATGTTGAATCCGTGCGCGAACATCAAAGTTTTGCCGGGCTTGAGATTGGGCGCGATGGCTTCGTTGTAGAGTTTTTGCTGCTTGGTGTCTGGGACAAGAACCATGATGACGTCTGCCCATGCAGCGGCGTCGGAGGGAGATTTCACGGTGAGGCCGTCTTTTTCGGCTTTGCCGCGGGAGGCGCTGGTTTCAGGCAAGCCGACGCACACGTTGCAGCCGCTGTCGCGCAGATTAAGCGCGTGGGCGTGGCCTTGCGAGCCGTAACCGAGGATCGCAACTTTTTTCGATTGGATGAGGGAGAGGTCGGCGTCTTTATCGTAGTAGAGTTTCGCCATGTGATTCCTTTCGTGGGCCGGTTTGCGGCCGTGAAAACAGTTTCGCGAAGAACTGACAAGAACCGGTAGTGAAGACCGGCCGCTGCAAAAATCGACGCTGGCCACCTGAAGCGGGCCGCCACAAAAGCTACGCTGCAGTCAATTTGCTGCCGCTGGAGACTCCGGGAGGTTGCAGCAGGTCGCCGCCACGGGTCATGGCGATGCGTCCAGTGCGAGCCATTTCTAGCACGCCGAACGGGCGCAGCACTTCGAGCAGGCCGTCGATTTTGTCTACGGTGCCGGAGACTTCTACGATCAGCGACTCCGGGGCGACGTCTACTACGCGGCCGCGGAAAACTTTGATGAGCTCCATCAGGTGGGGGCGGGATTGCTGGTCGGCGGCGACTTTTAGGAGTGCGAGGTCGCGTTCGAGGACGGAGCGCTCGGAAATATTTTCGGCGAGCAAAACGTCTACCAGTTTTTCCAAGCTGGCTTCGAGGCGGTGGGCGCCTTTTTCGTCGGTGTGCGCGACGATGGTCATGCGGGCGACCTCTTCGTTTTCGGTCGGGCCGACGGTGAGGGAGTCGATGTTAATGGCGAGGCGGCGCGCCAGAGAAGAGACGCGGTTCAGGACACCGGGTTTGTTTTCGACGTAGGCGATTAGCGTTTGCATGTGTGCTTTCAGTTTTTGATTTTTAGGTCCTAAGTCCTAATTACGACGCGAAAATTGTTTCTTCACTAGAACCGCCGTGAAACCCAAGACCCACACGCAAATACGGCGAGTGGGGCACTCTGCTACTCACCGACCGTGTCGGGTGCGCCGCAAAACCAGCGGTTACGCCTCTACGGTTCGGCGGCGGTTTCTACCAACGGGTTGTGCGGGCGACGAATCATTTCATGCAGCGAAGCGCCCGCTGGAACCATCGGGTAGACGGAGTCTTCCTGCTCGACGCGGAAATCAATGAGCACGGATTCTTTCGAAGCACGAGCCGCGCGGATCGTAGACGTCACGTCGCCGCGCGCGGTGACACGTTCGCCGCGAATACCGAAAGCGTTGGCCAGAGCCGCGAAATCGGGAGCAACGAGCGGAGTGGCTACGTAACGTTTTTCGTAGAAAAATTCCTGCCACTGACGGACCATGCCCAGGAACCCGTTGTTGATGATGGCGATGTTCACCTTAATTTTTTCCTGAACGATGGTGGCGAGCTCGCACATGGTCATCTGAAAGCCGCCATCGCCGACCACTACCCAGACATCAGCTTCGGGCTTGGCGAATTTTGCGCCGATACCTGCCGGCAGAGCGAATCCCATGGTGCCGAGTCCGCCCGAAGTAATCAGCGTGCGCGGACTATTGTGATGGTAATACTGCGCTTCCCACATCTGATGCTGGCCCACGTCGGTTACGACGATGGCTTCGCCGTTGGTTTCTTTCCATAGATCGTTGATGACGTGGGCGGCGTAGAGATGGCCGGTGTCGGGCAGGCTCTGGATGTCGCGAACGGCCGAATCGCCTTTCATTTCTGCGATGCGGTGTTGCCAGGGGGTGCGATCTTTGTTTTCGATATGTGGAATAAGTTGTTCGAGAACTTCGCGGGCGTCGCCGACGAGCGCAGCGTCTACCGGAACATTTTTATTAATTTCGGCGCGATCGATTTCGACGTGAATTTTGCGGGCGCTTTTGGCGTAGGTGCGCAGATCGCCGGTGACGCGATCATCGAAGCGCATGCCGACCGCGACCAGGAGATCGGCTTCCTGAATGGCGTGATTGACCCAGGCTTCGCCGTGCATGCCCATCATGCCGAGATTGAGCGGATCCTTGGCAGGGAAGCAGCCGATGCCGAGAAGCGTCATGGAAACGTAGAATTGCCCGGCGCGAACGAATTGCTCGAACGCCCTCATGGCGCCGGAGATCATGATGCCGTGTCCGGCAAGAATCAGCGGGCGCTTGGCGGAATTGAGCAGTTCGATGGCGCGATCGAGTTCGGCTTTGTGGATTCCAGAGCGAACCCGCTTTGGCGGAAGCTTCGGAGCGGCGGCGTTCCAGTCAAATTCTGTGGAAGCTTGTTGCGCATCTTTGGTGATGTCGACGAGAACAGGACCTGGGCGCCCGGAGGTGGCGATGACGAAAGCTTCACGAACGGTGCGCGCGATATCTTCCGCGCGAGTAACGATGACGTTGTGTTTGGTGATGGGCATGGTGATGCCGGTAATGTCGATCTCCTGGAAGGCATCGGAGCCGAGAAGCTTGCTGCCAACTTGTCCGGTGATGCAGACGACGGGGGAAGAATCGAGCATCGCGGTGGCGATACCCGTGACCATATTGGTGGCGCCGGGACCGCTGGTGGCCATGGCCACGCCGATGCCGCCAGTCGCGCGTGCGTAGCCGTCGGCCATGTGCGTTGCGCCTTGCTCGTGGCGCACCAGGATGTGGTGCAGCTTTGATTTACCGAGCGCGTCGTATACGGGCAGAATCGCGCCGCCCGGATAACCGAAAATGTGTCTTACGCCCAAATGTTCGAGCGATTGGCAGAGTATTTCCGCGCCAGTGAGCTTCATAGCGTCCTTCCTGATTGCACAGGCTGTGGAATTGTATGCGGCAGAGCAGTGACCGCCCCGCGTGAAGCAGACGAAACCAGAAATGCATACTTGGCCATGACGCCGTTGGTGAAGCGAGGAGCGGGTGGCGTCCAATCGGCGAGGCGTTGCTTGATTTGATCGGCGGTCAGTTCTACGTTGAGCGCGCGATTTGGAATATCGAAGACGATGATGTCGCCGTCAGCGACGGCAGCGATTGGGCCGCCATGCGCAGCTTCGGGAGCGACATGGCCCGCCATCAAGCCATGCGTGGCGCCGCTGAAGCGGCCGTCGGTCAGCAGGGCGACCGAATCGCCGAGTCCTGCGCCGACTAGAGCAGCGGTTACGGCAAGCATTTCGCGCATACCGGGACCGCCTTTTGGTCCCTCGTAGCGAATCACAATCACGTCACCGGCTTTAATTTTGTTTTGGTCGATTTCGGCGAAAGCCGCTTCTTCGCTATCGAAGACGCGAGCAGCGCCGCGGAAATTCATGACGTTGTGACCGGCGACTTTTATGACGCAGCCTTCGGGAGCAAGATTGCCCTTCAGGATAACGAGGCCACCGGTGGGCTTGAGGGGATCTTTGGCGCTGCGCACAACTTCTTGTTTGGGCTTTTCCTTTGCGGCGTCGGCTTCCTGGGCGAGCGTCTTTCCGGTCACGGTAATGGCATCGCCTTTGAGCAATCCAGCTTCAAGCATACGCTTGGCGACCAGCGCGGTGCCGCCGGCGGCATACAAATCGGTGGCAACGAAACGGCCGCCCGGTTTGAGGTCGGCGATGATGGGAGTCTGGGAACTAATCCGGTCGAAGTCGTCGATGGAAAGAGGAATGTTGGCTTCACTCGAGATGGCGAGTAGATGCAAAACGGAATTGGTTGAGCCACCAGTAGCGGCAACGCCGGCGATGGCGTTTTCGATGGCAGTTTTGGTGATGATCTTGGAAGGCGTGACGTCGCGACGCAAAACGTCGAGAACCATTTCGCCGGCGCGTTCGCCCGCCGCGGCTTTGGCGGAGTTGGTTGCCGGAATACCGGAAAGACCGATCGGTGCGATGCCGAGAAATTCAGCGACCAGAGCCATGGTGTTGGCGGTGAACTGTCCGCCACAAGCACCAGCACCTGGACACGCGGATTTCTCCAGAGCGAGCAAGCGTGCATCGCTCATTTTGCCGCTGGAATGGGAGCCAATGGCTTCATAAACGTCTTGCAGGGTTACGGGATGACCTTCGAATTCGCCGGGAGCAATCGAGCCGCCATAGAGAATCAGTCCGGGAATATTCAAGCGAGCCAGCGCCATGATGCCGCCGGGAATTGTCTTGTCGCATCCGACGAGAACCACCAGTGCATCGAAAAGATTTCCGCGCGTTACAAGTTCTATCGAGTCGGCGATCACTTCGCGGCTGATCAGCGAGGCTTTCATGCCTTCGGTGCCCATGGTGATGCCGTCGGAAATGGAAACGGTGTTGAATTCGAGCGGCGTGCCGCCAGCTTTGCGGATGCCGTCTTTCACGTGTTGCGCGAGTTCGCGCAGGTGATAGTTGCAGGGGCCGATTTCGATCCAGGTGTTGGCGACCCCGATCAGCGGCTTGGAGAAATCATCGTCCTTTAAACCCGACGCCCGCAACATGGCGCGCGCGCCGGCGCGGCTCGCACCTTTGATCAATGTCTGACTGCGCCGATTCGGACTGTCCTGGCTCACTTGCACATCTCCCTTGCAACTGCGGCTTCGCAAAACCGCTGTAACCAAAGAAAAAAATCGGGCCATCACCGGATTTGGATGATGGCCCGAATGTCTCGGAACTCTGCTGTTAGGCCGCCATCACCCGCTTTTGCTGTCGGTTGCGACAGCTTTGCTAATTCGAATAATTCCGGGTGCGACGCAAACCTGCATCTCTATCAGTAGCACGGGTGGTTGCGTCGTCATGGCGCTGCAAGTCATTTCGATTGCTCTGTAAACGGTCCGCTGCGTTAGCGGAGCGTTTGTCGCCATGTAAAGTAACAGAATGGGCCGTATTCGTCAATGAGTCCAATTAATAGAAATGACTATTAAGATAAAATAAACTTATCGTCGCGTTTGCCTGCGGCAGACGCTTCCGGTGCCGGGGAACTTTTGCCCGGTGGACTGGGAATTCTTAGCGAGTAAAGATGCGTGTCGCGGAATCGTTCAAGTAACTCTGGATTGCCTCCAGCCGTCTATATCCAGTAGAGAGATTCGTTCCATAGCTCCATAGGGTGAAAACGATGAAAGCGCTGCTTCTGTTACTCAGCTTTGCTGTAGCTTCAATGACCGGAACAGTTTACGCACCCTTCGCGGGAGCGCAAACGCCGCAAAGCGACGCTGTACAGGCGCCAGCAGGGCCGCCCAGCACAATGCAAGCCGGCCCGGAGGGAGCGCGTAGAGGAGGCGAGGGCCGGGGCCGAGGAGTGTTCGGCAAGATTTCCGCGATTCAATCCGGCTCGATTGAGCTCATCGGACAAGATGGAACCAAATTCTCCGTCAAGGTGACAAGCAGCACTGAATTCCGCAAAGAGCGGCAGCCAGCCAAGATGAGTGATTTTAAGGTCGGCGATACGGTTGCGGTTCGAACCAATCAGGATTCAGGGAACGCCTCGGGAGCTACCGCGGTGATGATTGTCGCGGTACCCGCGGGAGGATTTGCAGGAAGGGGAGGCGGCGGGCAATTCATGATGCAGGGCACGATGGGCAAAGATTACGTCGTGGGGGAAGTGAAGAGCGTTGATGTTCCCAAACTGACCGTTGTGCGAACGGATCATGTCACCCAAACGCTGGAGTTGAACGAGGACACATCGTTACGCCGCGGGCGTGACAGCATTACCATGGCGGACATTCAGCCGGGCGATCACGTCTTCGTGCGCGGCGCGGTGGCCAACGATGTTTTCGTACCCAAGAACGTGATGGTGATTCCTCCCGAACAATGGAACCGGATGCAGGAGGTGATGAATGATGCCGGCGAGAAGCGTGGATCCGCACCGCACAATCCGCCAGCACCGCCAACGCCTCCGGCGCCCCCCGCCGCGCCTCCTCCGGAGCAGCGCAATTGAACAAGATTCTCCGCTCACTGATCATTCTCGTTGCCCTGGCGCTGATCAGTGCGGTGTGCATCCTGTGTCTGGCAAGCGCGCAAGAGCCGCCGAAATCTCCGGCGGCAACTTTCCGAATTTCCGGAAGCGTGCGCAACGGGAAAATACTGTTGCCGGGTGTTGCAGTGACCGCCGCGAACACTCTGACCGGGAAAAAATATTCGGTCGTCACAGAATCCAACGGAACATTTCAATTTACGGGATTGCCGCGCGGCCGCTACGTGGTGCGGGTGGAATTCATGGGCTTCGCAACGGTGACCCAGGAAGTGGTGCTGAACCCTGAAAATCCCGCCGGCAAAGTGGAAACAGAGCTGATTCTCGCGTCCCGACAAAAGGAACAGCAAGCCCAAACCGCACAGGCCGCGCGCCGTGGTTTTCAAAATCTGGCTATGAATAGCTCGCTGGCTGCGTTGGCGGGAGAAGCCGGCGCTGGAGCTTTTGCGGGAAACGGCGGTGGCGGAGGAACAGGAACTAACGACTCCTCCGGGCTGCCATTGGGTGGCGCAGGTCTCGATAGTCCGACAGAGTCGGTCAGTGTCAGTGGAGCGCAAGGACGCACTCAGGATTTTGGCGGCGGCTCGCAGCAGGACTTGGAAGATCGCATCCAGGAATTTCGCGACCGCATGCAGCGAGAAGGCGGAGGAAACCTTCAAGGCGGCGGGCAGCAGCAGGGCGGGGGACCGGGCGGAGAGGGTGGGCAAGGTGGCGGGTTCGGCGGTGGCCCGGGCGTAATAGCGATCGGGCGATTGGGACGCAATTTCAATGTCAACCAGCCGCACGGCTTTTTGTATTTTCAAGACGACGATTCCGCTTTCGACGCGCGACCGTATTCGTTGACCGGAATTCCCACTGCCAAGGCCAGTTACAACACGTCGCGGTTCGGAGCAAACATTGGCGGTCCGCTGAACATTCCGAAGATCTTCAATGGCGGCAATAAATGGTTTTTCTTCGCTGGATGGAATGGCACACGGGGCAGCACGCCCTATGATTTTTTCTCGACGGTTCCGACGGTCGCCGAGCGGGGCGGGAATTTTTCTCAGGCCACTTATAACAACGGAAGTCCGGTACAAGTATTCAATCCCGCGACCGGGCAGCAGTTTCAATTTAACGGGGTAGTGAATGCGATCGATCCCGCGAACATTAGTTCTGCGGCGCAAAACCTATTGCAATTCATTCCACTGCCGAACATCGCGACCACGGCATCTGGACAAAACTTTCATACCGTGACGTCGGGGGCAAGCACATCCGATGCGGTGAATCTTCGGCTTATCCATAATTTTGGCCCCACGCCGTCGGGCCCGGTACAGATTGGCCCGGGCGGTGGCGGAGGTGGAGGCGGACGCGGTGGCCGGCGAAATCAGAACAACATTAATTTTGGATTGAACTGGCAGCGGACCGCGACGGACTCGATTGGGATATTTCCGTCGCTCGACGGAGGAACCAGCACACAAGGCCTGAGCGCCAGCGTGGGATGGGTATATGGCAAAGGCCGGGTCACGAATAATCTGCGCGTCAACTACAATCACAATCACGTGTCGACCACGAATTTGTATTCCGGAATAGAAAACGTCGCGGGAAACGCCGGGATCACCGGAATTTCAACCGACCCGTTCGATTTCGGACTGCCGGGATTGAGCTTCACCAGTTTTGGTGGATTGACGGACCCGACGCCCCGCCGCGAATTGGACCAGACTTACACAATTTCCGACACCGTTGCGTGGAATCGCGCAAAGCACAACTGGCGCTTTGGCGGGGATTACCGGCGCATCCTGCAGAGTTTCCGGTCAGCGAGAAACGCCAATGGTTCGTTCGTGTTTACCGGATTTGCGACCGGCGATTATTCCGGCAACTTGACGCAGGCCGCTCCAAATACGGGATATGACTTCGCCGATTTTCTGCTGGGCTTGCCGCAACAGACGAGTTTGCAGTCGGGAACGGATTCCTACGATTTTCGCGCCAATGCATACGATCTGTTCGTGCAAGACGATTGGCGAGTTCGCTCGAGCGTCACTTTGAATATCGGTTTGCGCTATGAGTACAACGGCCCGTACACCGAGGCGCACAACCGCATCGCGAACCTCGACGTCGCTCCGAATTTTTCCTCTGCGACGCCGGTCTTACCAGGACAAACGGGCCCGGCCTTCGGCACCTTCCCCGCGTCGCTGGTGCAGCCGGACCGAAATAACTTTGCGCCGCGTCTCGGCCTGGCGTGGCGGCCGATGAAGCAAACCGTGGTGCGGCTCGGCTATGGAATCAACTACAATCTCGCGCAGTACGGAACGGTGATTCAGAATTTTGCCTTTCAGCCGCCTTTTGCCACAACGCAAACCAATTCGGCCAAGACCCCCGCGACCAGCGACCTGACACTCGTCAACGGCTTTCCAGGGACCGCCACTGGCGCGGTCACAAATAATTTCGCAATCGATCCAAACTACCGGCTGGGCTACGTGCAAGTCTGGAATCTGGATTTGCAGAAAACTTTGTCGCACGGTTTTCTTCTGAATGTAGGCTACAACGGATCCAAAGGCACGCACCTGGACGAAGACCGCGCCATAGTTACGAACAACACGCAGCCGTTCATTTACGAATCGTCTGCGGCAAATTCCGTTCTGCATGCGCTGTCGGTTCGCGTCCGCAAGCGTATGTCGTCCGGGCTGGGCTTCAGCGGCAGCTACGTGTTCTCGAAGTCCATCGATGATGCGTCGTCAATCGGCCTGGGCGGCGTGATCGTCGCGCAGGATCCGTTCAATATTGCTGCGGACCGCAGTCTTTCCAGCTTCGATCAGAGGCACAAATTTACGGGAAGCTGGATGTACGACTTGCCGTTCGGCGAAAACCATCGCATGGCGTCGAAGGGCGCAATTTCACATGTTTTGAATGGCTGGCAGTGGAGCGGGAGCGCGACCATCGGATCGGGATTTTACTTTACGCCCAACGTGCGTGGCGGCAGCGTGGATATCGGCCGCGGCGTCAGCGGCTCGCAGCGCGCGAATTTGGTCCCCGGGCAATCGATTTCGCTCAGCAATCCCACTTCGTTGGAGTGGTTCAATACGGCGGCGTTTTGCTCGCCGACGACTTCCAGCGGCTGCGTGAATCCGACGGGGTCGCAGTTCGGTGACGCCGGCCGATTTATTATTGAAGGCCCTGGCCAATTCTCGTTGAACATGGCTCTGAGCAAGACCATACAAATACGCGAATCACGTTCGTTGGAGCTGCGCATTCAAGCGAACAACGTTTTTAACATCGCGCAGTTCACTGGACTGAACACGACTGTCAACTCGCTGGCATTTGGCGAAGTAACCTCCGCTGCGAACATGCGGCGTATCACATTCGTCGCGCGTTTTCGGTTTTAGAGAAGGATTGCATGAAGTTCCGCAGACTCTTCGCCGTCGCTAACGCCGCCATACTCCTGGCAGGGTTTCCGCTTGCTAGCGTCGCGCAGCAAGCGCAGACGCCGCAAGCGATTCGAGTCACTACCGAAGTAGTGTTGGTCAACGTCGTGGCTCGCGACAAAAAGGGAAACTTGGTGCGCGACTTGAAACGTGAGGACTTCACCGTTCTCGAAGACGGCCAGAAGCAGCAGGTCTCCAGTTTTGATTTTGAAAACATTGATGAACTGGCGCTTGCCGGGCAAACCACGCCACCGACGACCGGAACCGAGAATGCCGCCGTTGCCGCGCCTCCGGCGGCGAAGCCGCCAGCCACGATTGACGCGCGCGACCGCCGTCTGATCCTTTTGTTCTTCGATTTTTCCGCGATGGAGGTTGATCAGATCGATCGCGCGGTGGATTCCGCAAAAAAATACGTGAACGCGAAAATGCAGCCGGCGGATTTGATCGCCATCGTTTCGCTTTCAACCAATATGCGGCTGGATCTGGATTTTACGGACGATAAGAAGAAGGTTCTGTCGGTGCTGACCGCCTACAATTCGGGCTCGGGGCAAGGGTTCGATAACGGCGCAACGGGTAGTTCGGAAGGCTCGGCGGAAACCAGCGGCGCGTTCACCGCCGACGACACCGACTACAACACATTCAGCGCGGATCGCAAACTGCTCGCGCTGCAATCCATCATTCAGGCGGTCGGCAAGCTTCCACAGAAAAAGAGCCTGATTTATTTCAGCAACGGCATCACCCAGTCCGGCGTGGATAATCAATCCGCGTTGCGCGCCGCTACCGCGGCCGCTGTGAAGGCAAATGTTTCGATCTATCCGCTCGATGTGCGCGGGCTGCAAGCGCTTCCTGGCGGAGGCGAAGCGCAGAACGCGAGCTTGCATGGGCAGTCCGCGTATACCGGTGCGTCGGTGTTGAACGATCTGAACAGCAACGCCGCTTCGCAGGAAACGCTCTCCACGCTGGCCGCGGACACCGGAGGCAAAGCGTTTTTCGATTCGAACGATTTCAGCGGCGTGTTTTCGCAAGTCCAAAAAGATACTTCAGCGTATTACATTCTGGGCTACAGCAGTTCGAATCACGCGAAAGACGGACGGTTCCGGCACATCAAAGTGGTCTTGAATCGCCCCGATGTAAAACTCGAATATCGCGCCGGATACTACGCTGGGCGTGATTTTGAGCATTCCAATCACGGCGACCGCGAGCAGCAGATTCAGGACGAACTGGCGTCGGACCTGCCCGCAACTGATGTGGCCGTCTACGCGGGAACCGCCTATTTCCGCCGCGATGACTCGCATTATTTCCTGGCGGTCTCGCTCGTCGTGCCCGGCTCGCAAATTCCGTTCGTTCAGGAGAAAGATAGGGACAGTGCAACGCTCGACGTCGCGGGCGTAGTGTTGGAAGGCGGAAAGTTTCCCGTTGGACACCTGCGCGATACCGTCAAACTTGCCGTCGAGAGTACGCAACAGGTCCGCCGCAAGAATGTGCAGTACAACACCAGCTTTCTGCTTGCGCCTGGCGGCTATCACCTGAAATTCGTGGTGCGCGAAAACCGCACAGGACGCATGGGCACGTTCGAAACGGATGTTCAGGTTCCGGACCTGCGCAAAGTGCCGCTGCGCAGCAGTTCCGTCGTTCTCAGCAGCTTGCGCGTTCCCGCGGCCGGAAAAAACAAAGCCAACAACCCGCTGGTCGGTGATCAGACTGAGCTGGTTCCCAACGTGACGCACGTTTTCACGCAGGACCAGCATTTATATTTGCAGTTTGAAGTGTACGACGCGGCGAAAGGAAAGAACGTACCGCCGGCTGCGGCGAATGAGACGCCTGCGATCGATAGTCCCTCCGGAAAGAATCAGGGGAGCGCGAGTCCGCCGCCGAAAAATGAGCGCGACTCCATTCGCGTGCTGACCAGTGTGGAATTCTTGCAGAACAATTTAAAAGTCTATGAATCGAAGCCGATCGTCGCGACAGAAGTGACCGTGCCACAACGGAAAGCCGTTGTCTTCCAACTGGACTTGCCGCTGCAAGCTCTTAAGCCCGGGTTTTACACCTGCCAGGTCAACATTATTGACGACGTGTCCGGGAACTACGCATTTCCGCGTTGGGCCATGCTGATCAAGGAGCCGGCAAGCCCTCCGTCTCCTGCGCCCTCGGCCCCTTCTTCTATTTCTGGTCTACGCAAATAAGATTGGTGCGGGATTGTTTTCGACGGCCTTCTTTCAAATGCTGATTCAATTTGTTGCAGCGACGTTGGGCGCAGGCGCTTTTCCATTGTCACGAGGAAAGGCAAACAGGCGGTCCCTGCGATTCCTTCACAATTTTGAGTTTGGTGAGCGTTTCGAAAGCGCCCTATCCTAACAGCGAGGGAACGGAGCCCTTGGGAAGTTATTGCGTGCAGGAGAGAAGGCATATACGCCACCACCCCCTCCCGAAGTTCCACAGTTATGATGACCGACGTTTGTCTCGTGGCTGCAAAAGGACACAAAAATACATCCAGTCATTGTGGCTGGCATTGCTCAGTTTCAACTCGTTCATGTGCATCCATTTTGTTGGCGGCAACGGACGGACGGCGCGTTTGCTTTCTACTCTTTGCCATCTACAGAACAGGTTACGATTTTCAAACGGCTCTTCACGATCAGTGAGTATTACGACCGCGATCGGCCGCTGATCACAAAGCGCTGCAGGACGTGGGCGAGCGCGGAATGGATAATATGACTAGCTGGCTCGAATACTTCACAGAAGGCTTGGGCGCGCAGATGCGAGACATTCAAATGACTGCTGAGGTGATTGGTCAGAATAGAGTGAGACAGCGGACGACTTACATCGCCGGGATTTTATCACGCTTCGCCCGATGTTCATCGCTCGTCGCGTCTTTCGCTATTCTCACGTGTTTGGCGCTTGCAGGGCCTGTGCGCGCCCAGCAGCCTCCCTCTACCCAGGAGCCGCCCAACTCGCTGGTGGACGGGCGCGACACCTGGGACCTCGGCGCATTCCTCGGCGGTGGAACCGGCGGTGGCAAATCCTCTGACACCCAATTCCTTTTCGCCGGAGGCCGCGCTGGCCGAGTCCTAACGCCCGATCTCGTTCGCAATAGCTTCTTGCGCGGAAATTTTGAATACGCCGTCGAAGTGATGCCCGTCTACACGGTCTTCACTCCCAGCGGCGTGGTCTACGGCGCCAGCATCAAACCCTTTGTCTTCCGTTGGAATTTCACCGCCAATCAACGCGTCGTCCCCTACTTGCACGTCGCCGGCGGCGTTCTTTTCACCACTTCCGACGTGCCTCCTCCCAACACCTCCAGCATCAATTTCACTCCGCAAATTGGAGGCGGCATTCATTATTTCTTGCGTCCGGATCGCTCCTTCGACTTCGACGTTGACGTCGTCCATCACTCCAACGCCAGCCTGGGCGACCACAATCCCGGCTACAACGCCAGCGTCTTCTTCAGTGTCGGCTACTCTTGGTACAAACACCCCAAATAAGTCTCCGAGTCCCTGGTAGCCGCTTACAACCCTAAACTTGCCATGGCGGCAGGCAGCGTGACGCTCCTCTCGACGCTTGCAGTCTTTGGTTGTTAGGCTCAGGAGGAAGGCCGGAGTTCGCTTCGACTCCCGATGAGCAACCCGGTCTAGGATCCTGCGACGCCCTTGTTCACCAGGACCTTCACCTCAACGCGACGATTCTCGGCCCTTCCAGAAGCGCTCTCGTTGGGCGCAGCTGGCTGGAATTCGCCCATTGCGCCCGGTGCCACGATGCGCCACACCGGTACGTGGCACTCCCTCATCAAGTAGCCGATCACTGCTTTGGCGCGATCTTCGCTCAGTCTTTCATTCATGGCCGCCCTTCCGGTCGAATCGGCAAAGCCCTTCACCTCGACGATGTATCCGTTCAGGCCGATGGCTGTTTCCGCGAGCTTTTTCAATTGCTCCTTATCTCCTTTCGAAATGGTAAAACTGGCCGCATTGAATTTGACGGTTGCTTCGCCCTTTACACCGTAGTCGTCCAGCCGGTCGAAGCGATCCGTATTCTCCTGGATGTTTTTAATGTTCTTTTCAATCTGCTGGGCATGGGTAGCAACCGCCTCCTTGTTGGCCGCGATGTTCTGCTGATTCGTTGCGATATTCTGTTGATTGGTCGCGATATCTTTTTTGTTGTTTTCGATTCCCACAACGTTGGTAGCGACCTGCTCGGCGGTGGGATGCAGTCCCGCCTGGATCATCTCGGATGCTTCCAAATCATCGCCGTCCACGGTGATCGTCTCCGCTCTGAACTGACCCAGACTATCCGACGATCCATCCACTCGAACTTTGAGGCCCGGGATCAGGACCGTGTCGGCCATTTCGTGCTTGTCCAGGCCAAACAGCCCCTTGTCGTCCTTGACTCTCGTGTTGGCGCTCATGAGAACCGTTGTTTTTCCGGCAGAACCGCTAACCATTAGCGTGTCACCCGCGCGGGACATGATCATCCCCTCGACTTCGTCACCGCTTGCTCCAGCTGGTAGTGCCAGTAGGAGCAGACATGGCGCCGCCAGACCGCTATGATTCGGCTTGTCTTCATAGTTTTCCTCCGCAACCTTCATTGGATTTTCTATTCAGCCGGAAATTGGCGCACCAGACTTTCTCGCGACGATTCTCCGCCTGCCCTTCGGCCGTCTTGTCGTGGATTTAGAATCCTCAATCAGTCACATTGTTTGAGACCACGTCATCGGTCACTCGGTGATCCTGGATGCGCGGGTCAGGAATGGAAGCACTCTTGCTTGAACTACCTTTACCCATCCTCTTCCTTTCGCTTTTTCCCAGCCTTCCGTGACCAGTTGCGACTCGAAGGCTAAATCTTCTTTCCACCTGACAACTACTGGTAGGCTTGACAGCTGACTTCAGAAAATCCGCAGGATAGGTTCGCCAACGAGAAGGCTTCTTAAGAATATTGTGCCCCCGCCGACTGCGAGCAGCACGTGGCCGGACTCTCAGCGCTGCATAACGGGAGCGCCTCCCAACAATGAAGCTAGTGGGCCGGATCGCCGCATGGCCGCGCGACGGACTACGACAGCGTACTTCCTTGCTACCTGGCGGACACCGAAGCGTATTTTGGGCACTTGAACAAAGCCCGTGAACTTTCGCGACAAGCGATAAGGTCAGCGGAACGCATGGGGCGCAAATACCGCGTCGCCGGATGCCAATCCACTGCCGCTTTGCGCGAGGCGCTTTTCGGCAACCATGCAGAGGTAAAAAGCGCCGCAGCCATCGCATTGAAGTTTTCGAACGCACAGGAGGTACAATTCCTGGCAACACTGGCGTTGGCCGTGGCGGGCGATCAAGACCAAACGTTGTGGGGTGCCGATAGGCTGAAGAGCCGTTTCCCAGAAGACTCGATTGTACAAGTCAATTATCTTCCCGGGATTTACGGACAGCTGGCACTGAATCATGGAGACCCTGCGCGTACGATTGAATTATTGCAAACCGCGTCGCCATTCGAGCTGGGGCTCGCGCAACATAGGGGCGGAGCCGCTTCCGCAGAATTCCAGAAAATTCTGGACTGGCCGGGAGTTGTCCCAAATGAGCCCATCGGCGGCGCGCTGGAACTTTTGGGCCTTGTGCGTGCTCACGTGCCGGAGGGAGACAGGGACTAAGCTCGGGCAGCCTACTATGAGTTCTTCGCACTGTGGCGCGCCGCCGATCCGGACATTCCAATCTTCATCGCGGCCAAGTCAGAATACGCAAAGCTTCAATAGTCCGAGTGTTGCTTGAGGTATGGGAAAGGGGGTTTCCATTTTTAAAGGATACGAGAAACGAGTGTTCTACTGGTTCATACTTCGCGGGCTGCTTATTATTTCGCTCTTCACCCAATCCGCCCTCGCTCAGGAGGCGGGCGGTGTTCTGTATGGGAGTTGGACAGCAACCGCCGGACCATCTCAGATCTTCCGTGGGACATGGTCAGCTGAAACTTCCCGACGCAACCCCAACGAAGCGCAAGGTTCTTGGACGCTTGTCAATGACTCCGGCGAAGTCATGCTGCAGGGAACCTGGTCGGCAAGGAAGACGGGCTCCCGCTGGCAAGGAACCTGGAGAGCCCGGACAACCAAGGGCCAATCGTTTTCTGGCAGCTGGGAATCAGACCTACCGGAACCAACGGATCATACATTCGCAGCGCTGTTAAAACATACGATTGAAAAAGAGGTCGCCGGGTCCTGGCAGAGTGGCGGCTACCGAGGCAATTGGTGGCTGAAGGGTCTCAACGCAAAGAAGTAAGCCACGGAGCCTGTATTTTTACAGAGTTACGCGTTGCGGGGAGAATCTCAGGTTTCCGCAGCTAACTGCCAACCAGAGGAATCCTCGTGATTATGTCGGCGACCCCAGAACATCTTCATTTCTCCTCCGCGCTCGCGCTGCCGAAATAGTCCAGCCAGATTTGATGGTTTAGAGGAAGAATTTTAAATTGGAAATTTGAGATTTGAAAGGGGAAGAGGCAAAGACAAAGGCCGCGAGCCACCGCGGGCGCGCGGACGGCTTCGCGTAAATGACGAGCACGGGATCGGGGCTAGGCGCCGAAGACGACGCGCGTGCCTGTGGAAGGCATGATTAGCTTCTCGGGCATCTCGCGCTGGATTGCCATTATGGTGCGGAAGCCGGTGCAATGCATGGGGATCAAGTAGTCCGGGTTGATTTCCTTCATCGCTGCCACGGTCTTGGCGATGAGTTCATCGGGATAGGGAGCCAAGTGCCACCCGCCGACCACGGCGTGCACCTTCTCGATCCTGGTGGACTTCTGGATCTGGCGGACGGAGTTGATGATGCCGGCGTGGCCGCAGGATGAGATCACGACGAGTCCCCGGTCTTTCACGTTGTAAGCGGTGGCGTGCTCGCCCCAGAAGATGTCCTTCACCAACTCGCCCGGCTTGGCTTCCATCTTGACCGTGCCGGGAGGGAAGTGGAAGGTGGCGTCGCAGGCGGAGCCGGGCGCGCCGGCTTCGAGACGACCTGCCGGAGGAGACATCTCGAAATCCGTGATTCGCGCGATGTGGCCGGAGGTGAAGGCGTGGCCCGCGACTACGGTGGGCTCCTCCGCGATCACGACCTTCAACCCTCGCGCTTCGAGCTCACCCCGCTTGAGCTCACCGTAGTCGAGTTTATTGCCGTCGGGTTGCACCACCCAGCGATGGCAGAACGTATCGCGTCCTCCGGCATAGAGAGTGAGACCTGGTTTGGCTTTTCCCTGGAGAGCCTGTGCCAAGTCGGGCAGGCCACCGTAATGATCGTCGTGCCCGTGGCTGATGATCAAGGCGTCGGCCGTGGCGGGATCGACTTTCAGGCCTTTGAAATTGTTTGTGAGCGTGCGGGGCGTGAGCGCGAAGTCCAACAGGATCTGCTTTTCCTCTGCGCCTCGGAAGGACTCCAAGTGAAAGGCCAGCCCATGTTCCGACAACAACGAGACTTCTGAGCCGTACGGATGGGGCAAAGTATTCCGAGTGATCGCCAGGTTGCCGATTTTCCCGCCCTTGGCGAAGATGTCGTAGATGTTGTCCACCAGGTTGGTGACAACGAGGCGGTCAGTGGTGGGGATTTCCTTGGGAGTATCGAGGAAACTTCCGAAGCGGCCCGTGTCGCCCACTAGGAATGTTCCGCCTGCTACGGCTCCCAGCTTCAGGAATTCGCGCCGGTGCATGCTTGCCCTCCTTCATCTCGCCCGAGATCTTCTTTCTTGGCTTCGAAAACGGTAAACATTGTAACCCCAAAGGACTTAGAGATGTGGCAGGGCGATTCAATTAGAATCTCAAAGGTCGGGGCATTCACTTCTGAGAACCGCCGGGCCGGTCAGCAGCAGTTGCGCCTAGTTCTGCCGAGCCCATGGTAGGTGGGAGAGACGCGCCGACTCTGAGCCTACTTCGCACTTACGTTACAAAACAGACCAAGGACCTGCGGTACAGTAACGTGGGAACCCTTATGGTTTCCTGAGGGGGCCCGCATGGTGAAAATGTGCGGGCCAGGGTGTGCGCACAAAATCAAGTTCCCGCGGCTCAAACCATGTTCGCCAACTGCTGAAGGAGCACCTCGTCTGGTTGCGACAGATCGAGGGGTTCCGCCTGGGGCTGCCTCCATCTCAGATCTCCGGTGGGCCAGTAGACTTCGATCATGTTGCCGTCG
>Ga0210406_10000396_pt1 | contig 60310 bp, 55 predicted proteins | sample IncBWC30MmetaG_FD_155454 | JGI IMG/M metagenome (GOLD analysis project Ga0210406, IMG submission 155454) | Forest soil microbial communities from Barre Woods Harvard Forest LTER site, Petersham, Massachusetts, United States - Inc-BW-C-30-M | ecosystem: Environmental > Terrestrial > Soil >...
CATCATGGTCGATGGTGATCGAAGAGATGTTTGGTGGGCAACACTGAGTTGATGAACGTAAACGGGCTCGGGCAAGTTAGGGTGACACAGATGAACGGAAGCAGCAGAAAAGATGCAGATCGTGCGTTGACGACGAAGTGTGCGCGAATCCAATGAGAAGCAAAAGAAAAAACTTAAAAAAACTATTGACACGGTCGGCGTCGTTAGAGATTCCGCGTTAACCAGGTCCTCTGGTCGCCCTCAGCGCTGGCGCTGAAAATCCATGGCCCTGCATAGCCAGAGAAAATCTCGTATGGTCCTGATTTCAATCGCGGGCTTTACACCGGATTCTTCAACGTCCATCGTCAACATAACGAGGTCCAATGAATCTAGGACTTTGGACAGGTCAGACTCCTCGGTCAACTGTCCTTTAGCCACTTGAGCAAGAACGCTACTTCGCATCTCGCAATAACAGGGTTCGGTTGTGCGGCTGAACATATTTTGGTCCCGGCCAGAGTTGGCCGTTCCTGGTCTGAAATTCTACGTCTGAGCCAGGCACGAGTCGAGCCATGGAATCCATTTTTGACCACGAAAGAGCGCGAGTCCTGTATTGTCGCTCGATGCTTCGGAAGAAAACACCGTTCTAAGTCGCGAAACCGGTAAAGTTCAGTTCCCCGCGTCCAAATCAACTTCGGAGGTTACGGCGTTTACCAGGACCTGAGGTCGTTCCTGGGATTGTTGCTGTTGCCATACGGCTTTATTTAGTGGAACGCAAGAGTGCCATCGGACCAATAGGGCACTTCGATTGGGACGGTCCGCAGCGGCGGCAGCTCTTTGTTCAGTGGACTATCCGGTTTGTCAGGATCCGGGAACCACATAGACGTGGAAGAAATGGGTGAGTTCGGATCATTGGCGCCCAATTCAGCAGGATCTCTCATCGGCAAGAAAAACATCACGTGGCATAAATTGTGTGACTGGCCCAAATGGGTAAGGTAGGCATCCTTGGACATCATAAAGCTCATTGCCCCCGGCTCCACCGGCGGAATCTCCTTCTTCGCATACGCCTCTTGAATACCCGCGATGCGCTCTTTTACAGAGGTCACTCCAGCCAGCGTCATTTGCGTCAGCTTGCCAAAAATCGGCAGGATCGACCGCACAGCCGCTGGATTGAGACAAATCGCCCCTCTCTGCTTCGGACTCCACAGGTCATAAAAGTCAATGCTGGCCGTCCATGACGGCCCCGCCATGCACACAAAACCGTTCGTACCTTTGACCGCTGTTTCCCAGCCTTTGGGGGTCAGCACCAAAACAGACGCATCCTTTGAAATGCCCTCCGGAGCGGCGCTTCGCGCCAGCGCGATTGCCGCATTCCGCTCCAATAAATACTGCGAAAGTGGCAGCATCTTCGGATAGGGCCTCACTTCCTCCTGTGCCTGCGTGCTCGCGGTCATGCTCACCAAACTCACGAGCGCAAGCGCTCCCACTGCAACTCTGGCTGCAATCTTTTCGATCTTTGCAAGTCGCATCATGCTCCTTCCTTCCTGCCGAAGATGTGTCCGCAACTGCTCAAGGCTCTATGGGGGCGGCCATCATTGAATGAATATCACAAGTTTAGAGCCAAGTCCCGATTAGTCGTGCGGGCTACTTAATCAGGCCATGTCCCAGCCATACCGACTACTTGGGATTTGCTCCGCCACAAGCCCATTGCTGCTCGGCCTTTTTCTCTTCGTCGAGAGACTTCATTCCCTTGATTACGACGGCGACGTTTCTGATTTTGTGGGCCACAAATTGGTATGGGTAACCGTTAAGGTGTCCGTAGCTTCCACCTCTCATGAATACACCCTGAACAGTCAGGTTGACCGTGCCAGCACCCTTTGGTGCTCGTTTGAGAGCTTTTACGGAGGCGTCATCCAAATCGCTTGGAATCTCAAGCCAAACTTTGCCACTGTCAACGCAAGTCAAACAGTAGAGGTATTGCCACTCAAAGCCGTATTTGTAGGTTGCGCGGACTGTGACTTCTTTCCCGTTGTAAATCTGAGGGTTCTTGACCAAATCACAAAAACTGACTTGCGTCTCCGAGTGCCCACCGACGGCAGCAACCACAGAAATAATCAGTGAAAGAGCTACGAATCTCGTGTGATGCATAATTGCCTGGCAGTTCCCCTGCATCATACCCCAAAAGAGCACTAGCTCCTGATTTGCGTCGGGAAACCGGAGAAGTTCGTACCGCGACAGATTCCTTCGGTTAGCGTTTCTCCGGAACAATCAGCGTCGCCAGTACCCGGGTCTCCAGTAGTAAAGTTTTGTTGAGTCTTCGGGATAGGTTTGTCCGTAGTCCATGCCGCTAACCGTTTCCTCAATATTATCTTTAGTGGCGTCAAGAGGACGCCAACCCGTTTCGCGCACATCTTCCGCTCCAGCCCTGCGAATATGCTGTTGCGTCCCTGGGTTGGACACTCCGACTTTCCCGTAGTTTTGCTGAGCTTCAATCAAACAGGAACTGTTGGCTCCCCCAGCCATCCGAACAAAGCGGAGCTGCGAAACATCGTCCTCCCAAAAGCAAATCGGACAGATTTCGCAAGCACGTTTCGAATCATCGAGTAAATGGCGCCCTCTGCGCGCGGTTCCGCCGGCAGCGTGCGGCAACCACTGCAAGAGACGAGAATGCTTGCCACTCGGAACGATTGCTGCGGATTAGCCCTCAAATCGGAAGCGCCCATCCAGAGACAGCGTCGTCGCAGTCAGCTATTCTGCCGAGCGGACAAGCGAGGCCGGGATGACGAGCATGTTCTCGCAGTTGAGCCTCACCCACGAGCCAATAAAGCGCTGATGCCCGCGTTCCTGTTTTCGCTCAGCCACCGTCTAATCCCCGTGACTATTCTCTCCTTTAAAAGGGGATTCGGCGCCACCGCCAAATGCAAACCCCAAAACAATCGCGCCAGAGTTCTTCATATAGGGTCGCCCCAGAAATATCCAGTGTCCTTAAGCTGCGGCCCATTCGCTTCCCAAAGTATGCAAAACATTCGATACCCTCTTTGCTCTCTTTATTATATCCATTCAATAATGGTTTTACTTTGAGTTAGTTAACTCACCGTGTAAAAAAGTTGGCAACGGCGCGCGCATTGCTCAGATTTACACGGCGCCGCAGCGGAACGTGTGCCCGATCGTGGCTCTCTGGGGGAGAGATCATGAACAAACTTGGCTTAAATGACCTGATCGCATCTGTGCGTCTAGGTGGCGCGTTGTGTTTGGTGGTGCTGTGTGGGGTTCTGGCGGCGGGAAGCTCCGCGCAAACCAACAGTACGTGGACTGATACCACGGGTAATTGGAGCAATGCCGCAAATTGGAACAACGGAGTGCCTAACGGCAATTTCAACGCGCTGATCAGCAATGGAAATCCGGGGGTGGCGACGGTCAATCTGGATATTAATGCGACGATCGCAAACCTGGAGCTGGATACGCAGAATACGCTGAACATCCAGGCTGGCAAGACGCTGACGTTTCAGTCGAGCAGCGCAAGTACCGCCGCGGGCGGAGGGACCATCAATGTGGCGTCGGGCGGAACGATCCTGGTGGCCGGAGGCGGCAGCCTTTCAACGTTTTCAGATCCGTCATCAACGAACGTCAACATGCTCGGGGCAAGCAGCTTGATCACAGGTGCGACTGGTTCAGAATCCATTTTCATACCCTCGGTGACAGGGAGCGGAACGATCAGCAGTCTTCAGGTTTCGGCCGCTTCGATCGTCGCGGACGGCGGTACTTTGACGATCAAGCCGAATAGCCAAGGGCTGCAGATGGGGAATTTTTTGGAGGTTACGGCCGGAAGCACATTGAACATTACCGGCGGACCCTTCAAGAACTTTGACCCGACGACCGGGATCTTGAGCGAGATTGGAAGCGGCTCCTGTTGCGGCAATGGGATCTATTTGCAGGGCACCCTCAAGTTCGACAATGCGAATGTTCGTGGACTAGATTCGGGTCAAGGTCTGACCCTCGACGGTCCGGGCGCGCAGATCGTGAACCAGAACAATCAGAACGGACTAGCAAATCTGAAGTCGTTGGGTCATGAAGGAAGCTTACTCCTGCTGAATGGAGCGAGTCTGTCGACTAGCGTAGATTTGGACGCAGAGACCTTTAACAGCTTGGACGTCTCGAGCGGCAGCACACTGAATATCGGCGGGAGCCTTAATGTTTCCGAAGTGAGCGCGAATGTGAACCATGGCGTAATGACGGTTGGAGGAAATATTAATTCAATCGGGGGCGACGCCGATTCCACGATCGTTGTCACGAACGGAGGCACGTTGAATGTCCACGGAACATATACGGGCACTACCGAGGTTTTTGGAACTAGCCTAACGATCAGTTCGGGCAGCACAGCGAAAATCGGAGGCGATTTTAACGATGTGGGTAGCGTAGAGTTTGGAGCTTCGTCGGTAAGCATCGCGAACTCAAGTTCGCTAAACGTGGGTGGAAGTCTAAATAGTACTGCGAACGCCCAGGTGACAATATCCGGGGATAGTATGTTGAGCGTGGGAAAGGATGTGAACCTTGTTCTCGGGTTCTCCCCTGTGAGTCCTGTGCCATCGCTGGTTCTTACAGATGGAAGTTTCGCTACCATTGACGGGAGCGTGAACAGTGCGGGAACAATAGAAATCGACAAGACTTCGACGATGACGGTGAAATCAGGATTCAACCAGAGCGATGGGAGCACCGTTGTTGATGGAGTGTTGAACATAAAAAAAGGCGCGATGATACAAGGCGGAACGTTGTCGGGAACGGGTACTGTGAATGGGAATGTGACGATGGCGGGGATGATGATGCCTGGGAATCCGACGGGCACGTTCACGCTGAATGGGAACTATACGCAGACGTCGGCGGGGACATTGGCGGAGCAGGTGGGGTGGCTGAACGGGTCGAATGCGAACTTATTTAAGGTGAGCGGAACGGCGAGTCTGGCTGGGACGCTGGCTTTGAGCCTTCTGAGTGGCTATAACCCAATGGTTGGAGATTCTTTTATTTTGATGAGATTCCTGAGCGACACCGGGACGTTCAGCAACGTGACCGGGACGAACTTGGGAGACAATCTAGTGCTGGATGTGATCTACGATGCGCACGACGTTCGTGTGGAAGTAGAGTCTGCGTCGGTTGCGACGCCTGAGCCGAGCAGCAATTTGCTGTTGCTGGCGGGATTGCTGGTGGTGCGTGCACTGGCGCGCAAGCGGTTTGCGTCTGGCACGCGCGGCGTCCTCGCGACGGCAAGTTGATCGAACCGGTCCACGCAATTAACCCTCACCGTCTGTTGCGATAAGCTATAGGATCAATCTACAGATGATCGTCTACATACTCGCCTCTCGGACGAGACAGTCATGACCATCGCGACGACCTGTTTCCGCAGAAAGATGACGTTGAGGTGGGACGTAGCGCCTAACGACTACATAGTTTGGGTCAGGTGGGGCCACGCTCTGCTGACAAAAGGGGATTCCATCCGGGATTTTTGGGAAATGCGGGAAGGTGACACAGTGTCGATTACAAGTAACATCGACGACCTCCCCCCATGGTTCGAGTTGCATCCCACTGAAGTGTGTGGCTACGGGGCGTGCTTGATGATGGAGAAAAAGCTAAAAGCCGGCTATAAGCCAACCGACAAAACAGACGGACCCAACCTATGGAGGGCCGTCACAGGAGATCGGCTCGTTTGGGTAAGTGGGACGGACCTGCCGGAAGAGGACCCCGTTAAAGGCTTGGCGGAGTTCGAGACGTGCGCCTTAGTATACGGTGAACGCCACATTCACCCGAATGACCTGGTCTGGTTTATGTCGTTCGGCGCACCCCTTGAAGAACAAATGTCGGAGGAGACTGCTAAACTTGTGCGCAAGGGACTCAACGCTGTTAGGGCACTAGGACGCCCCAGAGTGATGGGCGACATAGGATTCGGCTGGCGAATCGGCGACTAAGTTCCTCACTCTTGGCGTGCTTCCCACACGCAAGCGCTACTGCCAAACCCGCAAATCTCGCCAGTAGCTCGATTTCATCGGCAGAGCAACGAACTCGAACGGCAAGCCTCTTACCTCGTGGTATTCCGCTTTCGTCGCCGTTTGGCGATTACCTTATGCACCGTGAGCCAATCTACGCGGCTCTTGGAATGGTCTGTTTCCGTAGGCGAGCAACAAAAGCTTCCGCCGACGCTTTCCGCCGAGCGTTCAACTCGACGCGGTACTCTCGCTTCGCTTGCCAAACTGTTTCGAGCGCAGCGTCGAGAGAGTCCTTCTCGGCTCTGGCGGCTTGCCTGTAGAGCTTCCATAGGTAATGCCCGATGCGGATGAGCTTTCCTTCTATCGGCTCAGTGTCATGACGATCGTTACGTCCTCGCTTGCTCATTACTCTTCTCCTCCTACGCACACGTCCGCGCTCGTCTGCGGAATCGTGGCTTACCGTTTCCGGCTAACCTGCAGCCTTGTTCTTTCGGGATTGCTGAGCTGTGGCTCTACGCGGCCGCGCTGGCTTGCTCGATGGGATCGAGCTCTCCGTCATCGGCTTCTGGCAAGTCTATCGCCGCAGCGCCGGCGCAGAGCAGGCGTTCGAATTCTTCCGCCACGGCTTTTCTAAACTTTAGAGCGGAGACTTCGGGCGTTCGCCCGGACCTATTCAGAGGACGCCGGGCCGAGGGTGAAAGCGCCGTCGCTCATGCGGCCAGAGAAAGGCTAAATGCATACGCACGACTGTTGCGAACCGGGCACCGGAATCGAACTGGCCAGATTGTCCTAAGGATAAGCCACATGCCTACGCTCCGCCGGTCAGAATCTTGTTGCTCAGCCCGACGATCACCTTCGCACAGCGAGATTGTACTTACTCGCCCGATCAGTTCGGCTTTCCCCATGGCTCTAGCTCTCTGTCAAACACCTCTCTGCATCTCTTCTCAAACTCTTTTTGGATCGGCGTGGGCTTGAAAGGTTCTGAGCCTACTGCTGAAGGGAGACCTCCACCATGAAGGATTTCCCACTTCCGAAAATTGCTGATTAGAGCGAGGTTTGCCCTGGCCACGCAGGTGATCACGGCTGCGTCGTCTATCAACCCCAGTACCGGAATGGAATCAGGTATGAGATCAAACGGACTAACAAAGTAGATGACAGCGGCGACGACCATGAGGAGCGAGTCGAGGGGCGCGCCAAACTTGCCCGCGAGATGGGCGCGAAGAAGACGAAGAAATATCTGCAAGCATTCCCAAGGGGCAAGAAGAAATTCGTAGCACTGCTGTGATTTGCGAGTGGCCTTCTCAAGCAGCCAGAGCAGTTTTTTCTTGTGCCGGACGTACGGAGCGGCCTTTATAGTTGCCCGCTCAAGCGTGAGAGGTGCTTTCTTTTTCACGAATGGACCTTTAATGCGGCCATTCTACCCGTGCGCGGAGTCAAATCAAAGCGCCGGTTCAAAACAACGGCAACGCAAACCCATAGGCAGGTCGACTACCGAGCGCGATCCTCTCCTCTGCCATCAATGCGCTTGCCTCGCTACGATTCTCGCCTCTGATGAATTAACCAGGGTAAGGGTAATTGAATCATCGAGACTTATGGAGCGGGCGATGGGAATCGAACCCAACCCCGAGGTTCCGCAAGTTATTGAATCCACTCACCAGTGTTCTCCAATTTGGGCGCATCTGGGCGCAGAATTTCACCCACCTTGTCCACAGCGTTGCGTTGCGAATCGCCGATTACGTGTGCGTATGATTCGAGCGTGATCCGCGCATCAGAGTGACGCATCTGCTCTTTTGCAACCGTCGGATTCGCTCCCACGTCCATCAGCAAACTCGCGTGACAATGCCTAAATGCGTGCATGCCGGCACGCTCGATTTTCAACGTTTCTAATACCGGCCAGAGTCCGTACTCGACAACTTTGTTTGCAGCGTACGGCCTGCCGTTCCGATTCAGAAAAAGAAAAGCTTCGGCGTTCGGCTTCCACATTGCCAGATAGTCATTCAGCAGCGTTGACAAGGCTTCTGACATCGCTACGGGTGCCCTGCTGGCCTTACTCTTCACCGTTTGGACTCGGCCGTACCACGCTGATCGTCTAACGTGAATTACCCGCCGCTCCAAGTCCAGGTCTCCTTTTTGGAGGCCCATCACTTCGCCGGCGCGTAACCCCGTCATTGCAGCGATTGCAAACATGGTTCGGTACGGTTCTGAAGCAAGCATGATGATCTTGCGTGCCTCGTCACCGTTGAAGAACCGCGTAAGTTTCTTTATCTCGTCAGATGGAAGCGCCAACTCAGCCGTCGTAATCGCCTGCGTGCAGTAGCCCCACGATTTTGCGGTACGCATCATCGAGCTTAGAACGCCCAATACGTTGAGCACCGTTTTTCGCGAGACCTTTTGTGAAATTAGCGTCACGAAATTCTGCTGGAGTTGCGGCGCGAGTTCGTGGAGAAGAACTTTCCCCAGGTGCTTGCGAATGTACGTCCGCAAGTGTGACTCCGCGGCCTTTACGCTGGACGGCTTCGGGTGGATGAGCACCTGGGCCTGCCAGAGATCCGCGAACTTCTCAACTGAAGTGAATTTGCTTGGTCTGTAGTCGAACGAATTAATCTTCGCGAGGATGGGGTCAAGAAGGCGCTGTGCAATTCGCTTCGTCTTGAGTTCAGCGACAGTGCCGAGCACCATCGACCGCTCAACTCGAATTGTCACTTCTCCCTGAATCACATCCTCCCGCCACCGGCCAACAAACACCGGCGGATTCTTGCCTCGAACAATTATCCTTCCACTTTGGTGCCTCCGCCTTGCCATCGAGTCACTCCGACTCGTTGACGCGGCTTGCCCGCCGGGAACACTACTCTGCCGAACAATTCCTGGCAATGGGTTTGTGGAGGTCTCGAATTGGAGTTCGATGTTCAAGGTGTCTTTTTTTAGCTCAGATCACGTTCGCTCTTCGCAGACTGCGTCCACAAAACAAATGTTTCTCGAACAGCAAATAGGTCGATGAACCGGCCAAAGGAATCAATCATGTGGGAGAGTGGAAGATAGAGGGTTTTTTGAACACTGGTCTGGAGAACTCGCGCGACTGTGCGATCTAAGACGCTTGCGCCTGGCGAAGAACGAGTTTTGGCATCGGGTAGATGTCGTGGTGACTGCCGATTTCTGCCGTACTTACGTCCGCAGTGGGTCCAAAGGCTTCCGTGGTCAGACCCACGCTTCACTAGAGGTCCGCGATGCGCAGCGGAGCGCCTCTCCAGGCGGCCTCGTATTGCTTTCGGACCCACTCTGCGTCTACGAGTTTATTTTGAGCCTTCAAGCTTTCCATCAGACCAAATAGACAACGTCCATTGCGTCTATCCCGCCTGAGGTCTTCTCGAAAGACCGCTTCGGCTTCTACTGCTTGACCGTTACGAAGCAGAGCAGCGCCCAAGGACTCGCGAATCGGGTAATACCACGGGGGCGGCTCGTCATAATTCAAGGCGTCTTGCGCCGGGACGGCCTTTCTCCAAAGCTCGACAGCACTGCGCCCATCCGTCGCCAACCTAGCTTCGAGCACGATCGCTGCCACGTTGAGCACGCTGACCGCGCTGTTATACCCGTTCACGTATAGTGCGCTCGCCGGCAGTTGCCTTCGAGCAGCCTCGAAGAGCTCTCGTTCGTTGTTCGCATCGACGATCCTGGCCTTGCCAGCGAATGCGAGACTGCGGGCGAAATGCCAGAGGGCATTCACAGTGAGCCAAGTTGAATCTGGTGCTGAAGCTTGCAAGATCTCGTCCCACCGCTGAAAACGAACCTGGATCAAGAGCGGCAAGGCCACCCAACACTCCGCCATCTGCATTTCCTTCACATGAAGAGCGGCAAACGCCGCAACACGGTTCGCTGCCACCTTTGCTTCTTCATAGCGGCCCTGAGCAGCGCGGCTCACAGCAAGAAAATGGAGGTTGTGAGTGTAGAGCATGAGCGGATAAGGGCCTGCTGTTCCAGAGCGTTCCATGTATCGTTCATCGGCCGCTGCGGCATGCTCATTCGTTACCGCTACATCCTCGTAGTCTCCCATCTGAAAAAAGATATGCGTGGGCATGTGGAGCAAATGTCCAGCGCCGGGCACTAAGATCATAAGCCGCTCGGCGCTGGGGATCGCGCGCTCCAGATGTTGGGACGCTTCCACTGCATGAATGTAGTAGTGATTGGCGCCGGGGTGCTGAGGGTCGCGGCTTAAAACTCCTTCCAGTACGCTTATCGCCTCGTCTGTTCCTTCCTCGGGAGTTCCATCGACCTTCCAAAGTTGCCATGGGTGCCGCAGCATAAGGCTCTCTGCGTAGAGCACCTGCGCATCCAGATCATCCGGGTACTGTCTAACAAGCCTGGCCATCGCGTCTTTGTAGTCCCTGAGTAGTTTCTTGCGATTTGGGTTTGCATCGCCCGAATACCGCTTGGCAAGAGCCTCGATGTAGCGCCGCTCGTTTTCCGGTGCGCGCGAACGCGTGGCCATGGCTTTCTGCACGGCTTGGTAGGCGGCTCTCTCCCTTTCCAAATCGACATCCAGGAAAATGTCAGATCCCGGAGTCAGTGACACATATGCATACCTGGGGCCTAAAGCCCAAGCAACGCCCCAATACGCCATCGCAGCTTCCGGGTCGAGCTCGATGGCGCGTCGGAACGAACGCACTGCTTCGTCGTGATTGAATCCGAAATTCAGGATGAGTCCTTGATCGAAGAACTTCTGCGCCTCGGCATTTTTCGTTGCAATAGGATGGTGATGGCTCCCGAGGCCCGGAAGAAGGGCCGCAGGCCCAGCGGGAGAAGGCTCTTGTAACTCCTGGGCAGCTAACCAAGAGTTATTGGAGAACAAAAGGATTAATAGACACAGTATCGACCTCATTGAGCCCCTCCGGCTCGTGTTCATCTGCCGGAACGCTGCATGAGCTCGCGGCCGTTCAAGCACCCGCTGTGTTTCAGGTGGAAAAGACGAACTCTCAAGATTCTGCATTTCAGCTTCGGGCCTACCGGAGCAAGAGACCTCCTGCCAGAGCGATACCCCAAACCAGGACCGCCAAACTCGCAGCGACCTTCCAGCTGCTGTAGCGGCCAATCACGAGGAGTGACGGAAGATTGGTGGCCGGTCCGGCGAAGAGGAGGGCGGCCGCTCCTCCAGCAGGTCCGCCGACGGCGAGCATCGATAATGCCAGCGGTATTTCAAACAAACTGGGAAGCGTCAATATCGTGGCAATCAACGCAATGATAGCGATGGCGAGAACGTGCACACCCGTTGCAGCACCGAGTTGTGGCGGAAGCCGGCGCATGATCCACGTCGAGGCCCAGATTCCGCATAGAATGAGCGGTAGAGTTCTCACCGAAAGTTGCACGATAGAGTTCGCGTACGAGGTGAGCAATCCTCGCCAGGTGCTGTCCTGCGGTGCGTCTTTTTCAGGCGTTTTCGGTAAAGCGGAGTCGCGCGTGATCGTGGCTACCACAGCGGAGCCCAGCAAAACCATGATCAGAGCCATAACAACTCTGGCTCCGGCAATCCGCAGGGTAAACAGAAGGAACGAGAGCGTTAGAGCCGCAGGATTCAACGAGGGCGAAGCGAGTGTCAGCGCCAAGGCGGGGGCCAGCCTTCGGGTACGCTGATATACAGCCGGGAAGATCGGGGCAACGCAGCAAGAGCAGAGCATAAGCGGCGCGCCGGCTAAGGCCCCAGCCAATTGATCCCGCACTCGGCTGCCGCTAAAGAGTCGGCCCAGGGGCGTGCCGGACAAGCTGGTGCGTAGTGCCGCGCCGATCAGCACGCCGAAAACGAGCGCTGGCCAGACAATCTTTACATAACCCACAGCGTCGCGGAATGCCGTCATACCGGCGGCGCGAACGCCGATCGGTAGCACGGGAACGCTCGGCCGTCCCGCTGTCAACGTTTGGCGGATCTTGTTAAGACCAGCAGCGCCCTTATAGTTGATCAACAACACCAGGAGCAGGCACAAAACAAGCATCTGGAAAATAATCTGCACTCGCGAGAGAGATCTGTGTTCGCTCCCGCAATACTCCGCTATAGCCGATTGTGCGCCCATGTGTTCTCCACCTTACGTTCCTCCTTGAGAACGCGCTTTGCAATTGAAACTTCTGTGTATTATCGAGAGGTACATATCCCGTGGCTGTCTTAACGTATAGATAATCAGCTTGGGACGTTGCACGCCGCAGAGGTACAGGGCGCCTGTCGCGACGGGCGCCCCGGGTTCCCGAGAAAGGTGCATCGAGCTAGACTAGGCCCGATGAAGCACCCTAATGACTGACCATTACTGGGACTCGTCCTTTGAGAAGTGCAAACTTCACCGGCTTGTTTGTATTGGCGGTTGCTGCCGATTGGCTCATGTTGGCTGGCTGACTCGGTAGCGATAACGGTTGTTCTCCCGCTTCTACGTCGTCGTTGTCGTCTTGTTCCTCGTGATGGACGAAGAAGCCGTTGCGTTCCGTGCCCATCTCACCGAAATTGCCTGAGGAACCGAAGGTACCGGAGGCGGAAAACGTTCCGTCGTCGTAAGCAACGGAGAACGATCCGGAATTGGTGGCATTCCACATCTTACCGGCCCAATTCAGCGGGCTGAGCGGGTCGTCGGTTGAAGGACGAATCCGGCGTTCGGTGCCCGGTGTCTTGGTGTAGGTGATGTCAAAGAAAGCCCTGGCTCGCATTAGTTGATATGGCGAAATATTGACTTCGTCCGGAGCGTTGCTGGTGGGAGGAGTGGGAGGGAAAGTAAACGCATCGACTACCGGCACATTTTCCAGGTGAATGGTCAGAGTGTTGCCGTCGGGGCTGATCTGTACGGCGCTGTCTGGAACTTTGACAATCCAGAAAAGGCCGTTTGGCGACGTCCACGGACTGAAGTCATGAACTTGTTGAATGAGAGACCCCGAACTGGGGTCATATATCCAGAAGTCGAGTCATATCTCGACAAATGTGCCGTGCGCACGTGCTGATCTGGTTGCTCCCGCGGAGTTCGGGCCCGCGATCTCCCCTCCGATATAGTCCCCTTGGTATACGCGGATGTCAGTCACAACGGCGAACTGCTGGTCTTTCGTGAAGCCGCTGGTATACCCCATGGCGGTTACACCGCGGAAATTAGTGATGCCCTGGGGGTCTGCATTCATGGGGTCAAACGGCGGATTTTGGTTGGGAGGACCCGGAACGAACTGATTGAAAAGGCCGTAAGGCGGTGTTGGCGTTGTGAATATGTCTCCGCCTGGAATTGGAATTGGTTGAACTTTGAGAGTAGGTATTGGTTCGATTTGCGCCTTCAGCGGGACACTGAAGGCTAGAAGAAGAAACGGCAGATACCCGAGCCTCCATCTCATAGCTTTTCCTCCTGAGTCTGAATCGTGCGCGCAGGAGACTATCGCGTCGAGGAACCAGCAGGTCAATCCCGCACGTGCCACGTGTTTGCCAAATAAATCTCCCGGTGTAAGTGCCTGAATCCAAAGGTCTCCGGGCCCGCTCTCCCGAGCTACCACGCTTCTATGGCTCCGTCGATGTGGTACACTCTGGCCAATTCAATACGGGGTGTTCATCGTGAATTCCCCATCTCAGGTAAAGGCGCGCTTCGGGTCGTTTGAGATGGATTTGCGCGCTGGTGAGCTGCGCAAACACGGCGTGAGGATTCGGCTGCAGACTCAACCTTTCCAAATCTTGGGAATGTTGCTTGAGCGCCCAGGCGAAGTGGTGACGCGCGAAGAGTTGCGCCAGGCACTGTGGCCCGGCGACACTTTCGTGGACTTCGATCACGGGCTGAATAACGCCATCAACCGCCTTCGTGAGGCTCTAGGTGACTCGGCTGAGAGCCCACGATTCCTCGAAACGTTGCCGCGTCGAGGCTACCGATTCATTGCCCCAGTCGAGAGTATCCCCTCCGCCTCGCCTCAGGATTCACCAGCCCACGTCGAGAATTCTGCAACCACGCCTTCGTCTATGGCCGGCGACAAGGTAGCCGTAACGCCTGTGGAAAGTTCAAAAGCGAGCCTGCGTGCGCGGCTCTGGATTGCCGCCAGCACCGGTACCGCGGCATTGCTCGTGCTCCTCGTCAGCCTGAATACAGGAGGCTTGCGCCAACGACTTCTAGGAGCAACCGCTACAAGACGCGTTCAATCCATCGTTGTGCTGCCATTCGAGAATCTCAGCGGCGACCCTTCCCAGGAGTATTTTGTTGACGGGATGACCGACGAGCTGATTACGCAATTGGCGCAGATTGGCGGGCTGCGGGTCATTTCGCGCACTACTGCTATGCAATACAAGGGCACACGAAAGTCCGTTCCTGAGATCGGCCGCGAATTGCACGTCGATAGGATTGTCGAGGGCACAGTGTTCCGGTCGGGAGAGCAGGTGCGAATCTCGGCACAGTTAGTGGACTCTTCCACGGATCAGCACGTCTGGGCACAGAGCTATGAGCGCGACTTGCGCGACATTCTGGCGCTGCAAAAGGAGGTCGCTGGGGGCGTAGCCCGCCAAATCCGCGTTAACCTGCTGCCCCGGGAACAGCCTCGTGCCGTCAATCCGCAGGCCTATGAAGCCTACTTGCGCGGCCGGCACGACTTGAATGCCGCGACATCGCAGGCGGACCTGCAGGATAGCATCGCAAATTTCAGGTCGGCGCTCGGGAAAGACCCACAATTCGCGCTGGCTTACAGCGGCATGGCCCTCTCCTATTTGGCGCAAGCGGACTACTACCTGGCGCCGCACGAAGTCATGCCCAAGGCGGAGGAAGCGGCGCGCAAGGCGCTCGAGCTGGATGACACACTGTCCGAGGCCCATGATGCATTGGGCTATGTGGAATTGATCTACCGGTGGGATTGGTCGGCCGCGCAACAGAACTTGCAACGCGCCATCGAACTCAATCCCGGCAACGCGCTCGCTCAAGATCACTACGCGAACTATCTTTCAGCCCTCGGGCGCCATGCCGAGGCATTTGCTACGAGTGAGCGGGCGCGGGAGCTTGATCCGCTTTCGCTGCTGATTCAAGCCAACAACGGAATGTATTTCTTCCTGGGACGTGAGTACGACCGCGCCATCGAGGTTGAGCGCAAGGCACTGGAGCTCGATGCGAAATGCTACACCTGCCGCACATACCTGGCCATAGCCTTAGCGCAAAGCCGGCGATTACCAGAGGCGCTGAAGGAGGCGCGGCTCGTGCGGCTTCAGGAAGCTAACCCGCTGGATGTATCAACCGCTACGACTGCGATTGCCGCCGCGGGTCAGCGGGCGGAAGCGGAAGCGTCGCTACGAAGACTGCTGCAACTCAGAAAGCAGCGCTGGGTCTGCCCCTATGAACTGGGCACAATTTACTTGGCTCTGGGCGATAGGGAGAAAGCGCTGCACGAGTTGGAAAATGCCTACCAAGCGCATTCGATCTGTATGACGTGGGCCAAGGATGATCCCAGGCTCGATCCGCTCCGCTCCGAGCCGCGCTTCCAGGCCATTCTGCAACGCATGAGTTTTCCGCAGTAGGCCGCTGAGCTGTGCCGGTCGTAGTTTCTAGGACCTGATCGGATTTTGGAGGTGCGCTGATGAAGCGTGGGATTCTGATCGTTATTCTCGGGATTCTGTGTTGGGTACCAGTAGCGACGGCTCAACAAAACCCGGGAGGTGCCGAGAAGTTGGGAAACGTGCACTTCCCGGTGTCCTGCCTTCCCGCAACTCAGCCACAATTCGACCGCGCCGTCGCCATGTTGCATAGTTTCTGGTATCCCCAGGGCCTTAATGCTTTCGCAGAGATTGCAAAGACCGACCCCAGCTGCGCCATGGTTTATTGGGGAATGGCGATAAGCCGACGCGCCAATCCGATGGTGGGCGCCCCCGGTGCGGGTCCGGATGCTCTCAAGGATGCGGTGGAGGCTGTTAGTAAAGCCAGGCTTGCAGGTGCCAAGACGCAACGGGAGCGAGACTACATCGCGGCCATCGAGATGTATTACAACGATTGGGAAAAGCGCGACTACCGGACACGAGTTCTCGCTTATGAAAAGGCCATGGAGGATGTGTACCTTCACTATCCCGAAGATCCAGAGGCCGCCGTATTCTATGCGCTCGCCATTGACGAGGCTGTGAATGTCCTTCCCCCCAATCCGAATTTCATGAGGCAACAGAAGGCCGGAGCCATTCTTGAGAAAGTGCTTGCGGCAAATCCAGAGCATCCCGGCGCGCTTCATTATCTGATTCACGCTTACGACTTCCCACAGCTCGCGGACCGCGGCCTTGCGGCGGCGCGCCAGTACGGAGATGTCGCTCCCGCGGCTCCCCACGCACTGCACATGCCTTCACACATTTACTCCATGCTTGGAATGTGGCAGGAGTCCATTAAGGCCAACCAAGCAGCGTTATCCGTGTCGAAAGGCTATGCTCATGCGCTGGACTTCATGGTCTATGCCAATCTCCAGATGGCGCAAGATATTGAGGCGAAACGCGGAGTCGACCAGAACATTGAGCTACTGAAGAGTCAGGGCGCTGCGGGTGCCGCTGCTGCCAATCCGACCGGAGCCGTACTGGCAGGCTACACTGCGCTCGCGGCGATTCCCGCACGTTATGCGATCGAAAGGGGAGCGTGGACCGAGGCTGCCGGCCTCGAACCAGTACACTCTACTCCGGTGGCCGATTCCATCACCTACTTCGCTCGCGCGATGGGCTCGGCCCGTAGCGGCAATCTCGATGCGGCGCGAAAGAACATCGACCAAGTCAAGCAAATCGAGGAGGGTTTGCTGGAAGTCAAAGATGAATATTGGGCCCAGCAGGTGCAGATTCAACGCAACGCGGCAGCTGCCTGGACGGCATACGCGGAAGGCAAGAAGGAAGCAGCTACGAAGCTGATGCGCACCGCGGCAAACCTTGAGGACGGAAGTGAAAAGCACGTGGCCATGGAAAATCGCCTGTGGCCCATGCGCGAACTACTCGGGGACTTGCTGCTCGAGGTCAATGAGCCGGGCCTGGCCCTGAAAGAGTACGAAACCTCTTTGCAATCGGCGCGCAATCGGTACCGCGGATTCTACGGCGCCGCGAAAGCTGCGCAACGTTCCGGGGACCTGGAAAAGGCCCGCATCTATTATGGAAAGCTCGTGGCCCTGTGCAGCAACGCCGACACACAGCGACCGGAACTGACCGAAGCAAAAAGATATTTGGCGCAGACGGCCAGACTCTCAGCGACGGAGACACCAGACGGCAGAGTAGGTTTGCGTTGAACAGCCGACATCCGAACGTTAAAAAAACCTCTGTTCCTTGCCCTCGCATATCATTGATTCAATTACTAAGCCCAAGATTTATGAGATGTTCGAGAAACAGTTGTTTTTTGGCAGTGAGAGCCTGGAGCTGAGGCAAAGCCGTCTCACGAATACAGATCGCGACGATTTCAGCGAGTTCTTTGTTTTCGCGCAGACGCGCATCTGGAACGACATAGCGCCTGAACGATGCGCTTTCCTCAGCATCAGCGATCAGCCGATTGACCGCTTTCACGGCAAGCTCACGCTTCTCTTCAGCAATGAATACCTCGTCGTTTTGGCTCATTCGGATACCTCACGATTCGTGCTCAAAAACGAAGAGCACATGAGCTTGCGCGTAATGCTCACTCCCTTTTGGAGTCGACCCAGAAAGCTCGGCCGAAAGCAATTTCATTGTGAGTGCGCTGGTCGAACACAACGTACTCGCCCTGGGATAGCGTAGTCAGCTCCTTAATGCGAATGTTCGCATACGCAAGGTCGCTTACCGGCTCAAATCTGCGGAAACTTCCCGCGGGCTCTTTCTTCAGGATCTCAAATGGAGAACGCATGGATGCCTCCCGCTTTGCATGATGTTGTAAAGCAAACTGAAGGAGGGAGAAAGTGGTCACGCTAAGGTAAGGACTCGGCCCGGAAGACCGGCAACTAATCCTAGTGGCTCGGACAATTTGCTGGCTGGAGTATGGGCGCTAGTTTAGTGAAAGTACAGTCTATTCGGACTTCAGCGCAGCTCGCAGGTCGACGCGCGCAGGACGGGCAAAGCCTCACTTTTTGCGGTTCGGGGCAATTCTGTCCCGAGTCACCGGATCCTCCGAAATAATGCAAGTGCTTGCATAAACGCGAAACCGGCACCGGTGTTACCTGGGCGCTGAGCCTAAGCGGTGGCAGCAGTCCCGTGATACGCAGGCACAAAAACGTTCTGCACAAATTGTTCAAACGAAGTCGGTGTGGTGTTCTCCGGCGAACGCGGCTCCTGCGGAATGAGGACTCCTGCGTTGATGGCCTTATACATCTCGATGTACAACGCGGCTCCCTTCGGCGGAACACCCATTTGCGTCAACGCCTGCTGCACCTGGTCATAGGGAAAAAGCTCGTAACGCAGATCCGGTTTGTCAATGCCGAGAGCAATCACCGCTGTAGCTTCCGTTATCGATAGGTCGCGCTCGCCAAGCAGTTCGCGCGTTTGTTTGCCGGAAAAATCCAGGTCCAAGAGGCGCCGCGCGGCGTAGTCGCCGACGTCGCGCGTCGCGATCATGGGCAGCTTCAGGTTGGGTAGCAGCGCATTTCCGAAGACTCCCATCCCATGAATCATGCCGATCGCCGCTAGATTGTTCTCCATGAAATACGCGGCGCGCAGGTGCAGAACGTTCAAACCGTTGATCTCGTTTAGCTTTTGCTCCGAAGAATGCAGCCCCGCGACTGGCCCGGTGCCTTCCGGAACCTGCGCGCCGTAGCTGCTCAAGTGCACCGCGTAGCGCAGGCCGGACTCCTTCACGGCTTTCGCGATCGCATCGCTGTCTCGCTCTTGGTCCTCCCGGGATTTCGCCGGCGGCAACATCAAGTATGCCGCGCGCGCGCCTCTGAAGGCTTTGGTGAGCGCAGCCACATCGCTCACTTCGGCCGTGAACGCTTCCGCGCCCTTGCGCACAAAACGCTGCAGTCGCCCCGCGTCGCGCCCTACGACGCGCGCCTTCCTGCCCTTCGATACCAAGGAATCGGCGATGATCGAGCCGGTGTTCCCGCTCGCCCCCAAAATCACGTATATGGCATCGTTAGGGCTGTTCATAATCGTTCCTCCTTTCCTTCGGCACACCGTTTGGCACTCAAACGAGCACCGCATTTCCTAGCCGGCTGAATCCCTGCAGATCGGCTTTCAGAGGCCAGCACCCTATAGTTTATTCCAATCCGTTGAGTCTCGAAACCATTGTGGAGATTTTCAAAAGCATCCGAGCCGCGTTAGCATCGGGCAACTTGGCGTCGAGCTCCCGAATCTGCCGTTCGAGTCGGTAAACTGTCAAGAGTCGAAAGTGTGCAAGTCCTTCCATCTTCAATTTCTGTTCCGCCGCCTCCGCTTCTCTGTACGCAGTTGTGACAATCTTCCAGGCGCGTTGCCGCGATACCGGTGGATTCAAAGACTTTCCTACGCACGCGTAGGAGACACCAGTCGCCCGAATATGGAGCGCCTCGGTCATCTGCCGAATTCGCTTGATGGTCTGCGGGTTACATTTTTGTCGCATTTCTTCACCTTCATCTTGGCGTCAACCAAGTGTTAAGGGACAGATTTTCGCGATGCGAGAAATAAGACTTTCAAAATCTATCGATTGCCCAAACCCGAGTAGTGCCAGCGTCAACGTCCTGTGCGTTCACCGCCCCTTGTGCATCGGCTTCGGATGCAAAAGCTTTCAGGAGGGGCGCAGTACACAGGGATAGCGCACTAACACGTCCCGATCTGTTTTTCTTGTCAATTTGCTGTCAGGAGAGGCACGCCGGAAGAAGTCAGCACGCCCCTGGACTGACAGCGGTAGCGTCGCCCTTCTCGACTCCCTGCGGATTAAACATCGTTTGCCGGGCCGCCGTTTTGCGGTTTGCGACAAGAGCATTGATCTTCGTCATCAACCTCATCCAACTGGCCGCGCACCGGGACTAGATAGCGCGGGCGCTGACTTGGCGAGCGTAACGCTCAGATTCGCAGCCCAACTCTTCGAGCAGTGCGAACACCGAACGTCTTGTAGGTTGTGGGCATGTTCACCCACACCGAAACGGTTCCTCTCGACGACGATCTGCTTTTTGAAATACGGGCAGACCGTTTCAACTTTGGTCATGTGGTTCCTCCCAATTCCTTGTGCTGTATTTTTGGGCGCAAAATGGGCGCAAAATGGGCGCAAAACCACGCCGGTTTGGGCACAAGTTAGGGGATGACTGGTGAGTAAGGGCAGCCGAATCAACAGGAATCATGGAGCGGGCGATGGGAATCGAACCCACGTCCGAAGCTTGGGAAGCTTCTATACTGCCATTGTACGACGCCCGCTCTCTTCTCTAGCTTGTTGATTGTACACAACTAAGCGGCTGCTGGTACAGCGCGGCCGTTTTCCAATAACTTCCATATTTTCCAATTCCATCTTGGAAAACGCGACTTGCACCTTGTCGGGTGGAATTTCTCCGGTATATCTTGCCGTCATTAAGCCTGATGCCGAGCAGCGTTTCTGGCGGACGGTAACGCGCAAGAAGTACCAGTTGAGGCGCGAAAAGAACGGTTGTGTCTGGCCCTTGAACGAATTCCCGTTTCAGGGGCACTGAGCGCAAAGCACTGCAATTACGCGTCGCCACAAATAGACTACCGTCAACAGTTTAGCCAATACCCGACCGTCAGTGATTCTCCGTCGGAGACGTCCCCGCGCAACCGCTGTCTCAACAACACTGGCGGCAGTCCAATCCTTCCGTCTTTATCCGCCTTAGTGATAAAGTTTTCGCTGCCAGCCCGCTCGACTGGATTCCCATGCGTGAACCGAATCTAACCTCGAGACATTCGCCATGACTGCGACCACGACTTCGATTCCAACTTCGCGCGCACTCACCAATGCAACCGTCAACAATCCGCTCTTCGACCTCACCGGCAAAACCGCCATCGTCACTGGCACCAGCCGCGGCCTCGGACAGGAGTTCGCCCGCTCCCTGGCCAAAGCCGGCGCCGATCTCGTCCTGACCAGCCGCAATCGCGCCCGCCTCTCCGCCTTCGAATCCGAAATCCAGTCCCTCGGCCGCCGCGCCGTCTCTTTCGAACTCGACGTTCGCTATCAGCACAGCATCGAAGCCATGGTCGGCGCCGCCGAGTCGGCCTTCGGCCATCTCGATATTCTCGTAAACAACGCTGGCTTCAACATCCGCAAGCCCGCGCTCGAAGTAACCTGGGAAGATTGGAATATAATTCTCGATACCAATCTGCGTGGCAGTTTTTTTATGGCCCAAGCCGTTGCCCGCCGCATGATCAACGCCAAATACGGTCGCATCATCAACATCGGCTCTGTCACGAGCGTCGCCGGTTACGCTGGACTCGCACCCTACGGCGCCAGCCGAGGCGGCATTCGCCAGCTGACCATGAGCCTCGCCGACGACTGGGGCAAACACGGCATCACCGTAAATTGCCTCGCCCCCGGCTGGTTCCACACCGAGCAGAACAAAGCTCTCTACGAAGATCAGGAGTGGGTCAACTATCTTTGCGAACGCATTCCCGCCAGGCGCCCCGGCGAACCCAATGATCTCGACGGCGCGATTGTCTTTCTAGCTTCAGAGTCCAGCCGCTATATCACTGGCCAAACCATTCTCGTTGACGGCGGCATTTCCATCGGCGGCTTGCGCGCCATCGGCAAAGGCAACGTCCCCGAAGGGGACGTCTAATGCTTGGCACATGCAAAATTGTGACATTTCCCGTAGGGGCGCAGCCTTGTCCTGAGTGCAGTCGAAGAAATGCTGCGCTCCACCTTGCCCAGGCTTCGAAATGTCCGCAAGCCTCATCGGCATCGCATCACAAATACGCCCTGACTCTTGCACTCTTCTTCATCCTCTCGCTGTCATCCGCGTTTGCGCTTCCACCCGCGTCTCCCACAAAATCCCTGCAAATTTATTTCGTCGATGTCGAAGGCGGCCAGGCCACTCTCTTCGTCACGCCCTCCGGACAATCCCTCCTCATCGACACCGGCTGGCCCGACAACAACAATCGCGACGCCGCTCGCATCGTCGCCGCCGCTCACGACGCTGGCATCGACAAAATTGACTTCGTCCTCATCACCCACTATCACGACGATCATGTCGGCGGCGCTCCACAACTCGCCGCCAGCATTCCGATAGGCGCCTTCATCGACCACGGCGAAAATCGCGAAACCACCGACAGCATCACGCAAAACCGCTGGGTCGCCTACAAAACTCTCCTCGGCTCCGGAAAATTCCGCCACATCATCGCCAAACCAGGCGACGTACTTCCGATTCAGGGAATCCACGCCGAGGTCGTCTCTTCCGACGGCGCTCTCATCCAAAAACCTCTTCGAGGCGCAGGCCGAGCAAATCCCGCATGCGCAAACTCCATTCAGCCTCCGGCCGACAACACCGAAAATCTCCGCTCCCTCGGCGTTCGCATCACTTTCGGCAAACTAAACATCCTCGATCTCGGCGACCTCACCGCCGACAAAGAATACGAACTGATGTGCCCGCTAAACAAAATCGGCAAAGTGGACATCTACATCGCTTCCCATCACGGGTTCAGTCAAAGCGGCAGCGCCGTCTTCGTTCACGCCATCGCCCCGCGCGTAGCCATCGTAGACAACGGCGCCACCAAAGGCGGCAGCCCTTTGGCCTTGAAGATCATCAAATCATCGCCAAATCTGCAAGCTCTCTGGCAACTCCATTTCTCCGAAGAAGCCGGCCCCGCGGACAATACGGCGTCTGAATTAATCGCCAATCCCGAAGGCCCCGACGCCGCACATTACCTGAAACTCACCGCAAATGCAGACACCACCTTCACCATCTTCAACTCCCGCACCAACCGGTCCAAGCACTACCCACCCTAAGCGCGCAGCCTTGTCCTGAGCGCAATCGAAGGAATGCTGCGCCCCGGCTTGCCCAGACGTAAACTCCTAGTCGGCGCCAGTCGCTATTCTGGTTCCCATCTCAACCCAACCTGCGCGAGAATGAATCTGCTTTCCATGCACACATGACCGTAAAAGCTCGCATAGTGCTTCTCCTGACCTCCGTCTGGTTCATCGCCGCCGCCGCTCTCGGCACACGCCTCGCTTTCGCCTACAACCAACAACGCAAAATCCCCCACCAAATTCTCTCCACCGTCCCCTTCGAACAAGAAACCGGCAACATCGCCTTCGCTCTCTCAGAAGGGAAAGGTTTCAGCAATCTCTTCCGGCAAAACACCGGCCCCACCGCATGGATTCCTCCCGTCTACCCGTTTCTCCTCTCGCTAATCTTTCGCATCTTCGGACCTTTCACCCTCGCCAGCTTCTTGGCCGCCGTTTTCCTTAACGCGCTCTTCTCAGCCGCATCCACTTTCCCGCTTTTCCATCTCGCGCAAAAAGTCGCCGGCCGCACTGTGGCCCTCAGCACCGCATGGCTCTGGGTTGTGCTCCCCGCCGGGGTCATGATGCCCTTCGAATGGATCTGGGACACTTCCCTCTCCGTCCTTCTCGCCATCACTCTCCTCTGGATGACCCTCCGCATTTCCGAATCCGCAAAACGTTCGCTCTGGCTCGTCTACGCGCTGCTCTGGGCTATCGCCCTTCTTACCAATCCTTCGCTGGGCATTACCCTGCCGTTTCTGCTTTTCTGGGCAGCGGTTCGGGCGCGAGATGTAGTCCAACTCCCCTGGCGAATTCCCGTCCGCACTCTTCTACTCATTTTGCTCTGCTGCCTCCCGTGGACCATGCGAAACTACGCTGCTTTCCACCGCACAATCCCGATTCGGTCCAGCCTTCCCTTCGAACTGTGGATCGGCAACAACGACATTTTTGATCCTCACGCCATCAACGGTACCCAGCGCATCACCCGCTTCGAAGAAACTCGCCTTTACACGCAACTGGGAGAAAATACCTACCTCGCCGAAAAATGGACTCGCGCTGCCACTTTCATCCTCCACAAGCCAGCCCTTTTCCTCCAACTGACCGGCAGAAAAATCATCGCCACCTGGATCGGCACCGAACATCCTATAGACGACTTCCGTGCTGCCAACTTACTGCTGGTACGGATCGTAATTCTGTGCAACGCCATTCTCACATTAGGCACTGCCATCGGAGCCCTGCTACTAGCCCGTTCGAAAAATCCGTTCGCCTTCCCGCTCGCAATCTTTCCGGCGCTCTTCCCCTTAATCTATTACGTCACTCACCCCGCTCTCCGCTATCGCCACCCCATCGACCCCATCCTAGTCTTTCTAACTGTCTTCGCCGCCGCCACGCTCTGCAAAAAATACCCCATGGCCCCCGTATTCCCGCGCACCGCCAATTCCGTGTAGGGGCGCAAACCCGCTCACCACCCATCTGCCTCTTTTGTTTGCTCGACTCGATACATTAATCCTGCCGTTTTCGTTTCACCCGCTGTACAATTCCCACCGACAATTTTTGCGTATGGGCGCAACTGGTTACCCGGAACTGCTTGGCGCTGCGCCCCTGCCTGTCGAACGGCAAACTTTTCGCTTTTGCGTTATCGCCAAAGGAGCTTCCATGCGTCGCATTCTTTCCTTTCTCCTCCTCTGTCTCTCTTTAGCCGCCACTCTCGCCTCGCAGCAAAAACTCTCCGTCCACTGGGACGAACTCACCGCCGATGATTTTCACCGCGCCATCGAACTCTCCAAAGGCACTTGTATCCTCCCCTTCGGCATCCTGGAAAAACACGGCCCGCATCTTCCTCTCGGCACCGATCTGCTCAACGTCCGCTACGCCTCATTGCACGCCGCAGAAAAGGAATTCGCCGTCGTCTTCCCTGAATATTATTTCGGACAGATTTTCGAAGCCAAGCACGAACCCGGCACCATCGCCTACAGCCGGCAAATTCAATTGAATCTTCTGCAGGAAACCACCGACGAGATGGCCCGCAACGGCTGCAAGAAAGTCCTCATCGTCAACGGTCACGGTGGCAACGAAAGCCTGCTCCCCTATTTCGCGCAAACGCAACTCGACAAGCCCCACGACTACGTTATCTACGTTCAGTGGGGACCCAACGAGCGTCCGAAAAGCGCCTCAAAGAGAGATCCGCTAGACATGCACGCGGGCCAATCAGAAACCTCCAACACCATGATTTCGCGCCCTGATCTTGTGCACATGGATCGTGTCAATCAGGAATCCGGCGCCGACCAGAATCACGACCCTCTACCCAAAACCGTCTACACCGGCATCTGGTGGTACGCCCGCTTCCCCGACCATTATTCCGGTGATGGCGCTCTCGCCAGCAGAGAACTAGGCGAAGCCGGCATGAAAGCTTGGATTGACACTATCGAAGAAGCCATTCGCGCCGTTAAAGCTGACGAGAACAGCCTGAAGCTCCAAAACGAATTCTACGAAAGAAGTCGTCACCCGCTGGACACCAAACAATAATGGCCGGTTTTATCGCGGCCAGCATATCCCGCCGACTCGGGTGTGAATTTTGATATGACCCGCAGCTTCTACAAACCGGGGGACGCAGCTACGGGCATGCAGTCTTCTGTCACCCGCCGCGATTTTCTCGGCGCGACCTTGCTCGCTTCCGGCGCTCAACTGCTCCATCCGTTTTCGCCCGCTCAACTTCTTGACCAACAACCCAATGCCATTCTTCCCGGCGCAACTGAAGACTGGACCGGCTACGCCGGCGTCGGCGAATACGCAAAAAGTAATGGCAATACCTGGGAAGTTCTCACCGCAGGCCACAAACTGCGCGATTCGAATGCAGCCGCACTCTTGAAAAATGTCAAAGACACCGGAGAGTTCTACGATTGCGTGGTGGTCGGGGGAGGAATCAGCGGACTAGCAGCAGCCGCGCTTTTTCTTCGCCAGGCGCGCCCCGGCTCCAAATGTCTAGTCCTCGAAAATCATCCCATCTTCGGCGGCGAAGCCAAGCAAAACGAATTCACAATTGACGGCCATCCCGTCGTCGCACATCAAGGCTCCGCGATCTATTTCGTTCCTTACCCGCGAAGTTTTCTCGCCGATTTCTACGACGCTATCGGCCTCCGAGAACCTGGCCTCGCGTATCAAACCTGGGGAGGCGCGGCTCCCGCCATGTCCGTCGGCCGCACGCCTTACGATTCCGCTGGAATGTCCACTGGACAATACGGCTTTTGGTTCGCTCCCAATTTTGCGGCAGCCAAGCACTCAAGCACTTCCGGCAAATGGCTCATCGATCCTGTCGGCAAAAAATTCATTGGCGCTCCCGTCCCTCCTGCCGCGCGCGCCGAACTCCTCCGCTGGTACTCCGGCGGCGCCGAAAACCATTCGAACTTCACTCCGCCACAATACGAAGGCGACGCCGTCTCTCGCGCTCTCGACTCCGTCACTCTCGAAGACCACTACATCCGGCGTTTCGGCCTCACTCGCGAATTCATTCGCACCTATCTTTCGCCCGATCTTGGTGGCGGCTCTGGCCTCGGCGCCGATGCTCTCTCGGCCTTCTCCGAATACGCCGCGGACCTGCTCCACCCCTATGAGAAAAATGGCGAAGCCGTGCAAATGTTTCCCGGCGGTAACACCACCATCGCCCGCCTGAACGTCAAGACCTTAATTCCCGCGGCCTTTGCCGGCGAAGCCACTCCCGACGGCGTCACTCGCAATTCGTTAAATTTCGCCGCGCTCGACCTTCCCGAGTCCCGCGCGCGCATCCGCCTCGCCTCAACCGCTCTCCACGTCTCGCACCAAGGCGATCCCTCGCGCGCCGATTCGCTGCAAATTATTTACGAGAAGGACGGCAAACTTTTTCGGGTTTGCGCGCGTTCCGCCGTCATGGCCGGCGGCAGTTGGACCACCAAACACATCGTCGCCGATCTTCCGTCGGCTCATCGCGCTGCCTACGCGCAATTCTTTCGTTCCCCGTGCATCATGGCCAATGTCGCTGTGCGCCACTGGCGCTTCCTCGCGAAACTTGGCATCACCGGATGCCGCTGGTTCGGCGGAAACATCGGCAACTATATTGAACTTCGTCGCATGGCTCTTGTCGGCGACGTCTCTCCGCAATTCGGTCCGGACTCACCCACCGTTCTTACCGTAAAAATCCTTTTCTCCTATCCTGGACTTTCCACTCAGGCCCAAGGCCAGCGCGGCCGCGAGGAACTCCTCGCCACTCCCTTCCGCGAGTACGAACGCCGCATCCGCGATCAGTTTTCAGAGATGTTCTCTTCGGCCGGCTTCGACGCGCAGCGCGACATCGTCGGCATCATCCTCAATCGCTGGGGGCACGCGTACCTGAGCCCGCAGCCCGGTTTCTTCTTTGGCTCGAACGGCAATGCCGCTCCTCGCGAAGTCCTGCGCGCCACTCCGTTCGGCCGCATCGCCTTTGCCAACACCGATCTAGCAGGCGCCATGGACCATCGCTGCTCCATCCTGGAAGCCCGCCGCGCGGTCTCCCAACTCTTCGATTCCGTCCTGGATTAATGGCTTTTGTTAGATCCGACCCAACCCGAACTTGCCGCCGCACACTCCACACATGGTCCGGCATTCCTGGCGCAGTAGCCGTCCATTCGAACGAAGCGCGGAATCTCTCTTCGACTTACGCGCAGGGCGACTCCGCCACATCAGCTGCGAACTGTTCTCTAGAAAATGGACCTATCTACTACGAGGGTAACTCCGAGGGATTCGCCTCAGCGGCCGCGCTTCAACTCCACCAGCCACCGCTCCAACGTACGATGACATTTTTCCTCAACATCCAAAAACTCGATCCCCATGCCAACCCGCGGCTTCACAATGCGCACCACTGCCAGAGCCTCAACAACCTGATCTTTCCGCGTAAGCTTCAATTTCAGCCGGCTGCTCATCTCCAACGGCTTGCTGGTACACACAAAGCATCCGCCCATCGACAGATCCGACGTCACTCCGCTGCCCGCGCTTCCAGATCCCAAATCGATGAATTCCGCGTCCGCCGCAAACGGATGCCGTATCGCGTATCGCCGGTCGCGCACCAACACAGACCGCGATCCTTCCTTATTCAAATGATTGTCCATGGAGATCACGTTCTTCACGGCGGCTGAGTTCCGTCCGGCTGCTGGCTAGTCTTCGCTTCTTTGTACTCTGATTGTGCGGGAAAAACCGCACTTGGGACTCGCCCTATAAAAATAATTTTGCGAAAAAGACAACAGCTGCCCAACCGTACAGCGGACTTCACTCGGCCCTGTACGCTAGACAGCATTGCCGCAAAAACGCTTCCTGCACGATATTACTGTCTACGACAAGCCGGCCTTCAGGCTCGCCAATCCCATGCAAATCGCTTGCTAAACTGGCATTCAGGCACTGTTTTGCCTCTCACATGACCACCACGCGCACAGAAGTCCTTCGCCAGAGCGATCGCGTCTCTTTCCGCATGCCGCTGGAGGCCTCCTGGATGGACACCTCCGGAATCGTGCGCCGCATTTTCGCCCAATCCCTGCTCGTCAGCCGCAACGGCGGGGTATTGCAAATCAACGAAAAATTTTTCCAAGGCCAGGAAATCTCCCTAAAACGGCCGCTCGAAGGCGACTGCGTCAAATCCGTCCGCGCTCGCATCGTCGCTGAAATCGACCGCGAACCCGAAGGATTCCTCTACGCCGTGCACATTCTCGAACCGAGCGCTGACTTCTGGGACATCGAGTTCCCTTCCCCTCACCAAGCCGGCGAAGAAGCCCTCGCTCGTCTTCTGATGGAATGCGGTTTCTGCCAGCGCCGCGAGGTCGTCTATCTCAACGAGCTCGAATTGCGATCCTTCGAATCACGCAAATGCGTCGCGCGCATCTGCAAAGCCTGCGAAGCGCCTTCCGTCTGGGTCGAAGTGCAATCCGAGCCCGCCTCCGCCAATTCTTCCACCACCCGCGCCGACGAAGACGAACGCGTCGTCCCTCGCCGCAATCGCACTCGCGTCAAAGCCCGGGTCCTGGCGTGCATCCGCCGCCGCGGCTTCCAGGAAGAAGTCGCCGTCTGCGAAGATCTTTCCAAGGGCGGGATTTCCTTCCGCAGCCGCAATGAATACCCCGAAGGCACTCGCGTCGAAGTCGCCGTTCCGTTCACGCCCGGCGCTGGCGCCATCTTCGTGCCCATCCGCATCGTCTTCTCCCAACCCATCCGCTCCGCCGGCCTCTTCCGCCACGGCGCCGCCTACCTCAAGCCACCAGAATAGCTCACTCGGTCATCAGCCATCGGCGCTACCCAGAATGCCGTCTCCGAGCGCAGCGAGGAATCCTACAAGCCCGGGGCTGGGTTCCGGGCCACTCGCCGTGAAGAGCCGCACGCCGTCGAATCACGCCGAAGCCGCGCGCGACGTCGGCAGCGACTTGATCTCGACTTTCTTGGGCAATGAAGCCGCCGCGATCGGCGCCGTAATTTCCAGCATCCCATTGCGGTATTCAGCCGAGATCTTGTCTTTGTCCACACCTTCGGGCAGCACCAGACTCCGTGTTAACGATCCATAACTGATTTCCCTCTGCAGGAAATCAGCATCTCGTGTTTCGCGCGTGTTGGTCCGCTCGCCGGTAATCGTCAGCCTGTTGCCCTGCACCTGAATATCTACATCCTTGGGATCAACTCCCGGCAAGACCACTTGGCAGTGGAACTTCTTATTGTCCCTATCAATGAACGATTCGACGGCGGGAGAAAACTCATTCTCATACGCGCGTTCGTCATGCGCAGCCGCAGGCCACCTCAACAACCGGTTGAAGGACTGGTCGAAATTCCTCCGGAAATCAAACATGTCATGAAAAAAAGTGTCACGCGGAACTAAATTTGCCATAACAATCTCCTCAGTTGATTGTGGGGAAATGCTCTCTCCAGCCGAGTCTCCTTACTAGGAGCATGCATTCGCGGTGCCAAGAGACATTCGAACTTTTCTCGAAAATGTAATATGGGGTACCCGTCATTACGAGCGCAGCGGGGAATCTCTCTTTCTTCAGGCTCGCCGGCTGAGTCCCGCCAGCACTCGAAGCTCTCCGGTAACCAGCAGACTCAGATTCACCGGCTCCCCATTCCGTATCAACCGCGCTTCTCGCCCGTTCCCAACCGCATAGCCTTCAACCAGCAGCACCACGTCTTTCTCATGTTCCAACCGCGCCGAATTCTTGATCACCACCAGCAACTTCCGCGAATCGAAATGCACCACCATTTGCTGCGAGCGTCCCGCGCACAATATCCGCAAGTCTCCCAGCATCGTTTCCCGGCACGTAAAGGTCTGCTCGTTCGCGATCCCATTCCACTCCCGGCACTGCGCAAGCACCGTATCCGCCACCGTCTTCCAGACCGCCGGACCTAGCTTCTCTGCGGCCTCGCGATTGAGCTTGTCTTCGTGGATCTGTCCTTCCACCGACAGTCTCGCCGCCACATACTCCTGCGCCGCTCGCTTCGCGCTCTCGTCACCCATGGAATCGGTCTGTCTCCGCAATAATTCTACACAACCTCGAACCGCCACCTATGTACGGAATCAACAGCGTTCCCCAACCAGCAACACTGTTTTCCAATTGTCGAGTGCCGACTTTCCCTTTTTCCATTCAAGCACCCGTCACACACCATTGACATTCCCTGGTATCTACTCCTAGACTGTGCCACTCCGTCACCATCATGAACAATCGCAAACTCCTATTCACCCTGCTTATCGCATCGGTGTTTCCACTCTGTACAACCGCGCAGACCCGCGCCGACGCCAAAATTTCCTCCGTCCATTGCAAAGGACTCAAGCGTTTCAGCGAAGCGCAACTCCGACCGCTCATCAACATTCCTCCCGGCTCCCCATTCGATGCCGCGCTTCTTAAAGCCGCAACGCAGGCCCTCGGTGCCACCGGCGCATTCAATGAAGTTCGCTATTCCTACCGCCCGGTGACCGGCGGCATCGCCGTCGAATTCCAGGTCAAGGAATCGGTAAGCTTTCGCCGCTGCACTTTCGATAATTTTCCGTTCGCCACCGACGCTGAAATTCACAGTTTCATCGCCGCGCAGGTGCCTCTGTACGACGGATTCGCGCCGGATGCCGGAAACATGCTGGACCAAATCTCCGTCTCGCTCGAATCCCTGGCAAAATCCAAGGGCATCTCCGCCACCGTTTCTCATCTGCCGTACACCAAGCTCGGCAACGGCGACTTCGAATATCTTTTCAGACTTTCCGGCCCGGTCATCAAGATTGCCCGTGTCCACTTCACCGGCACACAAGCAGTTCCCGAATCCGAGCTGCTTCACGAAGCCAAACAACTTTTCGGTCACGATTATTCGGCGGTAACCTGCCGCGAATTTTCCGCGAACTCATTTGTTCCTTATTATCGCGAACGCGGCTTTCTCAAGATGAAGCTCGGCGATCCTTCCGCCAAGTTGCTCCCGCAAAATGGCACTGACACCTACGAAGTCGAAATCCAATTCCCCGTCGTCGAAGGAATCGGCTATCTGTGGGACAGCGCGCAATGGCAAGGCAACAAATTCCTTGCCAATGACCGGCTTACCTCGTTGCTCGCTCTCAAGCCTGGCGACGCCGCCAACATCAACAAAATCGAGTCGTCCCGGGAAGCTATTTCGGCCGAATACGGTAAGCACGGCTACGTGCTGGCCAACCTGCGTCCCGGTCCGTTCTATGACGACGCTAACCGCAAAGTCCGCTTTCAAGTGCAGATCGCCGAAGGCCAGCAATTCCGGATGGGCGCATTCTCAACCGAAGGTTTTTCCTCTGCGCTGGCCGAACGCCTGCAATCGCGCTGGAAACTAAAATCGGGCGAAGTCTTCGACGCTTCCTATCTCTCCGATTTCCTCAAGAAAGAACTGGCCTCCGCTATTGCCAACTCCAAAGGTCGCCGCGCCAAAATTTCCAGCACCGTGGTCCCCAACCAATCCCAACTCACCGTTGACGTGGTCCTGCTCTCGGAGTAACCGCGATCATCTTGTATGGCACGCGCCATCGTGGGGGCAGCGGAGTGCCGCCGATGCGAGCGAGAGTGTTGGCATTGCGGACCGGAATGCGGTTCTGGGCAACGGCGGAGTAGACACGCCCATGGCGTGATTGACGTGGCTTTGGCGTTCCTTGCGGTCTCGAAGAATTGCGCCAGTCGGTCAGGCACATTGCAGCACGAATCTAGTTAAAAAAAATCGCTCTGAAGACCGGCCACTATGCCGAAGACGAAGAGAGATCCTCGCTGCGCTCGGAATGAGTCTCTCTATTCGGAGACTGGGACTGTATCGCGCTCGCGGCGGCGGCGCGCCAGATGATGCATGGCAATGTTCAGATAGATGTTGCCGCAGGCGGTTTCGATCGCCAGCACCATGGCTTCGGTGTCGCGCGAGCCGGCCAGGCCCTGGTCATTCATGTGAATTTCGGGCGGAAACACTTTGAAGCGGTAGCCCTGGTCGTTCAGCAGCGTGACGGAATTCCCGATGACCATATTGGCCAGCTCGCAAACCGTTTCGCGGACGGTTTGTTCGTTGTCCACGACTTCGGAGCCGGTAAGAATCGCGGCAATCTTCAAAGCGACTTGCGTTTCGAGATCGAGAATGATGCGGCCTTCGATGTCGCCCTTGATGACGATGAGCGCGGCTACACCCTTGCGGTGGTAGGCCCCCTCTTCCATCACCAGGTCGCCTATTTTGGTGGGGCCTTGCAGCGATTCGGCAAAGACCGCGTCGGCTGCATTGATGAACGGCTGTATCAAATCCATTCTCATGAACGGTGCTCCCCGACCAGAGCGACGGGAGATCCAGCCAGCGAGGGGTCGTCGCTCAGGACGTAACGGAGAATTTCATACAACACTTCGGGCTTCACGGGCTTCTGCACAAAGTGCTTGGCGCCCTTTTGCAGCGCGGCCAGAATATTCTCCTGATAGCCGACCGAAGACACCATCACGATCCGCGCTTCCGGATGTTGACGAACGATGCGCTCGACCGCTTCGATGCCTTCCATCTGCGGCATGGTGATGTCCATGAGCACGACGTCCGGCTTGGTGCGGCTGTATTCCGCGATGGCGGTCAGGCCGTCGCCGGCTTCGCCGGCAATTTCGCCGCCGAAAAGCTGCACCATCTTGATGATGTTCTTGCGCGCGAAAACCGAGTCGTCCACGACGAGATAGCGGACAGGCTGGTTGTCTTTTCTGAGCAACGCTGCGAACTGTGCCATGACCTTCTCCTTGTTAGCTGAGGGTTTGCAAGTACAAACCCTCAAGCGCTATTCGGTCAGGTTTGTAAGTACAAACCCTGAAACCCTGGATTCCGGCTTCTGAATTCCGTCCCGTTCAAGAACGGTTGGTGGAAGCAGGCATCCTTTCAATTTTTTCGTTCTTCTCGGACTTGTCGTCCCGGTTCTTCTCGGAACGATCGAACTTTTCCTGGCGCGCGGCGTTTTGCGCTGCCCGGTCGCCTCCAAAATGCGTGATCAAGACGTTGCCGATGGCATCCAAGGGCACAATGCGATTCACGTAGCCCTTGACGATAGCCGCGCGCGGCATTCCCGGCACCACGCAAGTGTCTTCGCTCTGCGCCAGCGTAACGCCGCCGGCGGCTTTAATTGCGCCCAGTCCTTCGGCGCCGTCTTCCCCCATGCCGGTCATCAGAACGCCCACCGACATCGGGCCGAATTCCTGCGACACGGAATGGAAAAGCACATCGACGGACGGACGATGACCGTTTACCGGCGCGGAGTCGCTGAGCACCACCATGTCTCCGCGTGGCATGCGCCGCGCCATCATGTGGCGATTGCCGGGGCAGATCAGAGCACGTCCCGCGAGCAAAAGATCACCGGACTTCGCTTCCTGCACGTCGAGTGCGCAACATTCGTCCAGGCGGCGAGCGAACATTTCCGTGAACCCTTCCGGCATGTGCTGGACGACTAGCAAGCTTCCGGAAAAGTCGGCCGGAATTTGCGAAAGGACAAATTGCAGAGCGTTCGGTCCGCCAGTGGAGACGCCGATGGCAATGATGCGATTGGGAGCCAAAGCCGCACGCGCATTTTTCTTAACTGGCTGTGCACGCTCGGGAATCGTAGGAGAGGCAATGCGGCTGCCGGCAGCGCGTTTGGCAACTTTAATTTTTTCGATCAACTGTGTCGCGATGGTGTCCAGATGGCCGGACGAGGCTTCTTTCGGTTTGGCAACGAAATCGATCGCGCCCAATGCCAGGGCCTTGAAAGTGGCGTAGGCGCCCTCTTTCGAATGGGTGCTGACCATGACCACAGGGAGCGGAGCGCTGCGCATAATCATGCGCAGAGTTTCCATGCCGTCCATGCGCGGCATTTCCAGATCGAGCGTAACCACGTCAGGACGCAGCTCTTCAATTTTCTTGAGGGCGAACGCGCCGTCCATGGCCGTACCCACGACTTCGATGGACGGGTCGCGCTCCAGAATATTGGGGATGAGCTTCCGCATGAGTGCGGAATCGTCCACGACGAGAACTCGAACGCGTTCGCTCATGCAATCGCTCCAAGAGGAATTGCGCGAGAGAGGCGCGAGAGAACCGCGGGAACATTCAGAATCAAAACGACAGTGCCGTCACCGAGAATGGAAGCTCCGCTGACCAAATCACTGGCGACAATGTCGGCGGGAAGAGCCTTGATGACCAGTTCTTCTTCTCCCACCAATTGGTCCACCAGCAAGCCGAAACGTTTCTCCGCTGCTCCAATGACAATGACGAAATTCTTTTTGGCCGTTTTGGCAGGTTCGACCGCGTGAATGCCTTTCAAATCGTTCAGGCGAACCAGCGAGAGCACGTGATCGCGCAAACGCAAGACTTCGCGGTGATCCACGCGATGAATTTCCTGACCGGTGCAGCGCGTAATTTCGACGACCGAAGAAATCGGGACCGCGAACAAACGCCCGCCGACGCGGAAAAGCAAAGTCTGGATGCTGGCGAGTGTAAGCGGCACGCGAAGCTGGATGGTGGTGCCTTTTCCGGGCTCGCTGATGACGTTTACGGTGCCCTTCAAGCGATCGAGCACGGTTCGAACCACGTCCATGCCCACACCGCGGCCGGAAACTTCGGTGATTTCGGAAGCAGTGCTGAAACCCGGCTCGAAAATAAGATTGGTGACTTCGGAATCGAGCAAACGGGCGGCTTCTTCCGCTTGAATGAGGCCTTTTTGCACAGCTTGCTTGCGAATGCGATCGAGATCGAGGCCGTGTCCATCATCGCGCACTTCGATGACGACTTGAGTGCCTTGATGAAAAGCGTTGAGAGAAATGGTGCCACGCGCGCCCTTGCCGGCAGCGATGCGATCTTCGCTGGATTCGATGCCATGGTCTACCGCATTGCGGACAATGTGGGTCATGGGCTCGGCAAGAGCGTCGAGAATGCCCTTGTCGAGATCGGTGTTTTCGCCGGCGACTTCGAGGGCAACATCTTTTCCGCAATGCTTGGCAACGTCGCGCACCACGCGGGGGAAACGGCGAAAGAGTTGTTCGACGGGGACCATGCGAATTTTGAGCACGGATTTGTGGAGTTCATCGAGCACGCGGGACTGGAAAGAGAGGGCGTCAACCAGCTTTGCGCGAATGGGATCGCGAGAGTGTTTCTGGTCGAACTCGGAGAGCGCGCGGTTGAGCATTGATTTTCCAATGATCAGCTCGCCGACCAGATTCATCACGGAGTCGATGCGCGCCGCGTCCACGCGAAGAGTGCTTTCGGCAACAGCGGCGACGGCGGAACCGAGGGCACCGGCTTTGCTCAGTGCGGCATTGTCGGCGTTTTCCGAAACCGCGGCGTAAACCTGGGCGGCTTGCGCATCCAGCAGATCGCCGAGCAGTTCGTGTTCGGCGGAGTCGGCGTGAGTAGCGGCTTCGACCCAGGCCTGAGCCACGATGGACGGAATACGGCAGCGTTGTTCGATCTGCTCAAGAGATTGTTTTGTAGCCAGCGCGGCTTCAACCACTTCTACGTTCGCGGCGGCGACGTTGTCTTCGGGGCGGAGAGCAATGACGGTGCCGCAACCATGCAGCACGTTGCGGATCAATTGGAAAGCAGCGGCGCGCATGCCGCTCGATTGATCTACACGAAGGGCGATATTGAAAACGGTCTCGCCGCGGTGAATAGCTTCCGAGATCATGAGCTGTTCGTACTCGCTCCATTCGAATTGCGCGGGAATCGCGGGGAGCGCGGTCGGAGTGACATCCGAGGACGATTGCGGAGCGACATACTGTAGCTGGCGGATCAAGCCGCGCAGGTGGTCGCCGCTGGGCGGTTCGGCATTGCGCTGGTAAGCGGAAAGCACGGCTTCGAAAGTGTCGGCGGCAACCAGGACCAGTTCGGCAAATCGTGCGCCGTGGGTTTTGGCCATTTCCTGGGTGAGAACGTCTTCCAGTTCGTGCGCAAGTTCGCTGAGGCGGTTGAAACCGCAGGCCGCGGAATCGCCCTTGAGGGTGTGGACCACACGGCGAACGCTGCGGATGATTTCTTCGTCCGAGGGACGAGCTTCGAGTTCCAGACCAGCCTCGTTTAGAGACTGGAGGAGCTCGTTGGCGGTCTCAAAAAAGAGAGCGCGTAACTCGGCGTTGCGATCCTCGGGCATAAAGCTCAACCGTTCACCTCGAGCCGCTGGTAAGCGGTGCCGTTATTTTCGTGAACCATGCGAAATTTTTTGGTCAATCCGAAAAGACTTTCCGCGTGGCCGACAAAGAGATACCCGGCGGGGTTGAGGCAGTTGTAAAACTTGTCGATCAGGCGTTTCTGCTCAGCTTCATCGAAGTAAATCATGACGTTGCGGCAAAGAATGATGTCGTTGCGGCGCGGCAAGAATTCGGTCTTCAGATTGTGGAAGTCGAATTGGACAAGTTCCTTCAGTTGCGGCTTGACGCAGTATTTGTCGGCCTTTTTTTCGAAATAGCGCAGCCGGCAAGTGTAATCAACCGGCTCCATTTGCGTTTCGGTGTACTGTCCCTCGCCACCAGCGCGCAGGCTGGCGTAGCTGATGTCCGAGGCGAGAATTTCCAGCTTCCAAGGAGGCGGAATCAGCGGCTTCGGAGTTGGCATGTCGAATGGAAGCGGATTTCGAAGGTAGTAGTAAGCGAGAGCGTCGCAGATCAGAATGGCGACCGAATAAGCTTCCTGGCCGGAGGAGCAACCAGCGCTCCACACGCGCAGCGTCCAGTCGCGGCGTTCCTGCTTTTTGTGGAGCAATTCTTCCAGAACGGTTTTCTGCAAGAGATCGAGCTGCGGCTTGTTGCGGAAAAAACTGGTCTCGTTGACGGTAAGATTTTCGAGGAGCAACGCCAGTTCCGCGCGTCCTTCGCGGCTGGTCAACAAACGGTAATAGCTGTAGAACGAATCGAGTTGAACGGCTTTGAGGCGGCGCTGCAGGCGATCCTTCAGAAAATGGGAGCGGCGCTCGTCGAAAAACATTCCACATTCCTGATAGACCAAGGTCTGCAACAGTTTCAATTCCGCTTCGGTCAGATTGATTTGTGCGGTGATCGTTCCCATTCGAATGCGCGTGTCGGCACCGGACCGGAGATGACAGCTATCTCACGGAGGCGACAGTTTCCGCGGCCTCCTCGAGTTTCTTGTATTCCGGGCGATGCAAGAGCTTGGAAATATCCAGCAGGATGATAAGGCGGCCTTTGAGTTTGCCAACTCCGGTGACATAGCTCGATTCGCTGTCGGCAAAAACGGCGCCGGGCGCTTCAATTTCGGAAGGCGGAATTTTCAGGACCTCCGAAGCGGAGTTGACGATGAGTCCGACCAGTTTGTTGTCCAGTTCGACGACGAGGATACGATTTTTCTTGTCATGCTGGACTTCGGATTGACCAAAGCGTTTGCGCAGGTCCATCACTGGAATAATTTTGCCGCGAAGATTGATGACGCCTTCGATGGTGTCCGGAGCGTTGGGGACCGCGGTGATTTCCGGCACGCGCACGATTTCGCGAACGGATCCGATGCGCACTCCAAACGTTTCATCGCCGATGCGAAAGCCAACGACCTGAAGTTCCTTTTCCATAACGCGATCTCCAGGCACTTTAGGAACGAGCCATTTCCGAATACTCGAGTTCTGACTCATCCTGCCGCTCGGGCTGGCGGCGGCTGCCGGCAAATTCGCGCTTTTTAGGTTGCGCTGCGCGATCGAGAACGAAACGGTCCATGCTGTCGAGCAGGTTGCGGGAAAGTTTGAGCATCTGTTCGGCGGCAGCGGAAAGTTCGGTGGAGCTGGAAGCGGACTGCTGAACCAGCTCGCGCATCTTTTCCATGGCGCGGACAACGGCTTGTGCTCCGCTGGCCTGTTCTTCGACGGCGGAATTGATTTCCTGGGTGATTTCGGTAAGGCGGTTGGTGGCTTTGGCGATTTGCGCGGAGCCGACCGACTGTTCGTTGGTGGCAGCGCCGATTTCCTGGGAGAATTTGTAGACTTCGGTGACCACGCTGGAGATCTTGTGCAGAGCGGTTCCGAGATCGTTGCCGAGGCTCAAGCCTTCTTCCACGATACGCGTGCTGCGGTCCATGTTTTCGACTGCCTGGCGGGCTTCGCGCTGAATGCTTTGGATGAGTTCGGCGATTTCCTTGGTGGACTGCGTGGATTTTTCGGCGAGCTTGCGGACTTCGTCGGCGACTACGGCAAAGCCGAGACCGTGTTCGCCGGCGCGCGCCGCTTCGATGGCGGCGTTGAGCGCAAGCAGGTTGGTCTGTTCCGCGAGGTCGTCGATAACTTCGATAATGCGGCCGATGTCGTCAGCGCGATGGCCGAGAACATTGATGATTTCAGCCGAGGATTGAATGGCTTTGTTGGTGCGGTTGAGTCCGTCGGTGGTCTTTTCCATGGTCTGGATCCCCACGACAACTTCTTCGCGCGAGCGGTTGGCGATGTCGAGCAGAATTTTTGCGGTGTCGGCCACGCGTTGAATTGACGTGACCATCTGTTCGATGGAAGCCGAAGTTTCCGCAACGCTGGAAGCCTGCACTTGAGTATTCTTCACAACGTTCTGCACGTTGATGCTCATCTCGTGCATGGTGCTGGTCACTTCTTCAATGGCCGAGGAGGCCTGCACGCTGACCTTGGCGGATTCGTCGGCGGCGCCGGCAACCTGATTCGAACCGGCGGAAACCTGCCCGGCGGAATCGCGCGTGGTGCGCACGATTTCCTGCAAGCCGTGCGACATGCGGCGGAAAGCGTTGCCGAGTGTGTCGCGCTTCGAACGCGGAACAACCTCGACGCTCAAATCGCCTTCGGCAACAGCCATGGAGACGCTGGCCATTTCCTTCAGGTAAGCGACCAGGTTGTTGAAAGTAGTAGCGAGGGCGCCGATTTCATCGTTGCGGTGAATGTCAATATTCTGATTGAGGTCGCCGGAGTCGCCGATTTCGCGTGCCACGGTGATCAGATGCGTCAGAGGAAGAACGATGGATCGGGCGGTGTAGTAGGCGACCAAGATACCGAGAAGAATGGCAAGAAGCGTGCCGACAGTGCTGAGGATGGCGCTCCAGGTACTTGCTTTATCGGCGGAATTGGTGGTTTCGGCAAAGCTCCTGTTGATCTCCGCTCTGGTCTGATCGAGAACTGCTGAAGATTTTGTCAGCCAGGAAGTGGGGTCTTTTTGCAGATAGAAGATCTGCAAGTCCGAAACGGTGGAATCGCCGGAATCGACCTGGTGGCGTTTAGCGAGCAGAGGCTTGGCAAAATTGTCGGCCCAACTGGCTTCGGTGCTTTCGACCTGGATCAGAGCAGTGCGCAGCGCATCAGCCGAGAACTGAGCTTCGCCTTGCTTCAGGGTATCGTTCAACTCGCCGATGCCCTTGTTGACCTTTTCTTCGTCGCGGGGATCGCCGCTCAACAGAAAATTATCCAGGTTCAGGCGATTGAGCATGATCTGCAGGCGAACGGTCTCGATGGTCTGCACGCCTTTCAGCGAGGCCTCCGAATCGGCACGAGAAGCACGACCGCGCAACGCGGCGAAGGTGTTCACCAGGAACAGGCCAACGAGAATGGCCAGCACCATGCCGAATCCCGCATAAAGTTTCTTGCCGATACTCATCGCAAAAATCCTCCGCTTCCCCGCTAGTCATTGGCCCGTTAAAACAAACCCCGTTCAAGCAAACAAGATTGCGCCCGCTCCTGGCAACCGATTGGTCAACTAATTGCCGCCGCGAAAATCGAATTCCACGACCTGCGTGGTCTCTTCTGGAGCGGGGAAGAACTTCCACTCCTTCACCGCGTCCTGGCAAACCTGCACCAGCAGCGGGTGTCCGCCAAGAACACGGGTACTGCGAACGTGGCCATCCGGGGTGATGATGACTTCAATCTTCACCTTGCCCGATACGCTCATGCGACGTGCCAGTTCGGGATAAACCGGTGAAGTCTTGGATTTGACCTTGCGCTTGCCTTCGTCCGTGCCGGACGTTTGCGACAAACCACTAGACGCCAAGATGAGCAAGGCGATGGATGATGCCGCGAACCGAGTCCAACGAAATCTCATTGCAACAATCCTCCCAAGTGGGGACAGAACGACCCCGCAAGAGGAAAGGCACGTCTAGTGCCAGCGCGGGGACGAATTCGAGGCAGTGAAAGCGAAGCGCAAAACTTCTCGAAGATACTCAATAAGAGGCACTTACAAGTTGTTTTGACAGAAAATGAAATTTCAGATGGCGAGGAATTTGTCTCAATGAGCATGATTCGCTGCAAGCGCGGTCTCACGCTGAGATTTCCGACCTGTCCCTCGGTACAGGGAGCGTGCCGTGATGAACACCAGTAAACGGTTCGGTGATTGACTCAGATTGAGATTGCCGATTAGCGTGGAGGAGCGTGCAATCATTCACTCTGGGACGAATCGCTTCATCTCCATTGGTATGAGACGGCAAAAATCAACGGCAAACGGAAAAGGGGCGCGAACTGCCGGCGGCGCTGCCCGCCTGCGGCCCGGAGCACGACGCGCGAGCGAGTTGATGGAACTGGCGACGGTAGCGGCGCGCGCGCAGAACTTGCCGGAGTTTTTGAAACTTTTTTCCGAGCGCGTCGCGAGCATGTTGTCCGCGGAATGGTGCGGCGTGGTGGTGATGCAGGGGCAAGAAGCGGAACTGCAAGGCGGGACGGACTGGGAAGCGGCAGGGCTGGAGAAGGATACAATCCTGGCGCTCTTCCGAAACGCCAGCCGCAGAAAAGGAATTTACGTTGTGGCCGACGGAATTATGGGCACAACGCGCGACAAAGAATTATTGGTGGTGCCGGTTCAGGGCAGCGATAGCGAACCGCTGGGTGCAATTTGCGTTTACGGAGCGCGGCGCGAAATCGCGACGCAAGAGAAAAAGCTCTTGCATGCGCTGGCCAGCCACGCCGCGCTGTCACTGGAAAATTTCCGGCGCTTTTCACAACTGGAGCGATCGAAGCGTCAATGGGTGCAGGACATTGATGCCATCAGCGATTTTATCGTGGTGCATGACCGTGCGTGGAAAATTGTGCGCACTAACCGTTCCCTTGCGAATTATTTAGGAATGCCGCCGGTGGCGCTGGTGGGAGAAGCGGTGAGCAGCCTGCGGACGCTGGCGGAAGGCGAAGGGACGCTGCCGTGTCCATTTTGTTTGTACACCGGATTGAGCAAGGAAGAGCACATCATATCGTCGGCGGAAAAGATTTATCTGGTTTCGACTTCACGAGCCAGCGGAACGACCGACGAAGACGAACGCACAATTCACGTATTGAAAGATATTACCGACCGGCGGGAAGCGGAACGACGCTATCGCGAGCTGTATGACAGCATTCAGGAAGGGCTGTTCTTCGCGACCCCGGACGGAAGGTTTCTGGATGTGAACGACGCGATGGTGCGCATGCTGGGCTACGCTTCGCGCGAAGAATTGTTGCGGGACGACGTGGGATCGTATTTGTATCCGGAGCCGAGTGCGCGCGGGCGGTTGCTAGCGGCGATGCGCAAGACGGGCGTATTGCGCAACCATGTGGAATCGCTGCGGCGCAAAGACGGCACGATACTTCACACTTTGCAGAACATCACCGCGGTGCGGGATGCGCAGGGGAAAATCAAGCAATTCCGCGGACTGATGTTGGATGTGACCGAGCAACGGACATTTCAGGCGCAACTGCAACGCGAACGCGACTTCAACCAGAAAATCTTGAATGCCACGCAGAGCATGATTCTGGTGCTGGATACGGCGGGGCTGATCAGCTATGCGAACCGGAGATGCTACGAAATCGGCTACAAACAGGAACAGATGATCGGGCAGCGGCTGGTGGACCTGGTGGATGCGGCGGAGCGCAAGGAATTCGAAGCGGCGCTGGATACTACGGCGCACGGGCAACAGGTGGAGAACCTGGAACTGCGCGCGCGACGCAGCGATGGGACGGCAGGACATTTTTCCATCAGCCTGAGCCCAATGCGCGACGAGCAGAACGCGGTGAACAGCGTTGTGGTGGTGATGACAGACATCACGGACGCGGCGTTGTTGCAGGCCAAGTTGGCTCATTCGGAGCGGATGGCAACGCTCGGACGGCTAGTTTCCGGCGTGGCACATGAAGTAAACAATCCGCTGGCGGCGATTTTGGGATTTACGGATCTGTTGCTGGAGAATCCGGGAGTTCCCGCAAATGCTCGCGAGGATTTGCAGATTATTTTGCAGGAAACGCAGAGAACCAAGGACATCGTACAGGACTTGTTGAGCTTTGCGCGACAGCGCGCGGTGAAACGCGAACTGGTGAATATCGTTGCGATTTTGAAGCAAACCACGAAGCTGCGCAGCTACGACCTGCAAAGCCATGGGGTCGAAGTGTTGGAAGAGTACGATGAGAGTCTTCCGGCGGTGATGGGCGACGCACAGCAACTGCAACAGGTCTTTCTGAATATTCTGAATAATGCTTACGATGCGATTGAAGAGTCGGGCCACACGGGAAGGATTTCTCTAAAGACGACTGCGGCGGCCGGGTCGGTTGAGATCAGTTTGGCCGACAACGGAACGGGAATCGTGGATGTGGAACGCATTTTCGATCCTTTTTATACGACGAAGCAGACCGGCAAGGGCACCGGACTGGGATTGAGCATTTGCTACGGGATCGTGCGCGCGCATGGCGGAGAAATTCAGTGCTGGAACAACGCGGACGGCGTAGGCAGCACGTTTTCGATACGCATTCCGGTGGCGGCAGACACCATCAACGTGAATGCGGGTGCCGCGAGCGTTAACGCGAAGCAGGCGGGCCGGTGAGCAACACCACGAGCAACGCGACGGCAGCGGCGACCAACACGATTCTGCTGATTGAAGATGAGCCGTCGGTGACGGCTTTTGTGCGCGCGGCGCTGGAGCGGCGGGGGTATAGCGTCGTGCCGGCGTCGTCGGGCGCAGAGGGAATCGAGTACCTGACGCAGAAAAGTTTTGCGGGCGTTATTTCCGATATTCGAATGCCCGGCCAGGTGAATGGATCGGAAGTACACGACTGGATTCGGGCGCACCGCCCGGAACTGCAGCAGCGCATGATTCTGATGAGCGGCGACACCGCGAACAGCAAGACGCAAGCGCTGCTGGCAAACAGCGGAATTCCGTTTATCGAGAAACCATTTCGGCTGGAGCAACTTATTTCTGTGGTGGAGAGCACTTTCGGAAAACCATGAGCAATTCGATCAAAGTCAGGCTGCTGGTTGTGGACGATGAGCAAAGCATCCGCAAATTGTGCATGACCATCGGAACTTCGCTGGGCTACGCGTGCAGCGAGGCGGAAAGCGCGGAGAGCGCGGTGTCGCGCATCGAGCAGGAGGCGCCGGATTTGATTCTGACCGACCTGAGACTGCCGACGCAGTCCGGCGTGGAATTGCTGCGGCAGGCCAAGGCGCTTTTTCCCCACGTGGAAATCGCGATTATGACTGGGCACGGATCGATCGAGTCCGCCGTGGATGCGATGAAACTTGGCGCTTACGACTACATCGAGAAACCATTTCGCGTGGAAAAAATGCGGCTGTTGTTGCAACGGATGGCGGAAAAGGTTCGCCTGGTCACGGAAAATGAGTTTCTGCGCGAGCGGGTCAACACCGAAGACAATCTGGACGGAATTATCGGCGCGTCCGCAAACATCCAGGACGTGCTGCGCATGATCTCGCGTTTGAAAGATACGCGCACGCCAGTGCTGGTTTCCGGCGAGAGCGGCACCGGCAAAGAACTGGTTGCGCGCGCGATTCATTTCCGAGGCGCGATGGCGCAAACGCCGTTTGTGGCGGTGGATTGCGGGTCATTGGTGCCGACGCTGATGGAAAGCGAGATGTTCGGCTACGAAAAGGGCGCTTTTACCGGCGCGATGAAATCGAAAGCGGGGTTGTTTCAGGCAGCCAATGGCGGAACCATTTTTCTGGATGAAATTGGCGAATTACCGCTGGAGATGCAAGCCAAGCTGCTGCGCGTGCTGCAGGAACGCGAAGTGCGACCGGTGGGCAGCAATGAAAGCCACAGCGTGGATGTTCGCGTGATTGCGGCGACGAATCGGGATCTCGAGGCGGCTTACCGCGAAGGAACCTTTCGCAAGGATCTCTATTTCCGGTTGAACGTAGTGACTGTCCACTTGCCTTCCCTGCGCGAGCGCCGATCCGACATTCCTGTGCTCGTGCACCATTTTCTGAATCGCTACGCCCCGGGGACTAATTTGCATGTCACGCCAGCCGCCATGAAGAGTCTGCTGCAATACGAATGGCCGGGCAACGTACGAGAACTGGAGAACTGCGTAGCCAGAGCGGTGACGCTCGGCGACCGCCAGGTAATCGACGTGAATGACCTACCTCCGGCGATCCGCGCCGAAGGCGGCGGCACACCGCAAACAGCATTTTCCGATGGCTCGTCGTTGTCCACGACCGCGTTGGCGGAAATGGAGCGCATGACGATTCTGAAAGTTTTCGAGCAGGCCAACGGCGACAAGGCGCTGGCCGGCAGGATGCTGGGCATCAGCCGCGCCACGCTTTACCGCAAACTCAAGCGGTATAACATTTCCATTCGATCCAATGCGGAAAAGACGCCGGCGGTCTCTCAGCCGTGAGAACGTTCCGCACAAACTTTTCTGTTTCGTTAAACTGGATGAAAATCTGACCGCGAACTGAGACGCAAACGTGTCAGCCTGAGACGAATGAGTCGTCTCAGTACCATCGGAAAACCTTAAGCCTTTTGTTTTGATAACTTTCACACCGGCAATTTTTCCCACTTCTTTGGCGGCCCTCTTGCATGACTCCTCTCTGCCCAGTGTGTGCGCTACAACACCGGGTGTGTGCATGGTAGCGGCGAAGCGCTGGTACAGGAAACTTTGAAGTGAAGACACCGGCAACTACGACACTGCTGCACACGGATGCGACTATGTCCGCGTGCGCCGAGCAGTTGGCACGATTTTTTCCCGACGCGAAGGCGGTTCGGATTCGCGCCATGCTGAGGCCGCTGCGCAGCAGTGCGGATCAGGTTCGCGAGCCTGTAGTGGTGGAATTCGCGAGCGCGAAAAGGGCCATTTTTAGCTCCAAATTGCCGCTGGAATTTGACGACCGTGTACGGATCTCGGACGCCGAAGGAACCGCGGAGTGCGACGCTACCGTGGTCGCGGTGCAATACCACGATTGCGAGAAGGCAGTGGCAGTGCAATTTGCAGATAAACAACTTTTCTGGGTGAAGAGGCCGTGACCAATTCGTTGACAACGCTGAAGATTCCGGGCCTGGTCAAGAACGACGCCGCACGCCAAGAGCAATGGGAAGAACTGCGCTCGGTATTTCCCATTTATCTGGCTCTGGCTAAACATCTGGAACTGGAAATTCCCTTCGGCCCGGAGCGTCGCACGCTTCCGGACAAAGCCGAGCCCCCGCTCTTCGACAGTGTCAATAACTGGGTAAATTCGATGGATCAGCAAGTGTTGGTCCACCAGCTTCGCCAACTCTTGCAGACCACGACGCTGAACGCGAGCGAAAGCGGGTTGCGCGCGTTGATCCTGCGGCATCTGCGCAAACCCACAAAAAGCACGGTTGACCGGGACAAAATCGATTTCCTGCTGGTGCAATATTTTGCGCTGAGCGCGCCGGCGAAGATTTACCACAAGCAAATTGACCTGGCCGACGCGGCGCAGGTCATGCAACCGGTGCTGGGCGAAATTGATACCACGCCACTGGCGTGGTGCGAACCGCTGGAAAAAATGATTGAAGCGTTGCGGACCTTTCGTAGCGTCCGAGAACTGCTCAAAACCAATTTCATCGAGCAGGGCCGGCGGGTAAAAGAGTCCGCCGGTGGAATGTTTTACGATCCGTCGGCGCTGCTGGCCTTCATCCGCTTCAATTTTCTGTTGCGGCGAACGCTGATCGAACTGATGCACGCGGATTTAATCGCCATTCGAACCGGTCTGACGCAACTGGAAGCCGGTGGTATCCGCTTTCTTAATTGCGAGCGGGCAGGGCTCTCCGCGAACGAATCGATCTCACGCATGAAACAGGCGGCGGAAGACTGGAAACAGCCGTTTCAGAAGGAATACACGGAGCGAACCGTCAGCCAGGCCTTTGAGAAGCTGCTGGGCTTGCGATCGGATGTGGAGCAGGGGCTGGAAAAACTCGCTTCGCGGCAGACGCTCTCTCAGGCGTTGAATGTCTCGTCGCTGGCTTCGACGACTGCAAAATCCTCGCCAATCAGCAAATTGCCACCGGCCAGCGATCCCGGGAAGCCCGCAGCCAAGGCCGAAGTACCCGCCAACCTGGATTTCGAGACTTGTATGGAACGGATTTGGGAACAATTGATCGCCGCGCCGCCATCTCCCGGACGCTCGATGACCACCATCCGCCTGGGCGCTGCCCGTGTTTTGCTCTCTTCGTGGGAGGTCAGCGCTTTTGTCAGCGAAGATGGCCCTTCCGCGGAAGATCTTCGCCGCGCCGTCGTGGCACGCGCACTGGTGTCCGCCGCAATGGAATCCACGCGCGAAACCGGCAACGCCACCAATCTTGATCGCGCACTGAGTGTCGCGCGCGTGGAAGTGACACGGCTTCTGGAACGAGTAGACGTGGCGAAGCAGGCCAAGGACACCGAAGCCGCGGTCAATATGGGCATCAGCGCCAAACGATTGAACTCCGCGATTGATGAAGCGGAAAAATTGTAGTTGCGCAACGTGTGCACGGGCGGCAAGCGGCCTGAAGCCGCTGCTACATAAACAGAGAAGAGCGACACGACACAGCAGATCCGGGAGCCGGGACTTTTGAAAAACGCAAACGTTTTGATCCTGACGGACGACAGCGAGTTCGGCCGCCTGCTGAGCTCTTGCTGGCACGCGGAGCGGCAGGCGCCTTCCATTGCCATCTTAAACAGCAGTCTTTGGAAAGCGCAGGACGCCGAAGCATTTGACTTGGTAGTGCTTGGTCCGGTGGGGGAGGCAAATCTGTGCAAGATTCTGGGCAGCTTGCATCCCGCTGTTGCCGTCATTCTCTGTGCTCCCGCGGACTTTCGCGAAATGCAGCAATTACGTTCGCGGTATCCGCGTCTGCTGCATGTGCCCTTGCGTGACGATTGGACGCAAACGCTGATGCTGGTTGCGGGCGAGTCCCTGCGACGAGTTCGTGCCGGGCACCAAGCAAAGCAAGCGATTTCCCGCGCGGCGCAACATGAACGGGAAGCGATGCTCGGCCGCTACATGGCGGAAATGAAGCACAGCGTCAACGACGCGCTCACGTCAATTCTTGGCAATGCCGAATTGCTGCTACTCGAACCCGGCCAGCTCAGCGCGCAGTCGCTGCACCAGATCAAGACCATGCACAGCATGACTTTGCGCATCAACGAAATCATGCAGCGATTCTCATCGCTATCGAGCGAGATGCGGGAGGCTGAGAAAGCATCTCAGGCTGAGACAGAACAGCTGCCGGAAAGTCTCCCGGCGCGGAACTGAGTCTTGTCGTTTCTCTTGTAAGTAATTGAATCTACGGCGGTTCTCGTTCATCGAAACATTCCTATCAACTTCCGCCGCCATGGCCGCCGACGTGCATTTCTCTGTCGTGGATAACTCCGGAGAATTTCGTGGTGTTGAAAAAAGTGCTCATCGTCGACGACTCGCCGGCTCAAGTGAAGCTGATGCAGGGGCTACTGGATCCTGAAGGTTATCAGTCATTCGGACTGAACGATCCGCTGCGCGTCGAGGAGACGATTGCTTCGCTAAATCCCAGCGTGATTTTGCTGGATGTGGTGATGCCGGGCCGCAACGGATTTCAAGTCTGCCGCGAACTGAAGGGCAGCGCGGAGTTTCAGTCCATACCGGTGATTCTGGTGACTTCGAAAGATACCGCCAGCGACAAATATTGGGGCGAGCAACAGGGCGCCGATGCCTACGTCACCAAGCCTTTTACGCGCGAGGAGCTTTTGCGGGCGGTCCGCCGCTTCGCCTGAGATTTTATGATGAATGACGAATTCCAACTCGCGCCGCTGCCTCCCGATGCCGACACCGCAGAAATGCTGGAGGCTATCGGGCCGCTCGAGGAGCGTCCCGCGGAATCGCAATACTGCGTGTTTCGCAGCGGCCGCGAACGTTTTTGTCTGCCGGTGCTGGACGTGGAAGAAGTTCTGGAGTGGCCGATTGTCACGCGGCTTCCACTCGGTCCCAGTTATTTGATGGGAATCTTCAATTTGCGCGGCGCGATCGTTCCCTTGATCGACATTGCGATGACCGAAGGGCGTCGTCCTGGATTGTTGCCCAAGCACGTGGTTGTCGCTTCGATGCGTGTCGAAGGCAGCCACGAAGACTTGCGCATCGGGATCGCTTCGGACGAAGTGGTTGGCACGTACTCGGTGACTTCTGATGATTTGCTGCGGCAAGCGCCGGAAAATGTGCCGCACTGCGTCGGGATGTTGCGGCACGACGATCGGTTAGCGTTGGTTTTGGATCTGTCCCGGTTGCTGGAAGTTTACCCTGGGCCGTCAATCTAGATTTCCTGGTCGAGATTTGCGGCGTAACGCCGGCTTAGCCGGCTGCGCCGAAGCAAGCAGTTTGGGAGGCAGTAAATGAAATCGCGATTGAGTTCAACCATCTGGACGCTGGTCTTCGTCAATGGGCTGGCGCTCTTCGTCGTAATCGGGCTGGCATTCCACGCCGGCCGCGAGGCCGGAGCCGACAAGTCCATCGTGGACTTCGCATCGCTGCCGAGCAGCGCGAGTGGCGCGGTGATTTTGTCCGTGCTGCTGTCGCTGGCGGTCGGCGGATTCCTCGCCTGGCGCCTGGGCAGCTCTGTGGTCACGCCGGTGCAGCAGCTCGCGGAATTCTCCGAGCGGCTGGCAGCAGGCGATGCTCGGGCGCGCGCCGATCTGCAGTCGGACAACGAGCTTGGTTACATCTCGGAAAATCTGAATCGCGCCGTCGCTAAAGTCGCCAAGGCCAACACCAATCAGGAGGCCAGCGAGAACTTGCAGCGCAGCATTACCGAACTTCTCGCGGTCATCAATCAAGTCGCGCGCGGAGAACTCGCGCTGCGCGGAAAAGTGACCAACGACGCGCTGGGCAACGTCACCGATTCCATCAACTACATGCTCGACAACTTTACCAAGGTGCTGGAGCGCGTTCGCAAAGCCGCCATGGAAGTTACCGCGTGCTCCAACAACATTCTGGTTGCTGCCGACGAAATGCAAGCCGGCGCGACGCAGCAGGACCAGGAAATTACCAACACTTCGAGCGCCGTCGAAGAGCTCACGGTTTCGATGAAACAGGTTTCCAACAACGCCGAGGCCAGCGCCGAAGCTGCGCGTCGCGCGCTCGACGCCGCCGAACAAGGCAACCGGGCCGTTCGCGACACACTCGACGGCATGCAGCGCATTCGGGCCTCCGTGCAAGCCACCGCCAAGAAAATTAAGTCGCTCGGCGATCGCTCGCTGGAAATTTCCGAAATCATCAACGTGATCAACGACATCACTGAACAGACCAACTTGCTGGCATTGAACGCGGCCATCGAAGCGGCTCGTGCCGGAGAAGCCGGCCGCGGCTTCGCCGTGGTTGCCGACGAAGTCCGCAAACTTGCAGAACACTCCCGCAGCGCCACGAAAGACATCGCGGCGCTGATCAAGGCCATTCAGGCCGAGACCAACGAAGCGGTCGTCGTTATGGAAGAAGGCACCAAGGAAGTGGAATCCGGCGCAACGCTGGCCGATCAGGCGGGACGCGCTCTTGATGCCATTTCCAGCGTAGTTCGCCAGTCCGCCGAACTCGTTCAGGAAATTTCGCTCGCTTCCAAACAGCAGGTGCGCGGAACAGAAGGTGTTGCGCACGCCATGCAGATCATTTCGAGCATTACGCGGCAGACCTCGCAAGGAACGCGCGGTACCGTGGCCACCGTCAGCCAGCTGGTAAAACTTTCCGATCAGCTGAACGAAGCACTTTCACAATTCCGCGCCGCTTCCAAACAAGCCAAGGAGCAGGCCGAGGAATCCGACCGGCAGCCAGTGCCGGTGGGCGCCCATCGTTAATCAGCGGTTTCGTTGCTGCAGTAACGCGGTGAATTGAATCGAGAACGATGAACGAACGCCAGGGCGGCCCAGTGAGCTTGACCGAACACGAATTGAGTGAAATCCGCATGCTGATCGAGGAACGCACAAGCATCCGGTTCGACGAATCGCGCGAGCGGTTCTTTTCCACTCGTGTGCGCGAGCACATGGCCAGGAAGGGCCACGCGCGCGGCACAGATCTGCTTCGTTCGATCAAGAAAACTACGTTTGATTTTCAGGAGCTTCTGGAATCGCTGCTTACGCAGGAAACTTCGTTCTTTCGCTATCCCAGCGTTTTTGAGGCGTTCGAAAAGCGCGTTCTGCCCGAGCTGCACATTCGCAAATTCTGGAAGAACCCGAGGTCGCTGCGCATCTGGAGCGCTGGATGCTCCACCGGCGAAGAGCCTTACTCCATCGCCATCACTGTTTCCGACGCGATTTCGTTTGCGGACGCCTGGAACGTGGAAATTCTCGCAACCGATATCGGCCGTCACGCGCTGGCTACCGCTGAAAGGGGAATTTATTCCGGGCGCAGCATCGGCAGCGTAAATGAGAAACAGCTTGCTACTCACTTTCAGGCCGCTGACGGCGGGCAACAGGTTCGCACGCGGCTGCGCAAAATGGTCAATTTCGTGCAAATGAACCTGACTAACAGTGTGTACGTCGGGAAAATGGACGTGATTTTCTGCATGAACGTGCTGATTTATTTTTCCGAAGAACGCCGCCGCGAACTGGTGCAACACTTCTATTCCGTGCTCGAACCGGGCGGGTATCTTTTCCTCGGCCACTCCGAATCCATTTCCAAAATGCCGGTAAAGTTTCAGGCCATTGTGTTGAACGACTGTATTTTGTACCGCAAACCGACCACGGAAGAGGTTCAGAAGGCTGAACTCGTGACGGAGGGACGTGCGTGAGCGCTCCGGACCGCGAAGCCGTCGAAGTTTTCCTCCAGGAAGCGTCGGAGCACCTGCAGTATCTCCGGGAATACATCGGCGTGCTTCAGGAAATCGCTCCGCGCCACGAGGATCTCGAGCGGCTCTATATTTCCGCTCACACTTTGAGCGGGACTTCGGCCAGCTACGGCTTTCCGCGTTTTTCCGAGATTGCCGGAAAGCTTGCGCACGTTTTTCAATACGCGACCAACGCTTCGCTGGGCGAAGACCTGCATGGACCGCTGACGGAATTTCTGTCCGACGGCATTTCGTTGTTGGAAACGGATTTGCTGGAAATCAGCGACACCGGCCAGGAACTTCTGGACGACATTGCGGCGTTTAAGGAACGCTATCGCTTCGCGTTTCCTGCGGAACCGGCGCCAGTCAGCTACTTGCAACCTGCGCACGAAATTGCATCGCAGCCTGAAGAGTTTGAGGACGTCGCTGCGGTCACCGGTTCCTACTTCGATGCACTGCCTGAAGACGATGAAGTCCCCACAGAGATTCTGGAATTCTTCCAGCCGGAAGCAGAAGAGCATCTGCAAATCGTCAGCGACTGTCTGTTGTCCCTGGAAGCGAATCACAGTCCCGAAGAAATCAACAAGCTTTTCCGGGCGATCCATACCGTAAAAGGTTCCGCCGCACAGGTTGGATTGAAGCGGCTTGGCGGCATTGCCCACCGCGTGGAAGACCTGATCGGCCGGCTCCGCGAAAATGAACTCGAACCGACGCCGCACGTCATCGATCTTTGTCTCGAGTCCGTGGACATTCTGAAAAAGACTTTGCACAAGCAGTGGGCCGACGAAGCCGAAATGCGTACCGGCGTCGATTCCCTGCTCAACCGAATCGCCGAAGTTGCGCCGATGGATGAAGAAGAGGCCGCGGCATCGAATGAGGCGGCGGCTCTGGAATCGGGTCGTGAGCAAACCGCGCCAACGACAGCGGCTGCGGCCACCGCGGCAAGAGTTAACAAAGGCTCCGCAGCTGCTGCAGCGGCCAAATCGGTGCGAATCTCGTTGTCGCGCCTCGACCGCATGATGAACACGGTCGGAGAATTGGTGATCAACCGTACCCGCATGCTTGGCCGTGTGACGGAACTCGAGCGCTTGCGCGATACCCTCGGCTTTTCGAAGGAACGACTGCAAGGAAAGGTCGTCGAGTTTCAGGAAAAATACGAATTCAACCGCATCAATTCCACACGCGGGCCGCTTTCCTCATCCACTACGCCGACGCCGCAAATGCTCAATAATGCCGCAGCTGGCGACACCTCCTTCTGGAACGATTTCAGCGAACTGGAAATGGATCGCTACGACGACGTCAATATTCTTTCGCGCTCCATGACGGAAATTTCCGCTGACGTAAACGAAGTACTCTCGCAGATGGGTGGCTTCATCGGGCGAGTCGAAGGCGACATCGACGAATTCACAAAACTTGCGCACCACTTGCAGGACGAAATCACCGCCGCGCGCATGGTGCCGATCGGGACATTGTATTCGCGCTTATCTCGCGCGGTTCGCGATGCCGCTAATTCCACCGGCAAACAAGTGGAACTGGATTTGTCCGGCAGTGAAACGGAGCTGGACAACAACATTATTCAGCAGATTTCCGATCCGCTCGTACACCTGGTCCGAAATTCCGTCGCGCATGGCATCGAAACTCCAGAAAGGCGCCGTGAAGTTGGAAAAGCGGACATCGGCCGTGTCACGCTGCGCGCCTATCACCGCGGCAATCACATCTACATCGAGGTCGAAGACGACGGCCATGGTATCGACTACGACCGCGTGCGACAGAGCGCCGTCGATCGAGGCTTGGTCTCCACCGAGACTGCCAGCAGTCTTACCGAACGCGAACTGCGCGAGATGCTGTTCCATCCCGGCTTTTCTACCGCGCCAATGAAGACAGAGCTTGCGGGGCGCGGCGTCGGTTTGGATGTGGTACGCGCCAACCTGAATTCGCTTAACGGCGAAATCGAGATTCAGAGTACCGCCGGCGTCGGCACAAAATTTGTTCTTAAAGTACCTCTCACGCTGATTATTTCGCCCGCGCTGTTCTTGCGTTGCGGCGATGCGCACTTCGCGCTGCCTCTGGCCGTAGTCGAAGAAATTCGCCGTCTGCGTGCCGACGAAATCGAGGACGTCGGCGGCAAATTGCTCACCAAAGTTCGCGACGTGGTGACGGAAGTCATTCGACTGGATTCGTACCTCGGTTTGCCGGCGCTCGAACCAATCAACGGCTATTTCCGCATGGTGGTGGCGAACGCGGACAACCGCCAAGTCGGCTTGGTGGTCGAAGAAGTCCTCGGCAAAGACGAAATCGTAATCAAGAACCTTGGCGAATACCTTCGCCGCGTAAAACTTTTCCCCGGCACCACCATCGCTCCGGACGGCAGTCTGATTCTTCTGCTCGATCTGAACCGCATGATCGCCAGCGAACCAAGCGAGCGCAAGTCCATTCAAGCTTCCGCGAGCGCCGCGCGCATTTTTGCGCCGGGCTCCGCCGCGGTCGCCAAGGGCAGCATTCCGACCGACGCCATTGACCGCGTGCAGCACGAACGCGTCGTAGTGGTTGCGGACGATTCCATCAGCGTGCGTAAATTCGTGGGACGCATGCTGGAGAAAAACGGCTATCGCGTAATTCTCGCTTCCGACGGCCTTGAAGCCGCCGAGCTCATCGCACAGCACGGCTGCCATCTGGTGATCACCGACTTGGAAATGCCGCGCATGACCGGCTACGAATTGATGGTGCAGTTGCGGCAGAGTCCTTCGACCCGCCGCATTCCAGTCATGGTGGTCACGTCGCGCGCCGGCGCAAAGCATCGCGATCGCGCCATGAAAGAGGGCGCCGTCGCATTCCTCACCAAACCGGTACAGGAAGATCAACTTATTGAAGCGGTCGAAAAATTGATTGGAACGGAGGCGCCGCAGCCGGTCGCGACGTAACCTCCCATGACCAATACTCCCCTCAACAAAGTTCGTGTGCTGATCGTTGACGACTCTGCATTCATGCGCAAGGTGCTCGAGAGGATTCTAATTTCCGATCCGCAATTGCAGGTCATCGGCCACGCCAAAGACGGCCGCGAAGCCATCGCGTTGGCGGAATCTCTCAAGCCCGACGTCATGACCATGGACATCAACATGCCGCACATGGATGGTTTGCAGGCCACCGCGCAGATTATGACGACAAATCCGCGGCCGATCGTAATCGTCAGCTCCGAATCAAAAGATGGCGCGGCCAGTACGCTGAAAGCTCTGGAACTGGGCGCCATCGAGTTTATCGCCAAGCCGAACAGCGCTATCGATCTTGACATGCAGAGCATTCGCGAAGATCTTCTGCGCAAAGTGAAGATGGCGGCAAAGGTTCGCGTGGTTCGAACCGCATCGCGACTGGCCGCCGCGTTGCAATCTACCCCGCAGAACGACGCGGCCCGCATTTCTCGTGCAGCGCCAGCCGTTAGCCGTGCTGCTTCGTCCGTCGCCGACCAGCGCTTCCCCGTCGTCGTTCTCGCCGCATCCACTGGCGGACCTGCCACGGTCATGCGCCTCGCGCCGGGCTTCACCAAGGAATTTCCAGCTGCCGTAATTCTTGTGCAGCACATGCCGGCCGCGTTTACCACGCAGTTCGCCGCGCAACTGGAGGAGTTCACCGAGATTCGTGTGAAGGAAGCCGAATCCGGCGACACCGTTCAACCCGGCAATCTTTACATCTGCCCCGGCGCGCAGCATCTTCGCGTAAATCCACTCGGCCGTATTCAACTCGACTCAGCGACTGGACGCATCGCCGGTTATCTGCCGAACATCGACGTCACCATGGAATCGGTCGCTGCGTATGGCGGCGCGCTCTCTATCGGTGTGGTTCTGACGGGAATGGGCAACGATGGCGCTCAAGGCGCGAAGGCCATCAAGAAAGCCGGTGGCCACGTTATCGCCCAGGACGAAGCCACGTCGGTCATTTTTGGAATGCCGGCTGAGGCGATCAAACTTCAAGTTGTTGATCAGGTGCTTGGCCTCGACGACATTTACGCCGCGATCGAAAAACGCGTCATCGCTCTCACTCGCGCTCCGGTAGGGGTGCGTTGATGAACTTCCCTTCGGCCGACAAATCGCACCAGCCGCGCACCGAGCAGATTATTTTGTTCCGTGTCAGCGGCCAGACTTTTGCAATTTCCTCGGCATCGGTGCAAGAAGTGCGTAGCGTGGACAACATCGCAGGCATGGCGCGCGATCTACCCGAGAGCCATCTGAAAAAAGTACGCCACAGCATTCGCCGCGGCGACCGCACACTTTACATTGTCAACGCCGCCATCCATTTCGGTCTGCAACCGCAACCGGCCTCGTTGGTATTTTTTCTGCGCCGCACGCGCGCCGCACTTCTGATCGACGGCATCGAGAAGATGACCACGATGACAAGGCTGCAAGCGCTCTCGCAAGCGTTTCAGGGCGAAGAACGAAACTGGTACCGCGGACTCACCGCGCTCGATCAGGCCGTCGTGCCTGTCGTATATCCCGAAGGCTTTCTGTCCCTTGAGGAGCTAACGCTGCTGGAAGCCGCGCAAAGCTCCGCCGATACGCGCTTGGCTTCATCCGACAATCACGGGGCCCAGGTACAATGACCACTGCCACAGAAAGCTCGCAGCAATCTTTCGTTCTGCTCAGACTGGGAGAGCGACGGTTCGCTCTGCCTGCGTCACAAGTTGCCGAACTTGTTGCGCCCAGCCGCGTGTTCCGTTTTCCGCACAAATCTCCCGCGCTCGAAGGCGTGATTCTGCGTCGCGGACGCATGATCGCCCTTTGCGACATCGCCGAGCAGCTCACCGGAAAAAGACTCGATACGCGCCGCTTCAATCTGCTCGCCACACGTAAATACGAAAGCCAGCTGGACTGGATCGCAATTCCCGTCAGCGGCGAATGCGAACTGATCAACTCCGAAATGATGGATGCCAGCTCCAACGATTCGCCGCACGTGGATGGCTGGCTCTCGCATGGCGGCGAAGTTATCGAAGTCCTGCGCCTTTCCGCTCTTACTCCGGGTCCGGCGGAAACGCTGTTGCCCGCGCCGCTGCGTGACTTCGCGGAGGCGCGCTCGTGATGGTCGCCGGCAAATCCGCCAAGATTCTTCTGATTGACACCAACGTATATTTTTCCAAGCGTCTTAGTGACGCTTTGAAGCGCGAAGGCTTCGAAGTTACCTGCAGCACGCAACCCGCGTTCGCCCTCACCACGCTCGAATACGACGCGCCTTCCGCGATCGTCTGCTCGACCAAGATGCGCGAAATGGGCGCTCTCGATATTGCGCGCATGATTCGCGCCGACGCACAAAATTCCGCAATGCCGATTATCGCCCTGGGTGATGGCAGCCAGCGCGCGCTGATGGAAGCATTTCAGGCCGGCTGTGACGACTATATTGACCGCACTCGTCCGCCAGCCGTCATCGCCACGCATATCAAAAACATCATTATCAGCAAATCAGAAGGCTTTCAGCCCACGCAAATGCTGGCGCAGTCCGATACCAGCCTGAGTGGAAGTCTCACGCACCACGATCTTCCCGGCGTGATGCAGATGCTCGGACATGCCCATCAGACCGGCGCATTGCACATCAACTCCGGCGCGACCGACGCGTTGCTTTTTTTTGACGCCGGCATAATCGCGCACGCGGAGTGCGGCTCGCTGTTCGGCGACGAAGCCGTTATCCACATCCTCAAAAATTGTTTTCAGAATAATTCCGGCGTGTACAAATTTGTTTACGGCTCGGCTTCCACGCAGCGCACTGTGCTGCGTTCCGCAACCGATCTGATGCTTGACGCCATGCGCGAGGTTGACGAATCTTCCCGCGACTTGGACGAAGTGCAACAAAACGAGCGGACCGAGGCCGCAGTCGCGGAAAACGGCGCCGAGTTCTCGCCGACAAAGGAGTCGCAATGAGCGAAACCATGCCATTCCCACCCGCGCCGGCGGAAACCGCCGGGCAGGAAAAGCGCACACCTACGGTCTATTTCATTGATGACAGCGCGACGATGCGCGAAGTCATCAAGATTGCTTTTCGCCGCGAGAACATTACGGTGATCACCGCTGGCGACGCCGCTTCAGCTATTGCGCAATTCGAACAAACGCCGCCCGACGCAGTCATCACCGATGTCATCATGCCCGATCAGGACGGCTACTCCGTCTGCAGCCAGATCAAGCAGCATCCGCAATTCAGCACGACCCCTGTGATTCTGATGTCCGGCGTGGTAAATAAAAGTGTCGCTGACAAAGCCGTATCCGTCGGAGCTGATGAACTGATTCGCAAACCGTTTCAGCCGCAAGACTTGATCGCTCGCGTAAAAAGCTTTCTCGAGCCAAAATCAGAGCAGCCCGCCGCACCAGCAATTCCGGCGCAGCGTGCATCTTCGTCGGCCTCGCTCAGCAGTCTGTTTGCGCCTCCGCTCGCGCCGACGCCGATCCCCGTGCCAGCCGCGCACGCCGAATCACGAGGCGAATCCGCCTGGCCTCGCGCACTCACCGATGCTTTCACGCCGCAGCCTCATGCACTGCAGCAAGTTCCGCCTGCGTCCCAGTATCAGCAACACCCGTCGCCAAATGCTTACGCGCCGTCACACAATTTCAACGTCGCGACTCCTAACCGCCCACAAGCCAGCGCCACCGATATTCAAAAATTGAAAACCGAAATCTCGCGTCTGGAACTATTGATCAAAAAACTGCAAACCGAACTTCAGATCGAGCGCCAATACAACCAAGCACTCGAGCTTCACGTTAAATCCCTGACGTCGCTCGACTAACGAACTTTTTGTAGGGACACGCTGCATCCAGCTCTCTTCTGTTGTTAGCGAGTCTACTGAACTTCCTTAAGCACCTGAGCGACGGCCTCAGTCGCACTGACCTCATTCCGGCTATGGTCCGTAATATCGTCGTAGCGATTCTGCGCCAGATCGAGATTCAACTTCTTGCTGTATTCGGCCGTGATCTCCGCGCCCATCTGCTGCAGCAACTCCTCGATCTGCAAATTCAGATCCGTGCCGTTTACGGATACTTGTTTGCCCAAATAACCCGCGGCAATTTGCTCGGCTACCTTGTCGGCGCTCTGATAGTACTGTTCCGCGATTTGCCGGTGACCTTGCTCATGTTCGACGACATGGTTCGACGCGCCCTGCGGCACCCAGATGTTGATAGCGAGCTGCAACGTGACTTTCAAGCTCGTCACAGTGACCATTCCGTGCGTTGTATCGAGTATTTCCGTCCGCGCCTTCACGTTGGCGACGGACACAAAATTGGAATCGCACTCGGCTTGTTCCCATGCCGCCAGTGCCGGCATATCCGCGGGAGGTGCTGAGGGGTCGAACGTGTGTATAGCGAAAGTGACTGGCCGTTTGTCGATCGTCAGGTTCGGCGCTTGTTCAGCCAGCCGTGATGAAGGCTGATACCGCAAGGTCAGCCCGGCCAACAGAATTGCTCCCAACAACGCACCGAACACTATGTACTTGCGCAACGTTAAACGCTCTCCGTTTTTCGCGGGCCGGCAAATCAGTCCAATCTATTCACTACCCGCCAGTCTTTGCGCGCTTCATACGCCGCCTACTTCTTCATCAAATCCAGCACCGCTCCGCTCATCGCTCTGACTCCGGTCCGAATCGTTGGCTCGGGCACCGGCGCAAACTCGCTTGAATGTGGCCCGGGCAATCGCGTCCCTTTCTCCCTCGCGTCTCGCAATTTCTGCGGATCGACCGCTCCCAGCCAAAACATACTGATGGCCGGCTTGGGATCTTCCAGCGCATATAAGCTGAAATCCTCGCTCGCCATGATGGGCTCTCCCGGCAGCACGTTTTCTTTACCCAATGTCCGTTCGAGTGAAGCCGCCACGCGCCGCGTCAGCTCTGGATCATTGACGGTTGCCGGAACATGGTCCGGCGAAACTTCAATAATTGGCGCGCGCTCCGCGGGAACTCCCGCGGCACCTGCAATCCCATTCGCGATCCGCGCGATCGACGCCAGCACTTTTTCCCGGTGCCGCGGATCCATGGTACGCACCGTTAACTGCAGTTTCGCTTCATCCGGAATGATGTTGTTCTTCGTGCCCGCGTGGAATGTTCCAACCGTAACTACCGTTGGCACCTGCGGGTCCATTTCCCTGCTTACCACGGTCTGCAACGCCACCACGATTTCCGAGGCGATCACAATCGGGTCTTTGCCCGTCTGCGGCGCCGCCCCGTGTCCGCCGTATCCGCGCACCGTAATATCGACGGAATCCGCTCCGGCCAACATTGTTCCCGCGTGCCACGCGACCTTGCCAGTAGGCACGGCGTTTGTGTCGTGCAATGCGAGCACGTACTGTGGCTTTGGAAACTTCGTGTAAAGCCCGGCTCGGAGCAGCGCGCTCGCGCCGCCAATCGCCTCCTCCGCGGGCTGACCAATCAGGATTAACGTTCCGCTCCATCGGTCCCTGGTCTGCGCCAGCACGCGCGCCGTTCCAACAAACACCGCCATGTGCACGTCGTGGCCGCACGCGTGCATCACGCCGACTTCCGATCCATCCGCCCGCTTCACGCGTACCTTGCTCGCATACGGCACTCCCGTGTTTTCCACCATGGGCAGCGCATCCATGTCCGTGCGCACCATCACCGTCGGTCCGGGCCCGTTACGCAGCACGCCTATAACTCCATACGCCTTCGCTTCTGGCGAAGCATATTGTCCAAAGTGATCGCTCACTTCGAATCCCGCCGCTCGCAATTCCCTAGCGACCACCGCCGAGGTCTGCTCTTCGAGCGTCGACAGCTCGGGATTGGCGTGCAGTTGTTTATAAATGACCAAGAGCGAATCCAGTTCCTTGCCAACTCGTGCGTCCAAATCGCTTTGCGCGCAGGCAGTGTCCTGCCTGCCCCAGGCCAGCGCCACAAATAGCGCGCTCGCAACTACGGCAATCCTGAACACCCTGCCTACTCTGACCACTCTGTTGACGTTTCGCCGCATTCGCATCCCCCTCGCAAGCGCACGCATCTTAACAGCTTTCTCTGACGGCGGGTTCTTGCCCTGCGCTTTCGAGAAAAAGTATGAAAACGATTGCGCGCCCGAAGGCTCCAGGATTGGCGAACTGTGATTCCTTGGCCGAGAGACGCTCTTTGCCGCCAAACGTGGGGCTCTATGATCGACTTTTGGAGATTTGTAATCCGGCAGCAGTTCCACA